>ERZ857480.90039-NODE-139542-length-38419-cov-10.9948_pt1 | contig 38419 bp, 30 predicted proteins | sample MGYA00519767_ERZ857480 | MGnify/ENA primary metagenome ERZ857480 (study PRJEB31778, sample SAMEA3449210) | human gut metagenome | biome: human gut; feature: human-associated habitat; material: faeces | place: United Kingdom | collected 2010/2012 ...
CGTTGGTTTGAAGAGCCGTATGCGGGAAAACCGCACGTACGGTTCTGTGAGGGGCAATAGGCAGGCCTTTCACAATCGATAAATTTGAGAAAGGAAGGTCGAGATTGTCTACTCGACGATAACAGATGGATTTAAAACGAATATTTTTGAAGGACGCGTGCCCGACCTCAATCGGCGGGCAGGCAATCATGGAAGGCATTATGATGCGCGGACCGAAGCGCACAGCGATCGCGATCCGGCTGCCGAACGGCAAAATTCACCTCAAAACACAGCCGACGCCGCAGGGAAACAAATGGGGTAAGATTCCGTTTGTCAGAGGTGTCATCAACTTTGTGGCGTCCCTGGTCTACGGCACGAAGGTGCTGATGTACTCCGCGGATGTACTGGAAGCGAATTATCCGGAGGAGTACCAAAAGGACAAATTCGACCTTTGGATCGAAAACAAGGTCGGCAAGGACAGAGCGTGGAACATTCTGATGGTGCTGTCGGTCGTTCTGGCGCTGGTGATGTCGATCGGTATTTTCATGCTGCTGCCGACGGCGATCGTCGGCTGGTGCGCGAAGCTGACAGAGAATATTATTCTGCTGAATCTGATTGAAGGCGTGGTGCGGATTCTGATTTTCGTGGTCTACATCGCCCTGATCTCAAAGATGCCGGACATTAAAACCGTATTCCAGTATCATGGGGCGGAGCACAAGACGATTCACTGCTTTGAGAACGGGCTGGAGCTGACGCCGGAGAACGCGCAGACCTTCTATACGCTGCACCCGCGCTGCGGGACCAGCTTCCTGATGTTCGTCATGGTGGTCGCGATCATCGTGCACGCGTTCATGGGCTGGCCGAACGTCTGGCTGCGTATGGCGACCAGACTGCTCGTCCTGCCGGTCATCGCAGGCATTTCCTACGAACTGCTCAAATGGGCAGGCAGGAGCAATAACATTATCGTTGAAATTCTCAGCCTGCCGGGACTGTATCTGCAGAAGCTGACGACGAAGGAGCCGACACTCAAGCAGCTGGAGGTAGCGATCGCCTCGGTCAAGGCGGTGCTCAACGACGGAGATGACGTTCCGTACTTTGAGGGCGTCTGCGATCTGGACGGCAGACCGGTGGAAGGCGAGGTGCGGTATTACGACCCGTCCAAAGGCGATATCAAATATGAAGGTCCGGTCGGCAAGGAAGCAGAGGCGGCAGAATCGACAGCGCAGGCAGCAGATGTTTCCGAGGCAGCGCCCGCGGAGAACGAGGTCGCGAAGGAGGAAGAGGCGTGAGTCTGGCGTTAAAGGAAGTGATCCGCATCGGAGAACAGATGCTTGCCGATGCGGGGGTTGCCGACGCGGCAATCGACGCGAAAGAGCTTTATTGCTATATGGAGGGGCTCGATCGCACCGGACTGATGATGGCGTGGCAGCGCATCCTGCAAGATAACCAGTGTGAAGCGTATTTTAAGCTGGTGGAGGAACGCGCATCGCGCGTGCCGCTGCAGCATATCACCGGAACGCAGGAGTTCATGGGACTGCCGTTTGCCGTCAATGGAGACGTGCTGATCCCGCGGCAGGATACGGAGACGATGGTAGAAGATGCCTTGGAGCTTTTGAAGAGCGGCAGCCTGCGCGGCCAGGAATACGCCGGAGGGAAGGCCTTTCGCGGAAGTGTCGAGGTGTTGGATCTTTGCTGCGGCAGCGGCGCGATCGGGGTTTCCATCGCCAAGCTGGATAAGGACGCGAAGGTGACCTGCGCGGATGTGAGCGCGAAGGCCCTGGCGGTTGCCAAAAAAAATGCCGCGGCAAACGGCTGCAAGGGCGTGAAGTTTGTCGAGAGCGATCTGTTTGCAGCGTCTGATTTCCATGGGCGCTTCGGCAAGGGAAAGTATCAGCTGATTATCTCCAATCCGCCTTACATCCGGCATGACGTGATCGACACACTGGAACCGGAAGTGCGCGCGCACGAGCCGATGCTGGCGCTGGATGGCGGCGCGGACGGGCTGGAGTTTTACCGCAGGATCATTGCGGAAGCGCCGGACCATCTTAAAAAGAACGGGGTGCTGATGATGGAGATCGGTTACGACCAGAAAGACGCCGTCAAAGAGCTGCTGCGCGAAAGCGGACGCTTTGAAAAGATCGTCGGCCTGACCGACCTGACCGGCAAGGACCGCATCGTGGCGGCGACGGTGATCTCCGTGAAATGAAGGAGAAATGCAGGGAGAAAACGCAGCCGCCGGATCTGCTGGAATGTCATAGATGCGGCGGCTGATTTAGTGCCTGTCCGGAAACGATACAATCGAAGCAGCGAATTTCGCTGCTTTTTCTTTTATCTTGGGGATCTGCAGGGCTTCGCTGGGCGCGTTGGCGGTCTCCAACAGCGCGAAGCGCGGCGGCAGGATCATATTTTTGTTCATATTCATCGCGCCGATGATCTGCTGCGCGACCAGATCGCCGCCGCTGTAGCCGGAGACGATGATCGCGTAGACGCGTTTCGCGCTGAAATCGTTGACACGAAAGACCGAGGTCAGCCGATTGATAAACGCCATGATGTTCGCACTCACAGAATCGTTGTAGTTCGGACAGATCAGTACGACTACATCGCTTTTAATGATAGCGGGATAGACCTTTTCGGTCATGACGCCGCCGTAGAAGCAATCGCCCTGCTCGCCGAAATGCAGACAGTCCTCGTATTTGCAGCCGCGGCAGTCCCAGATCTGACCATTGCGGAGGGAGATCTCTGCGATGTCTGCCTTGCCAGCCAGTGCAGCGGCAGTCAGCTGCCACAAGGACAGGCTGTTGGAGGTCTTGTGATTGCCCGCGTGGACAGCAAGAAGCTTCGGGCGGGTGATCTGCGCCGGTGCGAAAGTGCGCAGCTTCTCAACGAGCAGACGGCAGCTTTTGAGATAGGCGGTATATCTGTCGGTCTGCCAGAGCGAAGCTAATACAGTGAAGCTGTGCAAATCTGAGGCAGACTCCACCAAAGGCTTGCCGGGGATGACGCAGCCGCAGAGGCTGGCGGCAAAGGCGATGCGACGGCCGAGATCCTTGGTAAAAAAATCGTTTTCGCCGTCAATCAATATGCCCGCGCGGGAGCCCGCGAGCAGCTGTTCCTTTTCATGCAGATGCAGGAAACGAAGCAGCGCGAGGGTATCCGCGTCCATGCCGGCGGTGTCCGTCTGGGCGGCAAAGAGCAGGACAGCGTCACGCAGCGAGCCGCTTCGCGCCGCGCGCGCGAAAGCCTCCGCGGAGGAGAGGACGGTGAGGTGCGCTTCTTCCTCTGCGGAGGCTGTGTCCTGTACAAGACGCAGTGCTTCCGCGAAGTGCGGGCGTGCAGCGGTCGTAAAGGTTTGGATCAGATAAAATTCCATGGTTTCACCTTCTTTTTTTGTGTCTGCCACGCGGAAACGAGCGGCAGACAGATTGCCGGAAACAGAAGCTTTGCGCGCGCGGCAGCAGACACCTGTTTGCTGTGGGCAGCGGCTTCACATTAGATCAGTGCGCACAGATTGCGGTAAGCGTGTTCGATCCGCGCGTATAGCGCAGGCGGAAGCAGGAGATCCTCGTATTCGACCTGTCCTGCGGACAGGCGGTTGCGCAGACCGAGGAACGCGCCATCGCTGCCGCGGCCGAAGTAGACCGAGCTGTAATGCCACTCACCCTGCAGCGTCAGCAAGAGGGAAATCGCGCCGGACGAAAAGGCGGGCGCCAGATACGGCTTGAAGCCCAGCTCACGGATTGCCAGGTTTGCTTTGACGGTCAGGTCAGTCAGTTCACGCGAAAGCGCGTCGTCGTAATGTTCGATACTGTTTGCGATGACCAGATCCGCGCCGTGCGGGCCGAAGGCGCGTCCTTCTGTCAGGTAATCCGCGAAGCGTGCGTCTTTTTTGGCGTAGTATTCCGCGCGCTTGTTCATGACGCCCAGACCGTAGCCGCGAATCTGCGCCGGGGCGAGGCCCGATGACAGCAGGACTTCCTTGCAGAGCGGATCGACCGGGTCGGAGACAACCGCAAAAAGACCCTGGTATCCGGCGGCTTTCGCAAGCTGTCCATAGTGAGCGGCAATTCTGCGATTCGCTTCAAACTGCAGCATGCGGACATCACCGCCGCTGCCGAGGGGCGGCACAGCTTTGGTCGCGCAGAAGATGAACAGATCACAGTCAAAGATTTCATTCTCTGCGACCGGAGCGACTTCCGGCAGCGGATGCGTGCTGAACGGCCAGCCGATCTGGTTCATTTCCGCTTCATAGCGTAAAATCGTGTTTGGGTCAAGATCATAGATCCCGATGCGGTCGATGAGCGCGCCGCCGAGCAGGCGCAGGCCCAAAAGCAGGGAGGCGCCGACGTCGCCCAGCGCAGCGATATTGACGCGCAGATGGTTTTGTCCGCGTGGCGCAGGCAGGGTCAGAGGGTCATGCTCCGGGCAAAGCCGCGAAAGACGCTGCGGCGTTGCGGCGAGCGCGCCAGCGCGCGGCAGTGCGCGAACGGCAGATTGGTCTTTGTTCATTTTGTATCCGTCCTTTTTGTTCTACTTAAAAAGTTTTTTCATTCTTATCAGTTTTTCGATGTCCATCTCAACAAAATCAGAGGCAGCCATATTCTCGTCCATGCGGGTGTGTCGCAAAAGATCCGGATTTTTTGGACTGGTGATGACCTCGCCGAGACGCTTGAGTGTGAGCTTCTGTTCAAAAATCTTCTGGTATTCCTCCTCCAGGGTTTTGAGAATCTCCCGCGCGTTGATTAAAGCAGTCATCGAAAAATCGTAGTAATGCGCATTGGAGATCTTTCCTAAGAAAGAAGGCACCGCGAACGGCAGCACGAGGTTCAGCGAAGGGATCATATCGCAGGCTTCGACCTGCGTCCCCCTTGGCTTCCGGCTGTCTCCGCCGATATACGGATACAGCGCGCTTTCGTCGATCCAGCACTTCAGATTCGGCAGGAAATAGGCACTGTCTACGCTGCGCTCCTTGATCTGCATCAGATCGCGCCCGCGGCCGGTCTGCACGCCGACAACGGTATCTGCGACAACGACGCCGCTGGATTTGAGAATCGGGTCAATCTCGTTCATGCGGTAGCCCTTGTGCAGCAGATCATCAATGAGGATGACCGGACGGTTGAAGGATTTGATGGTGCGGATCTGATTTTCAAGCGTCGAATAGTAACTCTTTTCCTCGATCGTAAACCCGGAGAGATCCTCGTAAAAGTATTTTTCGGTATGCAGCGCCTTGGTTACTGTGTTCGGAACTGCGGAGCCTTCCAGCACCTTGCCGAACGGTACCGCCATGTATTCGCCGTAGGACTTCGTCTCGTACGGAGTCGGGGAGACTCGATTGATCCGCGCGATCAGATGAATCATCTTGTGGTACATGATGTCCGAATTGTAGGAAAGCACCAGTTCACTCGGATAGATTTCGGTGAGAATCCGCAGGAGGCGGTCGTGCGCCTGTTCAAGCGCAGAAAGAACCGCAGGGCGTTTGTTCAGCGGATGTTTAATCAGAGTATCCGCGTTTTTAAAAATGATGACCGGAGAACGCATGTCAACCGCGTAGATCGGTCTGGCACCGTTCGGCGCGATATTGCGGAAGCCCTGCTTGGCGACAGTTTGCAGGACATGCGGCGCCAGGCCGGCTTTGTCACAGGGATGGTAAACTACATAGGTGTAGTCACGCGCCAAAAGCTCCGAAAGCATCTCGACCAGTATAATCTGTTCCCGATTCGCGACAGAAGCGTGAGCAGGGAAGAACAGCCCGCCGATCACCGCGATGGAACCGGCAGCTTTACTGCGGATATAGGCGGCGATGTTTTGATCGCCGAAGGTCTTGAGCAGATCGATGCTGTCGACACGTTTGACTGCAGCGAGCGCCGCGATACGGTTTTTGTCTGCGTTTTCGCGGATGCAGAGCATGTGAACCTGTTCTCCGGTGAGATAAGCGCGCACAGCCGCGCAGTCATAGCCTTGCGCGAGCAGGTCGGAGCGCAGGCTGTCCAGCACAGCCGGATCGGCCGGTGCGAAAGGTTCCAGCAGGATGTCACGTGCCTGCAGGACATGCTTATAGGCCGGCTCTCTCATATACAGACCGTTTTCAAAAATATAGTTTTGCGCGACCGGATCGATCAGGTTGGAGATGTCTCGGCCGGAGTCAATGTTTTCACGGATTCTGGTCGAGCTGATATCCTCAAAATGCTCCGCGAGATGCAGATTGATGATCTTGCCGCTGATCGGATAACGCGTTTGGCTCGCGGAGGCGTCCCGCCGCTCGTCCGAACTGCGTTTGAAGATGATATGATTCAGCGTATGAATCGAATTTTGCCGCGGCTCCATGCGGTAGCAGGAAGCGTTTTCGATGACATCGCTGCCCGCGACAAAATAGAGCTCTTTGCCCGCGAACAGCTTTTTGAGCTTCGTAAGGTCTGCCGGATTGGCAATGTTGACCGGAAAATCGTCCGGAAAAATATAGATGTTTTCTTCATCGGAGACCGACATGCTCATGATCTTGCGGCGCTGCAGGCGCGGCTGCGTCTTTTTGGACCAGCTGAATTCGTCGAGCGCCAGATAGACTTCGCAGCCCATGTCGCGGATTTCGCGGGCGATGGCCTTGTGGCTGAGACTGAACGGGTCGAAGGTTCCCGGGAAAAAAGCCACCTTTTTTGGCTCCTCCATAGCAAAGGCGCCGAGCTCCAGCTCATAGTCACAGATAAAGCGGTATAGGTGCTTCAGGACGGCGGCATTGTGAAAAAAGTCCAGCTCGTTTTCTCTGCGTGAAGCGTACAAGGTCAGAATGCGCTTGCCGCAATGGCAGAAGAGGTTGTATTTTTCTGAAAGGCTGAGCTTGGCGGAGCCGAAGATATTCATGCCGATGCTCCAGAGCGCTTCCTGACTGATGGCCGACTCGTAGTTGGCAAAGCCGCGCACGATCAGGCTGAGCACTCTGTATTTACGCTTTTTGCGTGCCGCGTCACTTTCGAGCGCACCGAACAAGGTCTGATAAAGGTCATAATGTTCGATGACGACACCGAGCGTATGCAGGACCGCTCCGACCACCTGCCCGTTGGTCGAGCTGAAGAATTTTTCGAGATCCAAAAGCAGCTCATCCAGTTCGCGCGGCGGCAGATGCAGCATCAAAACCCCCAGGTAATCCGGAATATATTTGGAAAACTGGTAGTCGCCGATTTCCAGTCCCTTGCTGAGTTCGACAGCGATCTCGTTTCGCTGTTCAAGCGGCAGACGATCGATCATCGAAATCAGCGCGCGTCCGGCCGATTTTCTAACCACGACCGTTTCGCTGACCTTGACGAGATTGCCCAGATGGGTCGCGACATGCAGCGCCTGTCCGTCGCCGCCGGTATGCGAAAGAGAGCGCAGCATGAGACGGATATTGGCGATCTTGACCGGCCAAGGCGTGCGTGCCTTGAGATTGTCCAGATACATCTCGGAAAGATCCTCTCTGGTGAGTTCTGCCTGCGGGTTGAAGCCCAGGCAATGCTTGATTTCCCGGTCGTAGGTCTGACTGAAAGGTGCGTTCGGATAATGATATTTTACGTCGATGGCAGCGGTTTTAAGACCGAGATCCTCCCCCGCAAGCATCCGCTCAGCGAAAACGAGAATCTCCTTTGTCTGCGCTGGGGTAAAAAACTCCGGTTCGAGCATGACTGCCGTCTGCAGCAAGGATTCTTTGTTGCGGTAGGTAAGATTTTCTTCGCGGTACCAGCGTAATAAGGCTTCCGCATATTCCTCGCGCTGCGGCGGCCGGCTGCCGCGCAGAAGTGTGTAAGCGACACTTTTCAGACTGTTTTCAATCCATTTTTTGTGCTGCTCTGTCAGTCTGTAATCCGGCACCAGGATCACGCGAAGGGTATCCTTCCACAGGGAAAGATTCGTGACATCCTTGTGCGGCGGCGTGACGCCTGCCGGCAGTTCTTTTTTGTATTCTTCGTTGAATTGCGCGATGATCTGCCCGAGGACCTCGGCGGCCTGATTGCGGATATCGCTCTCCTTATGAACCAATAATTCGAGCAAGAAGCGATGTGTCATCAGCTTTTGTTTCTCCGTCATGTAGGCAGAGTATTCGCCTAAGATCGAGATATAGGCGCGAAGATTTTTCCAGTTTTTTTCGCTGCGTGCCGTTTCGATCAGATTCGCGAAATCCTCCTGCCTGGAGAACTTGTTCATCAGACGGATGTTATGCGCGATGGAAAGATTTTTAAATTCCTTGACAACCGCATCGCCGCTGAGCAGCGGATAGTCCTTGGGCTGCGACAGGAGGGGTTTCGGCGGGAGTTTGCGCGGCAGCCGCGGCAGATCGGTCAAAACACCGAGCGACTGCATATAAGCTTCGAAGTCCCGCAGTTTGTTATAGACCTTCCGATAGCGATGCTCCTTGGCGGCATCCACATGATCCAGCTTGTTCAGAATGACGTCAAAGGAATCCGCGAGGCTGTAAAAACGGACAATTTCCTGTCCGGCGGCGTCGCGGGTGCTTTTGACTCTAAAATCCGCGTAGATCAAAAGCAGGGATTCCGCGGAGAGGTTGTCCAGCTCCAGATCCCAGGTCGAGTGATTCGCGGCAATGTGCCCGATCATCGGCATGTTGAAGCGATTAAAGCAGAGGTCGGTGTAATAATAGTGCAGATAGGGAATGCGTTTTTCTTCGCTTTTTTTGCAGCCGTATTTGCCGATATCGTGACCGGCCGCCGCACCCGAAATCAAGCCCAGATCCAACGGGACCCGCAGAGCCGCGAGCTGCCGGGCGGCATGCATGGCGACATAATGGACTCCCGCGATGTGACCGAGCGTATTGAAGGGTGTCAGCTCTGTGCCGAGACGCATAAATTCATAAATATAGTGTTTACCTGCCATGCGGAGCAGCTGTGCGTATTCGCCGCTTCCGCTGTACAGTTCGCGTTCCTCCTGTGTGAGAAGCGCGAAGTCGAGCGTCGGATCAAAAGGCAGGGTCTCGCGCTCAAATCGGTACAGTCCCTTGAGAAACTGCAGCAGAAACAAGCGGGCGGCCGTTTGCTCCGGAGTTTCCACGACACCGGAGGCTTTTTCCGGAAAAATGCGCCCGAGTACCTGCCGGTAGGCATGCTGCAGCCAGCCGTCCGCCGGCGGCGCGCAGAAGCGATTTAATTGCGGTTCCAGCCGCGCGATCACCTTTTTGGCGCAAAATCTGCCGCGCGCATCTGTGTCGGCAAGCAAAGCCTTCGCCAAAAGCTTCGCTTCTCCGGAGTGCAGGAGGGCGGTCATATCGGGAGGCGTCATTTTGACACGCCGCAGGAAGTCTTTTTCGGTCATGCAGACGGAGATGGTGTGGGAAAGGTGAATATGTGGTTCCATTTGATGATTCATGGTGCGCTCCTCGCAAATTTCGGTTTCTTTCGCGCGGGATCCCCGCGCGTATGCCGCGTTAAAGTTATGCGGGACAGATACAGTCCCGAAGGTATCTGAAGATATCTTAAGTATAGCACAGTGAGAAAGCGCCTGCAACGCGCTTTGTGCAGACGGAGCGGAGCAAAATTTCTCTGCTTTGGCGAATTTCGCGAAGAGAAGAGGCAAAATCCCTAAAATCCTCGCAAATCCCATTGACTTAAGGGTCTGGCGGCGTATATAATAAAAGATACGGCACCGCCCCGTGTGGGCGCTTGCGAAGGAAGAATTTATGATAATGAAGAGGTTAGAATACAGATGAAAGAGATTACACTCAGAGAGTTATTTCGAAACACAGATGCCTATGCGGGGCAGGAGGTCCTGATCAAAGGCTGGGTCAGAAACAACAGGAATTCCAACAAGTTTGGGTTTATCGAATTAAATGACGGATCGTTTTTTAAATCCGTGCAGGTCGTATATGAAGAAGCGTTCCTTGACAATTACGAAGAGATCGCAAGGTCCTATGTCGGCTCTGCGCTGGCGGTCCGCGGAGAAGTCGTGCTGACGCCGAACGCGAAGCAGCCGTTTGAGATCAAGGCGAAACAGGTGACGGTCGAAGGCACATCCACGCCGGACTACCCGCTGCAGCCGAAGCGCCACTCGATGGAATTTTTAAGAGAGATCGGTTATCTGCGTCCGAGAACGAACATGTTCAGTGCGGTGTTCCGCGTCCGTTCTTTGGTAGCCTACGCGATTCACAAGTTCTTTCAGGATCAGGACTTCGTCTATGTGCATACCCCTGAGATTACTGCCAGCGACGCAGAGGGTGCCGGCGAGATGTTTCAGGTAACGACGCTGGATCTCGAAAATCTGCCGAGAACCGAGGACGGCAAGATCGACTACAGCCAGGACTTTTTTGGCAAAAAGACCAGCCTGACCGTATCCGGACAGCTGGAGGCGGAGATTTTCGCGCTGGCGTTCCGCAATGTTTACACCTTCGGACCGACCTTCCGCGCGGAGAATTCCAATACCGCCCGCCACGCGTCCGAATTCTGGATGATCGAGCCGGAAATGGCGTTCGCGGAGCTGGATGACTATTTGGAAGTAGCGGAGGCCATGATCAAGTATATCATTCATTACATTCTGGAGAACGCGCCGGAGGAAATGGAGTTCTTCAATTCCTTCGTGGATAAGACCCTGCTCGCCAGACTGGACAATATCGTGAACTCCGACTTTGGCAGAGTCACTTATACGGAAGCAGTCGAACTCTTGCAAAAATCCGGAAAGGAGTTCCAATATCCGGTGGCGTGGGGTATCGACCTGCAGACTGAGCACGAAAGATATCTGACCGAGGAGATTTTTAAGAAGCCGGTATTCGTCACCGATTATCCGAAGGATATCAAGGCCTTCTACATGCGTCTGAATGATGACGGCAAGACCGTCGCGGCGGCAGACCTTTTGGTGCCGGGCGTCGGCGAGATCATCGGCGGTTCTCAGAGAGAAGAAAGACTTGATGTGCTGGAAAAGAGAATGGACGAAATGGGTCTCAACAAGGAGGATTACTGGTGGTACTGCAATCTCCGCAAATTCGGCGGTGTCAAGCACGCGGGCTACGGTCTGGGCTTTGAGCGTATCATCATGTATGTGACCGGTGTGCAGAACATCCGAGACGTCCTTCCATTCCCGAGAACACCAAAGACGGCGGAGTTTTAAGACCGCAAGCGGCAAAGCGCAAGAAACAAGAGGAAAAAAGCAAAGGGCACTTCGGCGTATGACTGAGGTGTCCTTTTGGACATCTGAAAGGAGAGATTTCGCTTATGAATACGAGGACCAAGGGCCTCTTGGCGACCATGATATCGGCGGTTTTTTTTGGGTTTATCCCTCTTTTTGTAAAGACGATCTGCGCGGGCGGCGGCAACAGCGTCAGCGCGGCCTTTTACCGCTTTTTTCTTTCGGTTCCGATTCTTTACATCTATCTGAAGGCACAAGGGATTTCCATGCGCGTTACGCGGACGGAGTTTGCAAAAATCGCGCTGATTACGATCTTTGGTTACGGCGGAACAGCAGTCCTGCTGTTCTCCTCTTATAACTTCATCCCGTCCGGCATGAGCACGACCATACACTTCATGTATCCGGTTTTTACGATTCTGGGGTGCATGATTTTTTTTAAGGAAAAGGTCAGCCCGCTGAAGCTGCTGTGCGTGGCGCTCTGCTTCGGCGGCATCCTGCTGTTCTATAACGGCGAAAGCGGAGGGAGCGTCCTCGGCATGGCGCTGTCCTTTTTGTCCGGTGTTACCTATGCCTTCTATACGATCTATCTGGAAAAAAGCGGTCTGCAAAAGATGGAAAATCTCAAGCTGATTTTTTACATGAATACCGTCGCGGCGGCGATGATCCTTGTCATGGCGCTGCTGACCGCGCAATTTACACTGCGGCTCACGCCGCTCGCGTGGGGAACGGCAGTCTTTTTCGCGACAGCGACCTCGCTGATCGGGGTACTGGGCTATCAGATCGGCGTCAAGTGCATCGGACCGCAAAACGCGGCGATTCTCAGCACCTTCGAGCCGATTACCAGCGTGATTGTGGGAGTTTTGGTGTACCGGGAAGCATTTTCGGCACGAACCCTTTTGGGCTGCCTGTGCGTTCTTTCGGCGGTGGTCATCGTCGCAAAAATGAAGGAATAGGGGCTGCCTTAAAATATTTTGACGTTAAAGAGGAAGATATTTGGAAAACAGTTGTTTTTTCAATTTCCATTTGATATAATATTGACGATTGTAAAAATATTTTGGGAGGTCTGAATAAATGAAAGACTATACAAGCGAAATGATAAGAAACGTTGCTTTATTAGGACACGGCGGATGCGGCAAAACAACATTCCTCGAGGCGGCCCTTTTGGCAACCGGCGTCATCACCAGATTAGGTAAAGTTGAGGATGGTTCCACGGTATCCGACTACGATAAAATGGAAATTGAAAAAGGATATTCCATCAACACGACCTTAGTACCGGTAGAATACAACAATGTCAAGATCAACTTTGTTGATACTCCGGGATTCTTCGACTTTGCGGGCGAAGTACAGGGCGCGCTCAGAGGCGTGGAAGCCGCGGCTATCGTGGTGGACGCTTCCGCGGGCGTACAGGTAGGAACAGAGAAAGCATGGGACGCATGCAAAAAGATCGGATCTCCGAAATTTATTATTCTCAATAAGATAGATAAAGAAAACGTTGATGTGGCAGCGACGATCCAGCAGCTGCAGGACAAGTTCGGCAACGCGGTCGTCACGCTGGAGGACAAGGACGCGATGGCAGAAGCGATCGCGGAAGTTGACGAAGAATTGATGGATATCTACTTCAACGAGGGAGGATTTACGGACGAGCAGTTCAGCAAGGGCCTGACCAAGGGTATCCTGCAGGGTGATATCGTACCGGTGTTCAAGTGCTCCTCTCTGACCGGCGAAGGCGTCAAAGAAGTTCTGCAGGAAATCATCGAATTCGTGCCGAATCCAACCATCGAAGGTTATCGCGCGAAGGACGAAAACCAGCAGCCGATAATCATCAAAGCGAATCCGGACGACAAACCGGTGCTGTTCATCTTTAAGACTTTGGCGGACTCCTTCCTCGGCAAGATTTCTCTTGCAAAAGTTGTCAGCGGCAAGGTATCCGCCGGCATGACCCTGCATAATTTCAGAGTGGAAAAGGACGAAAAATTAGGCTCTGTATTCTTTGTCAGAGGCAAAGAAAAGATCGACTGCAAAGCAGCCGTCGCGGGCGATATCGTAGCGCTCGGCAAGCTGGAATTCACCAAGACCGGCGATACCCTGTCCGAAAAGAGCAATCCGACCTTTATCAATCCGGTTGAATTCCCGCAGCCGACCCTGTTCATGGCGATCGAAACCGCGGATAAGGGCGCGGACGATAAGCTCTCCACAGGCTTCGCGAGACTGACCGAAGAGGATCCGACACTGGCGCTGGTAAGAAACAAGGAAACGCGTCAGACATTGGTCGGCGGTCAGGGCGAAAGCCAGCTTAACATCGCGCTGAGCAAGTTAAAGACAAAATACGGCGTCAGCGTCAACGTGGTGCCGCAAAAAATCGCGTACAGAGAAACCATCAAGGGAACTTCCGATGTACAGGGCAAGCATAAGAAGCAGTCCGGCGGTTCCGGCCAGTACGGCGATGTACATATCAAGTTCGCGCCGTCCGCGCAGGAATTTGAATTCAGCGAAGAGCTCTTCGGCGGCTCTGTTCCGAAACAGTATGTTCCGGCTGTCGAAAAAGGCCTGCTGGAATGCATGGAAAGAGGTCCGCTGGCCGGCTGCAAGGTGCAGAATGTCAAGGCAACCTTATATGACGGTTCCTATCACCCGGTAGACTCCAATGAAACCGCCTTCAAAATCGCGGCATCCCTGGCGTTCAAGAAGGGTATCGCAGAGGCGAAGCCGGTTCTGCTAGAGCCAATCATGAAGCTGGAGATTTCCGTACCGGATGATTTTGTAGGCGCGGTCATGGGCGATCTGCCAACCAGACGCGGCGCAGTGATGGGTATGGATCCGCAGCCGGGCGGCGGACAGATTCTGCACGCGGAAGCACCGCAGGCGGAGTTATTCGACTACGCGATCGCGCTGCGCTCCATGACGCAGGCCAGAGGCTCCTTCACGATGGAATTCGCAAGATATGAAGAGGTTCCGGCTATGAACGCGCAGAAGATCATCGAAGCGCACAAGGCCGAGGAAGAGGCATAGAGCAGCGCGCCGAGAAATACAGACAAAAATTCAAAGCCCCTATGGACAAGATAGGGGCTTTACTGTATAATTGAAAGGAACAAATGTTCGGAGCGAAGCGGAAGCATTTTTGAAATAAGGTTACCGCAATCCCATCGGCTTTAGACAATGGGTAGTTCACGGTTGACGATATGAGCATTGTTAGAATTGCAAGCATGGCAACAGCAACGGAACAGCTTTGCCGTGAAAGGGCAGAGACGCGTCAAAAATGAAAGAGATAAAAGATACGAAAGAGACGGGGAGAAACGGAAAGGAAGCGGAGAGATGGCGAAGAAGGAAAAAACGGTTTTTGTTTGCCAGGAATGCGGCTACGAGAGCACGCAGTGGATGGGAAAGTGCATCTGCGGTGCATGGAACTCGTTCGTAGAGGAAAAGGTTTTGCCGATGCCGGAGGACGATGTCAGGCGCCGGACGGGCGGCGCCGGCGGGAGCGGGCAAGGCGCCGCCCGTCCGGCACGTCTGTCGGAAATCGGGACGCAGGATTACGCGCGGGTAGATACCGGCATCGGGGAACTGAACCGGGTGCTGGGCGGCGGCTTGGTGCGCGGCTCACTGGTACTGATTTCGGGCGAGCCGGGCATCGGCAAATCCACGATCATCATGCAGACCGCGGCCAATATCGCGCGCCGCGGCAGTACGGTGCTCTATGTCTCCGGTGAGGAATCGGAGGAGCAGATCAAACTGCGGGCAGATCGGGTATGCCATGAGATTCCGCAGACGCTTTATGTGCTCGCGGAGACAAACATGGAGAACGTGGAGCTTGCCTGCGAGAACTGCAAACCTGATTTTTTGATCATCGACTCGATCCAGACGATGTACAGCAATCAGCTCGATTCCGCGCCCGGCAGCGTTTCGCAGGTTCGGATGTGCGGCAACCAGTTGATGAAACTGGGCAAAACAAAGAATCTTCCCATTTTTATCGTCGCGCATGTGACGAAAAGCGGGGATCTCGCGGGACCGAAGACGGTGGAGCATTTGGTCGATTGTGTTCTGAATTTCACAGGGGAGAGAGACCAGGAGCTGCGCGTCATGCGCGCCTACAAGAACCGCTTTGGAACGACCAGTGAAATCGGGGCCTTTCGCATGGAAGCAGAGGGCTTGATAGAGGTACGGGATATTTCAGCGTCGTTTTTAGAGAACAGAGAGGACAAGACGCAAGGCTCTGTCACAACCGCCATCTATGAGGGCAGCAGACCGGTGATGTTTGAGATGCAGGCGCTGGTCAGTCCTGCGAATGTCGGTTTCGCGCGCAGAACCGCGGTCGGTGTGGACAACACGCGTCTGAATATGATTCTCGCCGTACTCGAAAAAATCGTCGGCATGCCGCTGGGCAATCAAGATGTCTACGTCAATGTCGTCGGAGGAATCCGACCGGAGGGAACCGGGGCGGACCTCGCGGCCGCGCTGGCGATCTATTCTTCGTTCAAGAATATCACCGCGCGCAAACGGACTTTGGCGATGGGCGAGATCGGGCTGACCGGAGATCTGCGCTCGGTGCAGAACGCGGAGAAGATCATCAAGGAGGCGGCGCGGCTCGGCTATGAACAGGTCATTCTGCCTAAACGCAACGCCCAAAAAGTAGGCGGCAGCCTTGATGGCTGCCGCGTGATTGGCGTAAAAAATATACAGGAAGCAATTCGCGTGTTCTCGATGTAGAGCGCAAATCAGGATTTTTTCTCCTTTGGTGTTTTTTCGCGCTCCTTGCGCAGAACGTCCAGCTCAAACCAGAAGGTACTGCCCTTGCCGACCTTGCTTTCGACACCGTAATTGGCGCCGTGCAGGGTGAGGATCTCCTTGACAATGGAGAGGCCGAGACCGGTGCCGGTCGTTTCCCGGACATAGTTCGTGCTCGTTTTGTAGTAGCGATCCCAAACATGCGGCAGTTCCTCCGGCTTGATGCCGGGACCATGGTCGGAAACCTCCAGACGAAAGACCTTGCCGATCTTGCGAATCGTCACGAGGATCACCTTGTCTTCCCCGCAGTATTTGACCGCGTTGCCGGTGAGATTCGCAATGACCTGTTTGATTTTATCCTCATCCGTGTAGACGAAAGCCTCCTTTGGCGCGTTGAAGATAAAATCATAGCCTTCGCGCTCCTGCAGAATTTCGTAAGAAGCCAGAATAGAAGCGGCGGTCGAGGATAAGTCTGTCGGCGTCTTGTGCAGCTTCATCTTTTTGGTCTGCATGGCGGTAATTGTCGCCATATCGCTGACCAGCCGGCTCATACGGTCAGACTCGTCGATGATGACAGCCAGATGCGCATTGCGTTTTTGCGGATTGTCGCCGGATAGATCGCGAATCATTTCCGCATAGGAGCGAATCATCGTCAGCGGTGTTTTGAGATCGTGGGAAACGTTGGCGACCAGATCCTTTTGACGGTTGTCCGCCTGCCCCAGTTCATAAGCAGTGACGTTCAGTGTCTTAGCGAGATTGTTAATCTCGGAATAGGAGTTCGCCTCAAACCTGACATTGTAGTTGCCTTTTCCCATCTTTCTGGCGGTTTGCGTGATACCCTTGAGCGGCTTCGAAATGCGGTCGGCAAAGTAAACCGCGAGCAGGAAGGTGACACAGAGGGTGATGATGGTCACATAAAACAACTGGTCCTTCAAAATTTCAACGGTGGAAGTGACAGGATACAGCGGGGAGAAGATGTAGAGGAAAACCTCCTGATTCTTTGTCCGGCTCAAATAGGTCGCGTAAGCAAGGGTGTTGTACTTTTCCAGACCGGTATTGATCTTGAAGGAAACCGCTGTGGTTTTGGCGGGCGCCTCCTGCAGCATGCCGCGCAGCTTCGGGATTTGATCCTTGTACTGATAGACCGGAACCAGACTCTCTGCCTCCGGCATGAACAGCAGAACCTTGCCGCCGGATTCCATCATCACGTAGAAGTCGTTGCTGATGGAAAGATCCTGAATGGCCTCCGTCAATCCCGCGTCACCGCGCGCGTAGGCGTGATAGATGGAGGAGGCAACACGATTGACCTCTGTAGTCTTCATGTGCTCGTAATAGTTGTTCAGAAAAAAAATCTGCAGAAACCAAACGAGCAGCAGAATTCCGACGCCGATGCCGATGAAATACATCCACAGGCGGAATTTGATGCTGTGACGGTCGAATTTAATTTTCGTACTCAAATTTGTAGCCAACTCCTCTCAGCGTTACGATGAAATCTCTGTAAGGGCCTAAGTTGTTGCGCAGGTTTTTGATGTGCGTATCGATGGTCCGGTCGTCACCGAAGAAGTCATAGCCCCAAATGTCCGAAAGGAGCTTGTCTCTGGAGAGCGCGATATTCCTGTTTTCCACCAAATAGAAGAGCAGATCGTATTCCTTCGGTGTCAGTTCAACCTTCTTGCCGTCAACGGTGACGGTTCTTGCCGCGATATTGATTTCCAGGCCGTCAAATTTCATAACCTGAGACTGCGGCTGCGAGGCGGCTTTTCGTCTGGAAAGCACCGCGTTGACTCTGGCCATCAGTTCCTTCGGGCTGAACGGTTTGACGACATAGTCGTCGATCCCCAGCTCAAAACCGAACAGCTTGTCATATTCCTCGCCTCTGGCCGAAAGCATGATGACCGGAATATCTTTGATTTTTTTTATCTCCTTGCAGGCGGAAAACCCGTCCAGCTTCGGCATCATGATATCCATGATAATCAAATCATAATCGTTCAGCTTGCAAAGACCGACCGCGGTGATGCCGTCATCCGCCTCGGTAATTTCGTAACCGCTGAATTCTCCGTATTCTTTGATGACCTCTCGAATTTTCGGCTCGTCATCTACCACTAAAATCTTGTACATGGGCTTTCCTCCTTGTAAATTTCATTTTCCTGCAATTATCATATCGGTTTTGTGTGTGGAAAAAGTGATGAAAATATAGTTTTATTGTATACGCAAAATCGCAGAAAGTCAATTAAAGCAAGTATCTTGACGGCAGAAAAAAACTCGGCTATACTGTTAGCATAGATATACAATGGAGGCACTATGTCATGCATTTGCCGCGGGACGCGGCAAGGGCGCGCGCCGCGCGGCAAATTCCTTCTGAACCGTTGAATTTTTGGGAAAGAGGATCTGCGGACCGCACAGCTTTGGATATCTGCAAATTTTCAAAGAAAGGGGGGCTTTGCGTATGTTCAAAAAATTTTTTAGAGGCATTTTTACCATTATCGGCGGATTGCTGGGTTATGAAATCTATGAAATTTGCTCATATCTGTTGGTGACGATGAATCCGAACGCGGAGCAGATCGGGCTGACAGGAACCGAAGAGGCTTGGGCAATTTCTTTTTGTGTTATTATTTTTGGAATTATTTTTTTCCGAATCGCGCCGATTTTGACGAGAAAGAGCCGCAAGGTCGCGGACAATATCGGGACAGATCTGCAGGGCGTTTCGCCGAATGACCTGATTGGCGGCACCATCGGTCTGATTTTGGGGCTGGTCATCGCGTTTTTGCTGACACAGATCTATCAGAGCGTCGTCAGCCAGAAATCGCTGTATCTGACGATTACGATTACCATCTACGCTTTTTTGGCATTTTTGGGTTGGGTAATCGGCAGCAAAAAAGGCTCTGAGATTTTGAATCTCTATGCCAAAGAACGCAAAGCACTGCTGCAGGCAAAAGCCGGGCAGGCAGAAGAAAATACCTATGGCTATAACGCCAAGGACAAAAAAGCGGGAAGGATTCCGAAGATTTTGGATACCAGCGTCATCATCGACGGCAGAATTTTGGAAATTATGAAAACAGGATTTTTAGAAGGGCCGATCGTGATTCCGGAGTTCGTGTTGGTGGAGCTGCGCCACATCGCGGACTCCTCAGACGCACTGAAGCGTAACCGCGGGCGCAGGGGTCTGGATATTCTCAACAAAATTCAGACCGAGTACGGGATTGAAATCTACAATACGGATTCCGAGAAGGCCTTGAAGGAAATTCCGGAGGTAGATGTCAAGCTGCTGAAGCTTGCTCAGATTATGAAGGGCAAGGTTGTTACCAACGATTTTAATCTGAATAAGGTCGCGGTCATCAAGGGCGTGGCGGTATTGAACATCAATGAGCTGGCGAACGCGATGAAGCCGATGGTCATTCCGGGAGAACGGATGACGGTTACCTTGATTAAGCAGGGCAAGGATCATAATCAGGCGATTGCTTATTTGGACGACGGCACCATGATCGTCGTTGAGGACGGCAGGCGCGAAATCGGCAAGGTTGTCGAGATCAATGTGACCAGCGTGCTGCAGACCGCCGCGGGCCGCATGATTTTCGGCAAGTTGAAGTAAGAAGAAGCGTATGTATCGGGATAAAAAGGTGACCGCCATGATTACGGCGGCAGGACAGGGTAGCCGCATGGGACTGGAGCTGCCCAAGCAATTTATCAAAATCGGCCCGCGAGGGGAAACGATTTTGGAATCAACGGTAAAAATTTTTGATGATTGTCCGGCGGTTGATGAGATTTTGATCACCGCAAATCGGGATTATCTCGCGCGGACCGGAGAACTCTGCGCGCCTTTTCGCAAGGTGCGGGGGATCGTGGAGGGCGGCAGAGAGCGACAGGATTCCGTACGCGCGGGTTTGCGCCGCACTTCTGATGACGGCTTGATACTGGTGCATGACGCGGCGCGGCCGTTTGTGACGGAAGCAGTCATTTTGCGCGTGCTCGCGTGTGCGTATGAGAGCGGCGCGGCAGTGCCGGTGGTGCCTGTTCGGGATACCATCAGACAGTCCGCGATTTCTGCATGGGTAGCTTGCGACCGCGCGGAAGTTGACGTGTCGGTTTCTGAAACACTGGATCGGGCACGGCTTTTTCGGGTGCAGACGCCGCAGGGTTTTCGGACGGAGCTGCTCAAACAAGCCTATTGCGAAGCCTACAAGGCGGGCTTTTACGGCACTGACGAAGCCGGGCTTGTGGAACGCTTCGCCGCGCCGGTGCGCATGGTTCGCGGCGAGGAAGCGAACAAAAAAATTACGACGAGGGAGGACCTGCCTGCTGTGCAAAAGGATGTCAGAATCGGACATGGTTATGATGTACATCGCTTGACGGAAGAACGGGCCTTGATTCTTTGCGGCGAGAGTATTCCGCATGAGAGGGGGCTGCTCGGTCATTCCGACGCGGATGTCGCGCTGCATGCCCTGATGGACGCGATGCTGGGCGCCGCGGCGCTCGGGGATATCGGAAGGATTTTTCCGGACAGCGACGACCGATACAAGGGGATTTCGAGCATGAAACTATTGGCGGAGGTCTGCCGTTTGATCGACGAAAAAGGCTTTGCGGTCGGCAACGCGGATATCACCGTCATCGCGCAGCAGCCAAAGCTCGCGCCGTATATCCCGCGCATGCGTGCGCATGTCGCGCGGGCGCTGGGTGTGGAGGAGGACTGTGTCAATGTCAAAGCGACGACGACCGAGCGTCTGGGTTTTGCAGGGCGCGAAGAAGGAATCGCGGCAGAAGCGGTCTGTTTGCTGCGTCAAAAATAAAAATACGGTATGGATGAAAACCTGTCGATTTTCACGGAGACGGGGAAGGGCAGGAGAAGATAAATCACACAGGGAAACGAGGAGAATTCAAAAAAATGAAAGTATCACAAATGCATTTTAGAACATTGAGAGAGGTTCCGACGGAAGCCGAGATCCCAAGCCATATTCTGCTGCTGCGCGCGGGCATGATTAAAAAAACCGCTGCCGGCATTTATTCGTACATGCCGATGGGTTGGAGAACCATCCGCAAGATCGAGCAGATCGTCAGAGAAGAGATGGATGCAAAGGGCGCGGAGGAAATTTATACTCAGAGCGTGCAGCCGGCGGAGCTTTGGAAGGAATCCGGCCGCTGGGACGCTTACGGACCGGAAATGTGGCGGCTTAAGGACAGAAACGCGCGTGAATTCTGCCTCGGTCCGACGGCGGAGGAGGTTTTTACGGATCTCGTAAAGGGAGATGTTTCCTCGCACAGACAGCTGCCGCGGATGCTCTATCAGATTACAGACAAATACAGAGACGAGGCGCGTCCGCGTTACGGCATGATGCGTTCCCGCGTCTTCATCATGAAGGACAATTATTCTTTTGACAAGGACGCGGCAGGCATGGACGAAAGCTATGATAAAATGTACGATGCCTACAGCAGAGTCTTTACGCGCTGCGGACTGAATTTTCGACCGGTGGAAGCGGATACCGGTGCGATCGGCGGCTCTAACTCTCATGAGTTTACCGCGCTCTGCGAATACGGGGAATCCGAAATCGCTTACTGCGACTGCTGCGATCTTGCGGCAACGGTTGAGAAGGCGGCTTGCGTAGACGCCGCGGCGGAGGAGAATATCGCGATGCTGCCGCTGGAAAAGGTGCATACCCCAGGCACGAAGACCATCGAGGAGGTTGCGGATTTTCTTAAGCTGGACAAGGCGCGGACCATTAAGGCGCTTCTGTTCGTGACCTATGACGCGGAGGGAAATGAAAACGGCTATGTTGCGGTCTTTATCCGCGGCGATCGTGAGCTGAACATGACGAAGCTGGTGAATGCGCTGGATATTCCGGAATACGCGATTGCCTTCGCAGATGAAGCGAAAATGGCTGCAGCGACCGGATGTGTGGGCGGATTTACGGGACCGCTGCATCTGCATGACTGTAAGATTGTAGTGGACAGCGAGCTGCCGGGGCTGAAGAATCTGTGCGCGGGCGCTTGTGAAACCGACCATCACTATATCAATGTGAACTACGGCAGGGATTACGAGGGAGATATCGTGGTAGACTTAAAGACGCTCAAAGAGGGTGACGCCTGCCCGATCTGCGGCGCGCCGGTGCGTCACGCGCGCGGCGTGGAGGTTGGACAGATTTTTAAGCTGGGTACGAAATATTCCGAGCCGATGCGCGCGATCTACAAGGATGAAAACCAGAAGGATCAGCTGATTTGGATGGGCTGCTACGGAATCGGGGTTTCCCGTACCTTCCAGGCCATCATCGATATGCCGCAAAATCACGATGACGGCGGCATCATTTGGCCGATGTCCGTCGCGCCTTATCATGTCATCATTACAGAGGTGAAGCCGGGGGATGAAGCGCAGGACGCGGTCAGCCAAAGAATTTATGACGCCTTGACAGCTGCCGGCGTGGAGGTGCTTTGGGATGACAGAAATGAACGTCCGGGGGTCAAGTTTAAGGACGCGGATTTGATTGGAATTCCGGTTCGAATTACTGTCGGCAAGCTTGCCGGCGAGGGAATCGTGGAATACAAGCTCAGACGCGATGCCGATAAAAGCGAAAAAGAGGTGGAAGAAGCGATTGCTGCGGCAATTGAGATCGTCAATGCGGAAAGAACAGGAAGATAATCTATAGTCACAACTTTTCCGGTGATTCTTTCAGGACGATGGGAACGATCATTCCCTCGTTTGTAATCATCATTTTGGTGGTATTATTTTTAGATACGATCGCAGAAAATCCGTATGTGCAGGGGCTTTGTTTTGCGGTAGAACTGAAATCGGACAGAGATACTTCGATGATATCGTGACAAACAAGAACAAAAACTTTGAAGGAGCGTAAGATAACATGAAGAAGTTTATAATGGAAATGGAAAACGGTGATGTGATGCGAGGGGAACTTTATCCCGAAATCGCGCCGATTACCGTAGAAAATTTTGAGAAGCTCGCAGGCGAGAAATTCTATGACGGTTTGACCTTTCACAGAGTTATTCCGGGCTTTATGATCCAGGGCGGCTGCCCGCGCGGCAACGGCACCGGCGGACCGGGCTACCAGATCAAAGGAGAGTTCGCGGCGAACGGTGTCGCCAATGACCTGAAACACGAAAGAGGCGTGCTTTCGATGGCAAGAGCGATGGATCCGGATTCCGCGGGATCGCAGTTCTTCATCATGGTTGCGGACGCGCCGCATCTGGATGGACAGTACGCGGCGTTCGGCAAGGTAACCGAAGGCATGGAAGCAGCAGATAAAATTGTAAATGTAAAAACAGATTGGCACGATTGTCCACGAGAAAAACAGGTGATTAAGACTATAACAATCGTGGAGGAATAAAGGTTTATGGCATTTTTTAGAGAAGTCGGTGAGGATATCCGCAATATGGTCGAAAAAGATCCGGCGGCACGAAACGGTTTGGAGGTTTTGATTTGCTATCCCGGCATTTGGGCGTTGATCTGGCATAGACCCGCGCACTGGCTGTACCGACATCACTGTCCATTTTTGGCGCGCGTGATTTCGCAGCTGACGCGTTTTTTTACAGGAATCGAGATTCATCCCGGCGCGATCATCGGCCGCAGATGCTTTATCGACCACGGTATGGCGGTCATCATCGGAGAAACCGCCGAAGTCGGCGATGATGTTACGATTTACCAGGGTGTCACGCTGGGAGGTACCGGCAAGGATGTCGGCAAACGGCATCCGACCATCGGCAACCGCGTGGTAGTCAGCAGCGGCGCAAAGGTACTCGGACCGTTCAGAGTGGGAGACGATGTCAAGATCGGCGCGGGTTCGGTCGTCCTCAAAGAGGTGCCGCCCGGCTGTACCGTGGTTGGCATTCCCGGCACCATCGTCAAACGTAACGGCAAGAGTACCACGCAGGATTTGAACCAGGTCGACCTGCCGGATCCGATCGCTGTGGAGATCGAATGCCTGCGTAAGCGCGTGATGGAACTGGAAAAGATTTTGCAGACCACGCATAAGATTGAGGCGGGCTGCATCGACTGCGCGGGTTCTTCTAATTTGGAAGAAACCTTGATGGATGTGATTCGCGAAAAGAACCGGAAAGAAGGAAACGAAAATGAAGATTTATAACACATTGACAAGAAAAAAAGAAGAATTCGTACCGTTGGAACCGGGCAAGGTCAAGATGTATGTCTGCGGACCGACGGTCTACAACTATTTTCATATCGGCAACGCGAGACCTTTCGTTGTATTCGACACGCTCAGAAAATATTTGGAATACCGCGGCTACAAGGTAAAATTCGTGCAGAATTTCACCGATGTCGATGATAAGATCATCAAACGTGCCAAGGAAGAAGGCGTTACCGCACCGGAGATTTCCGAAAAATATATCGAGGAATACTATAAGGACGCTGCCGCGCTCAATGTCAAGAAGGCGACCGTACACCCGAAGGTTTCTGAAACCATGGATGATATCATCCGGTTTGTGCAGGATTTGATCGATAAGGGCTATGCCTATGAATCGCAGGGCGATGTCTACTACCGGACACGTAAGTTCGACGGCTATGGCAAGCTTTCCGGCAAGAACATCGATGAGCTGATTCAGGGCGCCAGCGAAAGAACCAGAAGCACGGACGATATGAAAAAGGAAGATCCGCTGGATTTCGCGCTTTGGAAGGCACGCAAGGAGCCGAGCGAGATCGCATGGGAATCCCCTTGGGGTATGGGCAGACCCGGCTGGCATATCGAATGCTCGACCATGGCCAAAAAATATCTAGGACCGACCATCGATATTCACGCCGGCGGTGAGGATCTGCAGTTCCCGCATCACGAAAATGAGATCGCGCAGTCTGAGGCACATAACGGTTGCGAATTCTCGCATTACTGGATGCACAACGGTTATATCAATATTGACGGCACGAAGATGTCCAAGTCTTTGGGAAACTTTAAGACTGTTCGTGACCTCCTGCAGCATTATGACGGGGAAGTTCTGCGTTTCCTGATTCTCAGCGGTCAGTACCGAGGTCCGATCGATTTCAATTCCGAGATTCTCGAGCAGTCCAAAAACGCGATGACACGTCTAAGAAACGCCAAATCCAATCTGAAGCATCTGATCGAAACCGGAAGCGGCAATATGACAGAGGCTGAGAAGGAGAAACTCGCAGGTTATGATAAATATCGGCAGGAATTCATTCAGGCGATGGATGATGATTTGAATACGGCGGATGCCATCTCCGCAGTCTTTGAACTGGTGACGGCGATTAATACCGCGGTCAAGGACGGCGCGAGCAGAGAGTTTGCGCAGAAATCGCTCGATACGCTGATGGAGCTTGCGAATGTGCTTGGCCTTTTGCAGCAGGAGTTTGAAGAGGAAGTCGTCATCGACGACGAGCTGCAAGCGCTGATTGACGAAAGACAAGAGGCCAGAAAGGCAAAGAATTTTGCGAGAGCCGATGAGATCCGTGACGAACTCAAGGCACGCGGGCTGATCCTCAAGGATACCCCGCAGGGTGTGCAGGTAATCAAGGCCTAGCAAAAAAAGATAACGAACAAAAGTGATTGGAAGGCGAAGAGGATAGAATCGTGGACAGTACAGAAATTAAAGCACAAATTGAACAGGAAAACAAAGGAAACGCGAAGGCGCTTTTGCCCATCGCTGTTTTCCTCCTGTTTTTCTTAGGGAGCGGCGTTATTGCAAAAGATTTTTACGCGATGCCGACGATCGTGGCGTTTTTAATCGCGCTCGCGGTGGCCTTTTGCCAAAATCCGCGATTGAAGTTTAACGATAAAATCAAGGTATGCACGAAAGGAATCGGGGATGAAAACGTCGTCATGATGTGCTTTATCTTTCTGACCGCCGGCGCGTTCAGCGGCGCGGTTACAGCAGCGGGCGGCGCGGACAGCACGGTATATCTAGGGCTTTCTCTGATCCCCAGTCAATTCGCGGTGGTAGGTCTGTTTTTGATTGGCTGTTTTATTTCCATTTCCATGGGCACCTCGGTAGGTACCATCGTGGCGCTCGCGCCGATCGCGGTGGGTGTGAGCAACGCGACCTCATTCGCGATGCCGCTGTGTCTCAGCGCGGTCGTATCCGGCGCGATGTTCGGAGACAATCTTTCGATGATCTCTGACACGACGATTGCCGCGGTAAGAACGCAGGGCTGCGAAATGAGCGACAAGTTTAAAATGAACTTTAAGATCGTGCTTCCGGCGGCAATTTTGACCGCGGTCATCTATTTCCTTTTGACAATGCACGGCTCGTCAACGCTTGAACTGGGCACGTACAACATCTGGCAGGTAATTCCGTATCTGTTGGTTTTGATTGGAGCCCTTATGGGAATCAATGTCTTTGTAGTCTTGATTTTTGGCACGATTGCCTCTGTCATCGCAGGTGTAACGACAGGCACGATGCCGGTCAATGAAATCTTTACGAGCATCGGCGCGGGGGTAAGCTCCATGTACGATATTACGGTGATTTCGATTACCGTCGCGGCAATCGGCGCGCTTGTCAAGGAGTACGGCGGTATTGACGCTGTCCTGCATTTTATCCACCGAAACACCAAAGGCAAAAAGGGTGCCCAGCTGAGCATCGCGGCTTTGGTCGCGGGGGTTGACCTCGCGACGGCAAATAATACGATCGCGATTGTGATGGCAGGGCCGATCGCCAGGGAAATCAGTCAGGAATTCGATATCGATCCGAGGAGAACGGCGTCACTGCTTGATATTTTCGCTTCCGTCGCGCAGGGCTTGATTCCTTACGGCGCACAGATGCTCTACGCGGCCGCGGCCGCGGGCATTACGACCTACGCGATTATTCCATATACCTTTTATCCGATTCTGATGGCGATCAGCGCGTTTGTGTTCATCTTCGGCTTTTCGCAGAAGGAAAAAAGCAAAAAGGAAAGCTAGAAGATGAGGCACTGTAATCCCAGGGAGATGAACACAACGGCACTGGCCTATATCGGTGACGCCGTTTACGAAATATATGTGAGAGAGCATGTGCTCGCAGCCTCCGGCCAACCGGGAAGCACGCCGGCTCAAGCAGGCATGCCGGCGGCAATGCAGCCGCAGGGTGCGGCGGCGAAAGGAAGAACGGTGTTTGGTGCTCACGTGGACGCGCTGCACAAGCGCGCGGTTCGTTATGTGCGCGCGGATGGACAGGCGAAAGCGCTGCGGGCGATGATGCGGGACGGTTTTTTAAGCGAAGCGGAGGAAGCACTTGTCAGACGCGCGCGTAATCACAAGTCTGCCTCTAAGCCAAAGAATGCCGACGCGATGGACTACAAGTACGCGACAGCGCTGGAGGCACTGATTGGGTATTGGTATTTATGCGCACGCGCGGATGCCGACGAGGACAACGCGGCGCGCACGCGCATGGAAGAAATTATCTTCCATGCCTTTGCGTTGATTGAAAAATAAAAGTGAAACTTTGTTAAACAAAAGCCGCGCGCGGATAACCCCACAGCATTGGAGGAAGCCGCGCGCAGTTTTTTTATGCAGGAAATATCGACAAAAGCACCTTGCAAAGCGCCTGCTCCTGAGTGAGATATGCGCAAAGAAAGCTTTGGTTCGTTAGGCATACGTTTGTCTGAATGAAAAAGAAAAAAGATGGAAGCTATCACTGGCATGCAATCTACCATATAGCAACTCAGTCAGCGGAGAACTCGATGCAAAGGGCCAAGGAAACGGCAGGAATCCTGCAGCAGAGAAACTACTTGCGGTCTAGGTCAGCAGTGATAAAAAATAGGCGATACAGTCGACTGAAAATGAGCGGGACTGTTTTTGAGTTTCCACTGGAAGGCGGCCGGAAAATGTGATAGAATAAAACATAAGAGAACGCATGTTTGCACGATGCAAAAATAGGAGGCAGTGAATGATATACAAGACAAGTTACGATTCGCCGTTGGGCAGTTTGCTGCTGTTAGCAGATGAAAAGGGTCTGACGGGGTTGTGGTTTGAGAAGCAGAAACATTTTGCTTATGGACGGACGGGATTTGAGGCAGATGCGGCGGACTCCGTTGAAACTCGCGGGGATGGGAGTTTGCCGCTGCTATCTGAAGCTGAGCGCTGGCTGGATCTTTATTTCGCGGGGAAAAAGCCTGATTTTGACTTACCAATTAACTTGTCAGGAACCGAGTTTCAGAAGAAAGTCTGGAAGATTCTATGCACAATCCCCTACGGTGCGACCATGACCTACGGACAGATCGCGGCACAGCTTGCGGCAGAGCAGGGCATCACGCGTATGTCGGCCCAGGCGATTGGCGGCGCAGTCGGGCATAACCCGCTGAGCATTATTGTTCCCTGCCACCGGGTTGTCGGCGCGAACGGCAGTCTGACCGGATATGGCGGCGGCATCGACCGTAAACTCAAACTGCTTACATTAGAAGGCGTTGATATGAGCAGGCTTTTTGTGCCGAAAAAGGGGACGGCGTTATAAAAAATACAATATGGACAAACTGATAAGAGAAGCACGAACATGTACAGAAAGCGCCTCTTTTCGCGGTCTTGTTTAGATCTGAGCGGCATTGTCGTAACTGGAAACAAGCGCAAAAAAATTTGCATATCAAACAAACCCTTGCATTTACAAGAGAATTGTTTTGATTGTGTAAAGTTTTCTTTTGTGAAAAAAGTCGAAAGAGAAGATTTTTGCAGGTAAAAAAGGAGAATGACAAGCAAAGCGCGCGCTGCCGAAAGACCGAACTGAGAAAACTGCGCACAAAGCGCAAAAAAATTTGCTCAAATAATGCAAAAAAAATTGCACAAGGCACTGAAATTGCAGAAAAAATTCTGCGTGTTTGAAGAGCGCGCAAAAAATATGGACGGAAATTTTGGTTTTTTGATGGAAAAACACCGAAAAAATAACATGTTTTTTTGGAAAAACAACAAGAAAAACGCAATAACAAGTATACAATGTGCAGGAGGTCGAATGGCATATTACTTGCTTTATATTAAAATTAAATTGTTACTCAACAAATTTTGTTTTGAAAAGGAGATTAAGTAAAATGAAAAACGTAAAAGTAATCCTTTGGGGATTAGGCGCTATGGGCGGCGGCATCGGCAAAATGCTTACAAAGAAAAAAGGCGTAGATATCGTCGGCGCGATTGATATCGGAGCAAAAGTAGGCAAGAGCTTATATGAAGTAGTGCCGGGCATCGTAAAGGGCGACAGAGAAGACGTAATCGTCGGAACTCCGGAAGAAGTCATCAAACCGGGCGTGGCAGATATCGTTGTTGTTTGCACGAACTCCTTCACAAAAGACGTATTCGACAAGCTGGTTTTTGTTATGGAAAGAGGCATGAACGTTATCACTTCCGCGGAAGAAATGGCTTATCCACAGGCACAGGAACCGGAATTGGCTAAAAAATTAGATGAAATCGCGAAGAAGAACGGCGTATCCGTTATGGGTACCGGCATCAACCCGGGTCTCATCATGGACCTGCTGGTCGTGCTGTGGACAGCAGCTTGCGAAGAAGTAAACCATGTAACTTCCAGAAGAGTTAATTCTCTGTCTCCGTTCGGACCGGCGGTTATGGAAGAGCAGGGTATCGGCATCTCTGTTGAAGAATTCAACGAAAGAAAAGCAAACGGTACGATGGCAGGTCACGTAGGCTTCGCAGAATCCACGATGATGATCTGTGACGCGCTCGGTTGGAAGTGGGATGACTTCGGTCAGGATATGGAACCGATCGTCACCGACGTTGACAGAAAGTCTCCTTACGGCTTCGCGGCAGCAGGACAGGTTGCAGGCGTTGCAATGAAGGGCTGGGTCAACATTGACGGCGAAAGAAAGATCGACATGGATCATCCGCAGCAGATTGAACCGGAGCAGGTTGGCGTACACACAGGCGACTATGTCATCTTAGATGCAGTACCTCCTGTCAACATGGTCAACACACCGGAGATCGAAGGCGGTATCGGCACGATGGCTATGATCATGAACTGCATTCCGCACTGCATCAACGCTGACGCAGGTCTGATCACGATGCTGGACATCCCGGTTCCACATGCGATCATGGGTGATTTCAGAGATCTGATCAAAGAAAATAAGAAGATTGTGAAGTAGCGAATCTTCGATTTATATGCGACATGCGTCGCCGGACGGCGTTGCCGCAAGGAGGATTCGATATAATTTCCTCGGCGCTGCTCAGAAATTAGAGGGCGAATCTTTGATTTTACAGAACATCATAAGGAGATAGACAAAATGGCTAAAAAAGGCGATTGGGTTCGCATTCACAGCATCGTGCTGAAGGCAGAGGAGAGAACTGCGAAGCTGCCGGAAGACACGAAAAAATGCGACCTGCAACAATGGACAAAGGGTTTCCTGCAGAATGAAGAAGCAAAGCTCGGTGACGAAGTTACCGTTAAGACTGCAGTCGGCCGTCTGGTAGAGGGTACTTTGATTGATGAAGCCCCTTGCTATACACACAGCTATGGCAAATTTGTACCGGAAATTATCGAAATAGACAGACAGTTGAGAGAGATCATGAATTTCGGAGGTGAAGCATAATGGTATTGGCAAAAGACTATCAGTCCGTCATGGGCAGATCCAACGAAATTCAAAAAGAAGCCCTCGGGCTTGACTACGCTGACTTTGAGACCTCTCCGATTTCCTTCGACTATGACGCTTTGATGAAATCCACAGGATATACGTTAGACGAAATCGAAAGAATTCAAGGACTGCACGGTGTCGGCAACACACCGCTTCTGGAACTCAGAAACATTACCAAATTAGCGCGTAAATACGCGAAACCGGGCTTTGGCGCAAGAATCTTCGCCAAAGATGAATCCTGCAACGCTTCCGGGTCCTTCAAGGACAGACGCGCGGCGTGCGCAGTCGCTCACGCGAAGAAATTAGGCTATAAGGGCGTTATGGCTGCGACCTCCGGCAACTACGGCGCGGCGGTTGCTTCTCAGGCCGCGATGCAGGGATTAAACTGCATCATCGTCCAGGAATGCTACGACTCCCATGGTGTCGGACAACCGGAGATCGTTGAGAAGGCGAGAAAATGCGAAGCGCTCGGCGCGGAAGTCGTTCAGCTGACCGTTGGACCGGAATTGTTCTACTCCTTCCTGTCCATCATGGAAGATACCGGATACTTCAACGCTTCCCTGTATTCTCCGTTCGGCATTGCCGGCGTGGAAACCTTAGGATATGAGATCGCGACACAGTGCAGAGAAAAGCTCGGCAAGGATCCTGACGTCGTTGTTTGCACAAACGCGGGCGGCGGCATGGTGACCGGTACGGCGCGCGGACTGCTCAAAGCAGGCTGCAAGGCAGAGGTTGTTGCTGCTTCCATCGACTTAACGGGACTTTCCATGGCGTCCGATGTGGACTTCAATAAAAAATCCTGCACGACAGGACACACCGGTTTCGGCGTTCCTTATGCTACCGATCCGGACCACTCCGACGTTCCTCGTTCCGCAGCGCGTCCGCTGAGATATATGGACAAATATCTCACGACGACACAGGGTGAGGTTATGTATATGACCGAAATGCTGGCAAATCTGGAAGGTATCGAAAGAGGTCCTGCGGGAAATACCGCGCTGGCGGCTGCTTTCTCCTATGCGCAGGAACTTCCGGAAGACGCGATCGTCGTAGTTTCCGAGACCGAATACACCGGCGCGGGTAAACACATCCAGCCGCAGCTTGATTTTGCAAGAGACAACGGCATCGACATCAAATTCGGAGATCCGAAGGACGATAAGCCTGGTACAAACCTGATCTTACCGGCTAACCCTGGTCTGATCAAGCATAAAGTGGCTGACATCGAACACTTCCGTAAGTCTCTGATTAAGAAGGCAGTTAAGAAAGCCGGCGTAAAGCCGACCGCTGCCGACCTGGAATTCCTCGCGGTTGAGACAAAGACAGATGTTGACTTTGTTAAGAAAACGCTGGAAGCAGAAGGCTTACTGTAGGATAGAAACTTCACACATGCTTCGGAGCGCTTTGCCGGCGCTCCGAAACCTGTGAATAAATGAAAGGAATTATAAGGATGAAAAGAGCAGACGATTTTGAAGTAAGAAGAAAGCATATCGCAGAACTTACGGATGAAGAACTTTATCAGAGATTCTGGGAGCTGACCGATCAGGTCGTTGATCCGCTTTTGGAACTCGGCAGAAAGAATACGACACCTTCCGTAGAAAGATCCGTTTTACTGAGAATGGGCGTATCCTCCTTAGATTGCATGCCAATCGTGAACCACGCGATGGATCACGGCCTGATGGGCAAGGGCTGCGGACACTGCGTCTATAAGCTGTCCAAAATGGAAGATATCTCGATCAGAGAAGCCAGCATTAAGCTCGCGAAGGGCGAAGGCTGGGACAAATTAGTGGAAGCGTTCAAGGGAGGTAAGTAAGATGACAGAATTAAAGAGAAACGAAAAAATCGATATTGTCGAACTGCTGAAAGACCTTGACAAATACGAACCGAGAAGAAGAGGCTGGGTATGGAGAGAGAAAGCTGACAATCAGCACATGGGACCGTTTGAGTACCGTGAGATTTCCAAGCCGTTGAAGCAGAGCGTTCCGCTGCCTCCTGCAAAATTCATGGAAGACATTGACCCACAGCCGATGCAGACCATCACTACAGAGATCGCTTCCGGAAGATTCGAGGACGATATCCGCAGAATGAGAATGGGCGCTTGGCACGGCGCTGACCATCTGATGGTTATCCGTCACATGGGTCAGTCTCACATCGACGGCCTGATGGAAGGTACACCGCAGGGTATCGGCGGTGTTCCGATCACCAGAAAGCAGATCAGAGCACAGAGAAAAGCCATCGACATGATCGAGGATGAAGTTGGTCGTCCGATCAACTACCACTCCTATGTATCCGGCGTTGCCGGTCCGGACGTTGCTGTACTGTTCGCGGAAGAAGGCGTAAACGGCGCGCACCAGGACCCACAGTACAACGTTCTTTACAGAGATATCAACTGCGTCAGATCCTTCGTAGATGCTTGTGAATCCAAAAAAATCATGGCTTGGGCAGACATGCTGCAGATTGACGGTGCGCACAATGCGAACGCGACCGCAAGAGAAGCATGGAAGGTACAGCCGGAACTGATCGTACAGCATGCCATCAACTCCAGATTCTCCGAGAAGGTAGGAATCAAGCCGGAACTGATCTCCTTATCGACCGTACCGCCGACAGCGACACCGGCGCCTTGTATGTACATGGACCTGCCTTACGCAGTAGCGCTCAGAGAAATCTGCAACAGATATAAGATGAGAGCACAGATGAACACCAAGTATATCCAGTCCTCCGCTCGTGAAGCGACGGTTACGCACGTTATGAACATGTTCATCTCCAAGCTGACCAGCGCGGATATTCAGTCCACGATTACACCGGACGAAGGCAGAAACGTGCCTTGGCACATCTACAACATGGAAGCCTGCGACACCGCGAAACAGACTCTGATCGGCTTAGACGGCATCATGGATATGGTAGAGCTCAAAAAGGACGGTCCGCTGAGAGATATGGCCAGAGACCTGAAAGAAAGAGCTTGCCTGTTCATGGAAGAAATCGTAGAGAACGGCGGCTACTTCCAGGCAGTTCAGGATGGCTTCTTCGTTGACTCCGCGAAATATCCGGAAAGAAACGGCGACGGCATCGCGCGTAAGATCGAGGGCGGCGTAGGCTATGGCTTTATCTTTGAGAGAGATGAAGATTACATGGCGCCGGTAACCGCGCACTATGGCTATAACAACGTAGAACAGTACGGCGGAGACCCTGAGAACCCATCCGCGCTGATCGGCGGCTGTACGTTTGAAGACAGAAGCAAGATCGTTTACATTGACGAGCTTGATGAAGAGGATAACGTAAACGTAAGACTCGCGAAGGTCGCGAAATACAGAACCGGCGAAGTTATCACACCGGAAGTGGAATGGTGCGGCGACAGAGTGGTTATGGTTACCATGATGCTTCCGACCAACAAGCGTGTTGCAGAAGCAGCGGCGGTTGAATTAGGTAAGAAGTTAGGTCTGGTTGATCCGGAAGTTATCTCTGCGGAAGTGATGCAGGATGCGGAAGGTACCAGAATCGAATTGAAGGGCAGAGTGGACTTCGATATCGACTTGACAACTCTTGAAATTCCACCGGAGCCACATTATCTGACAGACAAAGAGCTTTATGATGAATTCGAAGGACATGAACACATGAAGGTTGTCTGCGGTACAGTCGGTGAAGACGAACACTCCGTAGGTATGAGAGAGATCATCAATATCAAGCACGGCGGTATCGAAAAATGGGGTATCGAATGCGTATACCTCGGCACTTCCGTACCGGTAGAAAAGATGGTTGACGCTTGTATCGAAGAAAATGCACAGGCGATCCTCGCTTCCACAATCATTTCCCACGACAATGTTCACTACAAGAACATGAAGAGACTGCACGAACTCTGCGTGGAAAAAGGTATCAGAGACAAGGTTATCATCTGCGCGGGCGGCACACAGGTTATTCCGGAAGAAGCCGTCAAGACCGGTATCGACATGGGATTCGGACGTAACTCCCACGGTATCGACGTTGCTACCTTCTTAGCTGAAGAAAGACAGAGAAGAAGAGGCGAAAGAGAAAAATAAACTCCAAAACAAAACAAAATGAAACCCTAGGGGCTGGGCCGGATGCCCAGCCCCTCTGTTTATGATGCAGGAAATATCACCGGGCGATATTTCCGGAATCACGACAAAAGCACCTTACGGAGCAGCACTCATGAATGAGCGCCATGCGCACATAGAAATCACAGGTTTCGTTATGTGCACTTTTGCCCGACCGGAAACACTGCAAAGCAGGACAGCCCATTGCGACGTGATCAAGACTCCGCCGCTGCGGGAAAATATCGAAATGGAATGCTACACATGAAACCTTTTTGTGTGTTATACTATAGATTAGAATAGAAATCGCAATACAAGCTTATAGGGAGAACAACATCAATGGACAAACAAGAATGGCTGCAACAGGCCGAAAACATCATCAATGGATACTTGACAAGACAGGACGGGTGCTTTGACGATCAGATGCACGCGACGCTTGTCGCTTGTGATTATGAGGCGCAGTCGGTAACGATAGAGTTTGAAACACAGAAATGGCAGATCAACGAATGGGGCGGTATTCACGGCGGCGCGATCGCGGGCATGTTTGACACCGCGTTCGGAGTCGTAGCGGATTTCATCGCCGGCGAGAATGAAGCGACGACGGTAGACATGAATATTTCCTATATGCGCCCGCTGGATTACGGTCAGCATACCGCAGTCACCGTTTATACGGTTAAGACCGGGCGGAAGATCATTCGCCTGCGCGCGGAGATGGTTTGCAAGGAAACAGGCAAACTTGTGGCGACCGGCGTCGGCACCTGGATGCCATTATAGGCATCCGGAATTCTATTGCAGGATGAAATGAAAGACAGCCTTATCAGGATAAAAAATCAATGGAGCGCAAAGTATAAAAAGGAGGACAGGAATGAAGGTAGACGTTTTAGTTGCGGAGATCGGCTCGACGACGACCGTTGTCAATGCGTTCAAAGACCTTGACAGCGAAAATCCGGTTTTTTGGGCGCAGGGACAGGCGCCGACTTCGGTGCTGGAAGGCGATGTTCGTATCGGACTGCAGGGAGCTATCGATGATCTCTGTAGGAAGATGAACATTGACAGTTTGGAATATGATGAAATGCTGGCAACCTCGTCCGCGGCAGGCGGCTTGAAGATGACCGTCCATGGACTGGTTTATGATATGACTGCCAAGGCGGCGAGAGAAGCGGCACTCGGCGCGGGCGGCATCATTCACGATATTACGGTCGGCAGATTGAGAAGAAGCGATTTGGCGAGAATCAAGGAAATCAACCCAAATCTGATTTTGATCGCGGGTGGTGTGGACTACGGCGAACGGGATACCGCAATCTATAATGCAGAAATGATCCGCAATATGGGACTGCATACCCCGGTTGTGTATGCCGGCAATATTGAAAACCAGGATGAAATGAAACTGATCTTCGATGAAGAAAGCGGACAGGAGCTCTATCTGGTCGATAATGTCTATCCGAAGATCGACACCTTGAACGTCGAACCTTGCCGCAAGGTCATTCAGGAGGCCTTCGAGGACAACATCACCAAGGCGCCGGGCATGGAGCACGTCAGAGACATGGTAAACGGTCCGATCATTCCGACACCGGGAGCGGTTATGGAATGTACGAAGCTGCTGTATGACTGCATCGGCGACTGTATGGTCATCGATGTCGGCGGTGCGACTACCGATGTGCACGCCGTAACCGAGGACTCCGATGCGGTTGCTCGCATTTTGACCGCGCCGGAACCGAAAGCAAAGCGAACCGTAGAGGGCGACCTCGGCGTATACGTCAACCGCATGAAGGTCATTGAATCCATCGGCGAAGAAAAGCTGCGCAAGGAATGCGAGGAGAAGCTGCACATCGATCTGGACAAAACACTGGAAACGTATGTGGCAATCCCAAAGACGGAGGACGAGTTCAAGCTGGTAGAACGCCTGACGGAAGAGGCGGTTTTGAGAGCTGTCGAACGCCATGCGGGGCAGATTCGCTATGTCTATGGACCGACCGGAAGACAGACCCTGGCAGAGGGCAAAGACCTGACGCAGATTAAATATATCGTTGGTACCGGCGGCGCGCTGACCAGATTACCGCATCGTGTGGAGATCATGCAAAAAGTACCGAAGGATAACGAAACGGGTATGAAGCTTTATCCGCCGGAATCTGTCAAGATCCTGGTCGATAACGACTATATCATGGCATCGCTGGGTGTACTTTCCAAGACCCACAGGCAGGGTGCCATCCGCCTGCTAGCCAAGAGTCTGCATATGGAACTGAAAGAAAACGAGCACGTTGTCAACAAAGCAGCATTTATTGAAGAACTGCAGCGGATGTCCGCCGCCCGCAAGGCAAAGGAGGAAGAACAGCAGAAGCACATGGACGAGATGGAAGCGATGGGCTACGATTTGACCGATTATAAGGAAGCCTTAGCGGAGAAAATCGGCGGCGCGACGAAGGAAGAAGTGGAAGCGGCGAAAAAAGAGGCACTGCTGCATGATCGTACGATCAAGAAGGGTGCGGATTTAGTCGAACATGCAGAGCAACCGGCAGACGGCGCAAAATCTTCCGATGCATCGGTAACTGGCGATGTGAATGATTACGATCCGGCACAACATGTCATGCGCGGCTGCGGAGAAGTGGACGGCAGACCAAACTGCAACCACGAGTGCTGGGCATGTATGAGAAAGCACTGCCCGTATCGTGATAAGGATGCCGGCAGACCGTAGAATTAAAATAAATCGCTATTAAACGATGCAAGGAAACGAAGGTAAAACGAAAATAACAAAAGCCCTGGTGCAGAAAGGACGAAAACATGTATCCAAGACTGGTCGTGGACCTGAAAAAATTAAAAGGCAATCTTGATGCCTGTGCAAAAATCGTAAAAGAAGATGGCGGCTGTTCTTTGATGATTGTAACCAAAGGACTTTGTGCCGATCCGGAGATGGCGCGCATGGTCGCGGCCCATCCCGCAGTAGAATTTATGGCAGATTCTCGCGTGGCGAATATCAAAACCTACGCGGCAGAGGCCAGAGCAAAGGGCAAAAAGACTGTTCTGCTGAGACTTCCGATGGCGTGTGAAACGGCGGAGGTCGTAAAATATGTGGATATCAGCTTCAACTCGGAGCTTGCAACCATCAGACTTCTGAATGAAGAGGCAGGCAAAATCGGCGTAAAGCACAATATCCTGCTGATGATCGACATGGGCGATCTGAGAGAGGGGATTTTTTATCAGAACGAAGATCAGATCTTCTCAGCAGTGGCAGAAATCCTGACCATGCCGAACATCAATCTTTACGGCGTCGGCGTCAACCTCACCTGCTACGGTGCGATTATTCCGAAGCAGGATAATCTGGGCGGACTGGCAGCCATCGCACGCAAAATCGAGGCACAGTTCGATATCAAGCTGAACGTGATTTCCGGCGGCAACTCCAGTTCCATCTACTTGATCTGGAAAGAAGGTCTGCCGGAGGGTATCAACAACCTCAGACTCGGAGAATCCTTCCTGCTCGGCAATGACACCGCCTACGGCGAAACGGTTCCGGGCTGCGTACACGACACCATGACGCTGGAAGCGCAGATCATCGAGCTCAAAGAGAAGCCATCCCTGCCGATTGGCGAGGTCGGCGTGGACGCGTTCGGTGAAAAGCCGTATTACGAGGACAGGGGGATGATGAAACGCGCCATCATCGCGGTCGGTAAACAGGATACCGACCTCGGCGGTATGCATCCGACAGACGCGCAGATTGAAATCATGGGCGGATCCTCCGACCATACGATTTTAGATGTTACCCACGCGGACAAGAGATATAAAGTCGGTGACGTTGTTGCCTTTACGCTGGAATACGGCGCGATGCTCAAACTGGCAACCAGCCCGTATGTCGAGAAAGCGTATATCAAATAACGCAGGCAAGGGCTATCAAGAACTATAAAGACAAAAGAGCGCAAGACAAAATCCCGGATTTCGTCTTGCGCACTTTTCATTCTTCTTTTTCGAAAATCAAATCCATTTCCTGCGTATGCCCTGTCCCACGCTGTTTTGTTGGTATATATCCAACATATCGCCATCCGTCTCCGGCTCTTTTCTCAATAACCGAGCGGTAATTCTCAATGTTATAAAC
>ERZ857480.97262-NODE-151059-length-38352-cov-16.0000_pt1 | contig 38352 bp, 28 predicted proteins | sample MGYA00519767_ERZ857480 | MGnify/ENA primary metagenome ERZ857480 (study PRJEB31778, sample SAMEA3449210) | human gut metagenome | biome: human gut; feature: human-associated habitat; material: faeces | place: United Kingdom | collected 2010/2012 ...
GGCCACAGGGTGCTGGAAGCGGGTGGGGTTGGTGGAGTTGCCGGTGATGGACACGTCCACGCCCTCGTGGTGCATGATAGCCACGCCCTCGCGGACGTCGTCCGCGCCGTAGCAGCGGACGGCGGCGCGCTCGCCCTTGGAGTAGGGGATCTCGCGCACGATGGTCAGCTTGCCGGTGTAATAATCAAACTGGGTCTGGACATAGGTGAAGCCGTTGATGCGGCTGATGATCTGGGCGGCGTCCTTGCCGAGACCGTTGAGGATGACGCGCAGGGGCTCCTTGCGGGCCTTGTTCGCGTTGCGGACGATGCCGATCGCGCCTTCGGCGGCGGCAAAGGACTCGTGGCCGGCGAGGAAGGCAAAGCACTTCGTATCGTCGGAGAGCAGCATCGCGCCGAGATTGCCGTGACCGAGGCCGACCTTGCGGTCGTCCGCGACGGAGCCGGGGATGCAGAAGCTCTGCAGGCCGATGCCGATGGCCTTGGCAGCTTCGGCGGCGGTCTTCACGCCCTTGCGGATGGCGATCGCCGCGCCGACGCAGTACGCCCAGCCGGCGTTCTCGAAGGCGATGGGCTGCACGCCCTTGACGATCTCATAGGGATCAAAGCCCTTTTCCTTGCAGATAGCGCGGCACTCCTCAATGGAGTTGATGCCGTACTCGGCGAGGACGGCGTTGATCTTGTCGACTCTTCTTTCGTAGCTTTCAAACAGTGCCATTATTTCCGTCCTCCTCTCTTATTCGTGACGCGGGTCGATGTACTTGGCGGCATCGGCAAAGCGGCCGTAGCTGCCGGTGGCCTTCTTCACGGCTTCGTTGGCGTCCATGCCCTTCTTGATGTTTTCCATCATGGGGCCGGTCTTGACGAATTCGTAGCCGATGATCTGGTCCTCTTCGTCGAGAGCGAGACGGGTGACGTAGCCCTCGGTGAGCTGCAGATAGCGCGGGCCCTTCACCTTGGTGGCGTACATGGTGCCGACCTGGCTCGTGAGGCCCTTGCCGAGGTCTTCCAGACCGGCGCCGATGGGCAGGCCGCCCTCGGAGAACGCCGTCTGGCTGCGGCCGTAGACGATCTGGAGGAACAGCTCGCGCATGGCGGTGTTGATCGCGTCGCACACGAGGTCGGTGTTCAGCGCCTCGAGAATGGTCTTGCCGATCAGGATCTCGCTCGCCATGGCCGCGGAGTGGGTCATGCCGGAGCAGCCGATGGTCTCCACCAGCGCTTCCTCAATGATGCCGTCCTTGATGTTGAGCGTCAGCTTGCAGGCGCCCTGCTGCGGCGCGCACCAGCCGATGCCGTGGGTAAGGCCGCTGATGTCCTTGATTTCCTTCGCCTGCACCCACTTGCCCTCTTCGGGGATCGGCGCAGGACCGTGGTATGCGCCCTTGGCAACGGGGCACATATGCTGGACTTCCGCTGAGTAGATCATTGTGTATCCATCCTTTCCTAAAAGAGCCGCAGCCGGAGAGCCGGCACCGGCCCGTTGTTAACTTTGAAACGTTTCCGTATCCAGCTTCGTATTATATCAAATTCCCGCGAAAAAGCAAGGAGTTTATACAGAATGCAAATAAAACCTGCGCCGCGGGGCATGCTGAAAATTGTATGGTTTGCCGTGGAAAAACTATGTAGAATGTGCGTTGCCATATGACGGAGGTTGTGGTATTATGCGCTTGGAAATAGAGAAATTTATAGAAAAGGATGAGGGATATATGCGCAGAACAAAGATCATTTGCACCATCGGTCCCGCCAGCTGCAGCGAAGAGGTCATGCGCGAGCTCCTGCTCGCCGGGCTGAACGTCGCCCGCATGAACTTCTCCCACGGCACCCACGAGAGCCACGCCGAAATGATCGCGCGCTTCCGCAAGGTGCGCGATGAGCTGAAGCTCCCCGCCGCCGTAATGCTCGACACCAAGGGTCCGGAGATCCGTCTCGGTCTCTTCGATGAGCCGGTCGAGGTCGTTTCCGGTCAGGCGTACACCTTCTCCACCGTGGAAACGCCCGGCACCGCCGAAAAGTGTTTCGTGAACTATGCCGAGCTGCCCGCCGACGTGAAGAGCGGCGATATGCTTCTCGTGGACGACGGTGATCTCTCCTTCCGCGTGGAAGAGACGACCGACACCGAGATCCGCTGCACCGTTGTGGACGGCGGCATGATGAAGAGCCAGAAGGGCGTGAACATCCCCGGCGCGCGGCTCAACATGCCGTTTCTCTCCGAGCGCGACAAGAGCGATCTTCTCTTCGGCATCGAGCAGAACGTCGATTACGTCGCGGCTTCATTCACGCGCCGCGCGCAGGACATCATTGATATGCGCTCGTTCCTCAACTCCCACGGCGGTGAGGGCATCCGCATCATTGCGAAAATCGAGAACACGGAGGGCGTCGAAAAGTTTGACGAGATCCTCGCCGCTTCCGACGGTATCATGGTCGCCCGCGGCGACATGGGCGTGGAGATCCCGTTTGAACGTCTCCCCGGTATCCAGAAGCACTTCATCCGTTCCTGCTGCCAGGCCGGTAAGACCGTCATCACCGCCACGCAGATGCTCGACAGCATGGAGGAAAACCGCCGCCCGACCCGTGCGGAAATTTCCGACGTAGCGAACGCCGTCTTTGACGGCAGCAGCGCCGTGATGCTCTCCGGTGAGACTGCCGCGGGCAAGTACCCCGTGGACGCCGTGAAGACTATGGCGCGTATCGCTGAGCAGGCCGAGCAGGACGCTTTCGCCGCCGATATCTACAAGAACATCTGGCACGCGATGGATCACTCCGACAATACCAACGCCGTGAGCGCCGCCGCCTGCACGATGGCCGAGCAGACGTATGCGCAGGCGATCATCGCCGACACGAGCACCGGAAAGGCCGCACGCCGCGTCGCCAAATACCGCCCGGCGCAGATGATCCTCGCCGCGACGCCGTCCGAGAAGGTCTACCACCAGCTCGCGCTCGTCTGGGGCGTGTACCCGCTGCGCACGCAGCCGGTGGACAGCGTGGACGTCCTGTTCCACTGCGCCATTGAAAAGGCGAAGGAGCTCGGCTATCTGCACTCCGGCGACACCGTCGTTATGACCGCCGGCATCCCGCTCAACACCCACGGCAGCACCAACATGGTGAAGGTGCAGACCATCCGGTAACCGCTCTCAAACGAGACCCATTTCGTTCGAAAAGGCTGCGGCGAGCCATAAGACTGAAAAAATCCTCCGATTTTCATCGGAGGATTTTTACTCTTTCTCTTTCTTTTTATCCCGTTTTACACCGGACTGGGCGACGCTGCCGCCGTCCGAGAGGGTCTTTCCGTCGAGCAGAAGGAGCTTTTCGGCAAACACCCGCGTAAAGCCGCCCATGATGGCCGAGAGCATGATAAGATCCTCGGCGTGCTCGGTCGTGATCTCCGCGTTCTCCTCATGGTTGAGGATCGGCCCCGCCGTCAGCCGGATCTGCTGGATGAAGTACTGCGCCGCCTGCCGGTGGCGGGAGGCGTAGGCCGTGTAGATATGCTCCACATCTTCTTCCGAAAGTCCCATCGGAATGACCTTCTGGATGAGCGCGATGCTCAGCGACTGCTTGAGCGTCAGAATGATGATGAGATACGCGATATGCACGCGGTAATACCGCCGCTTCACCGGCTCCGGCATGACCTTGATGCGGACGTAGTTGTTGATCGTCGCCGCCGTAATGAACTGCTCATCCTTGAGCTCCGGCGGGAGATAGTCCAGATATTCGCGCAGCAGCACCGTGACCTGCTCCATATACAATCCCAGATTGGGGATCTCCTCCCAGCGCGGAAGCCGGAAATCGTCCAGATACTTTTCCCAGCGGCGCAGCTTGCCCGCAACGAGCGCGTTATCGTATGCCATTTTCATCACCTCGCAGACAGGATTATACCACATCCTGCTGATTTTACAAGAAGCAATTGTGTCTTTTCCCATTGACTTAATTTTGACCTTGATTTATAATAATATCAAATATTAGATACTTGGAGGGCAAACATCTTGTCTTTTGCTATCCTTACCGATACATCCGCCAATCTGCCGACGCCGCTTCTGCAGAAGCACGGCGTCACCGTTGCGCCGTTTTCCTATTCCTATGACGGTGTGGAGCACACCTGTCTTGATACCGAGTCGTTTGACGGTGCGGCGTACTACGGCGCGATGCGGAAAGGCACGGTGGTGACGACCTCGCTCGTAAACCCCGACCGGTTCATCTCCGCGGCGCGGCCGCTGCTCGCCGCCGGGGAAGACGTTCTCTTCGTCGGCATGTCGTCCGGCATCAGCGGCTCGTTCGGCTCGGCCAAGCTCGCCGCGGGCGATCTGCGCGAGGAGTTTCCCGGGCGCGATATCCAGCTCGTCGATACGCTCGGCGCCTCGCTCGGCGAGGGCATTCTTGTTCTGCGCGCCATCGAGATGCGCGAGAACGGCGCTTCGCTTTCCGAAACGGCGGCAGCGCTGCGCGATATGCGCTGGCGGATGTATCAGATCTTCACCGTGGACGATATCATGTACCTGCGCCGCACCGGACGGCTCTCCAACGCCAAGGCGATCGTCGCCTCCGTGCTGCACATCAAGCCCGTGCTCAAGGGCAACGAGGAGGGCGCGATCGTCGCCGTGGACAAGATCCGCGGCCGCCGCAAGTCCATTGACGCGCTTGTGGAGCGTTACCGCAAATATGTTGTCTCGCCCGAGACGCAGACCGTAGGCATTGCCCATGCCGACTGCGCGGAGGACGCGGAATACCTCGCCTCGGCGCTGCGTATCGTTGCGCCGCCGAAGGAGATCATGACCGTGATGTACGAGCCCGTGACCGGCTCGCACGTCGGCCCCGGCGCGCTGGCGCTGTTTTTTCTCGGGGACGAGAACGTCCGATCGAAATAATTTGCTGTATATATTTTGCTGTATATATAAGGAGAGGATACCATGAACGACTTTGTGATCTACACCGATTCCGCATGCGACATCCCGCCGGAGCTTTTGAAGGAGTGGGGCGTGCCGTACTCCTGGCTGACCTACGTGTTCGACGGCGATGCGCGCCAGTACTCGAACTACGAGCTCCCCTTCCCCGAGTTCTACGACAAGATGCGCAAGGGCAGCGTCGCGCGCACGAGCGCCGTGAACGCGGACGCCTTCGTGCAGGGCTTTGAGCCGATCCTGCAGGACGGCAAGGATATCCTCTACATCGGTTTTTCCTCGGGTCTGAGCAGCACATACCACGCCGGGTGCATCGCCGCGCAGGAGCTGCGCGAAAAGTATCCCGAGCGTGACATCCGCTGCGTTGATACGCTCGGCGCGTCCGGCGGGTTCGGTCTGCTGCTTTATATGGCCGTGCAGAAAAAGCGCGAGGGCGGCACGATCGAGGAGTGCGAAAAGGTCGTGCTCGACAACCGCTTCCATCTCTGCCACTGGTTCACGGTGGACGATCTCGTCTATCTCAAGCGCGGCGGACGCATCAGCGCCGCCACCGCGTTCGTCGGCAACACGCTCGGCTTCAAGCCCGTGCTGCACATGGACGACGCCGGCCATCTCATCAACATGTTCAAGGTCCGCGGCCGCAAAGCCTCTCTCAATGCGATGGCCGACAAATACGGCGAGCTCGCTCTTGACAAAGCCGGCGGAACGGTGTTTATTTCTCACGGAGACTGCCGCGCGGACGCCGACACGCTCGCCGCGATCCTCAAAGAGCGCTACGGGGCTTCCGTCAAGGAGATCGTGGTCGTCGGCCCGGTCATCGGCGCGCACTCCGGCCCCGGCACGCTCGCGCTGTTTTTCCTCGGCGAGCACCGGTAAATCATTGCAGAAAGGAACATTTCCATGATCGATTACCGCTACGATACCCAGCTCCTTATCGAAGGCACCGGCCTTGACGAGGACGCCATCAACGACTATTTCCGCGCCAACTTCAAGGGCGACTGTCTGCTCGCCGTCGGCGACGATGAGCTCATCAAGATCCACTACCACACCAACGAGCCGTGGAAGGTGCTGGAATACTGCGCCTCGCTTGGCGAGATCTTTGATATCGTCGTTGAGGACATGGATCGCCAGGCGCGCGGTCTCAACGGCTGACGCTTAAATTACCAAACGACCCCCGCTTTCCGGAATGATCCGAAGAGCGGGGGTCGCTGCCGTGTTATTGGGTTCAGTGCGAGGTCCACATGGTCATGCGCGCATGGACGAGCTTTTCCGTGCAGTCGAGCATTGTGTCGGAATAGGCGCATGCGCCCTCAATGTTTCCGTTCACGATCTCCTTCATGAGCAGCAGGTGCAGCTCGTTGATCCGGCTGATGACCGATTCTTCGGCCTTGTACTGGATATAGAACAGTCTCTGCTCCAGGATCTGGAACGGTTCGAGCGCTTTCTTGGCAAAAGGATTCCGCGAGCATGTGGCGATATATTCGTGAAACTCCTTGTCTGTCCGAAGAGACGTAATATCGTCCTTGTTTTCGGCCGCCGCACGGTATCGTCCGGACAGCTCGCGGATATACTGCCGTTCAGCATCGGTGGCAAACCGCGCCGCGCGCGAGACGATCAGCTTTTCCAACACACGGCGGACCTCGATCTGGAGATAAAAATCCTCCAGCTTCAGCGGTGCGATCTTTATGCCGCTGCGCGGGATAACATCGACCAGCATGTTCGATTGCAGCTTCTGCACCGCTTCACGCACCGGGGTCCTGCCAACATCGATCATTGAACTCAGTTCCAGTTCGGAATAGATCCGGTCCGGCTCAAGGATCAGCGACATGATCAGCTCCAAAAGCATGTCGTATGCCTTCTGCGACAGATTTGTGTAGGGTTTTGCTGTGTAATACGCCTTTACGTTTTCGATCGAATTCATTACTTTCACGCGCCTTCTGATATATTACTGATAGTTTGACTAATATATTACATCCTTTGTAAGAATGTGTCAATTCTTATGAAAGAAACCGTGTCAGCAGGGTGACGGGTAAATTCCGCCAAAAAATTTTGACGGTTCTTTCACTTTTTTGTTGACATATCGGTGATATATTAGTATTATATCACTATCACAGCCACCATATCGTATCGAAGGATACAAAAACTTGTAGGAGGGATTTTCATGTTAAACTTCTGGGACTATATGGTGATCGCGCTTTACGTAGTAGCTCTTGTGGTTGTCGGCTGGCTCGCTTCCAAGAAAGTGAAGAACGCCAAGGACTACATTTCCGCCAACCGCGGTCTCGGCATCATCGTTATGATCGGCTCTCTGGCCGGTGCGGCGATCGGCGCCGGCGGCACGATCGGCCTGGCCGGCGACGTATACACCAAGGGCGTCAGCGGCTACTGGCAGATCATCGGCTGGAACATCGGCTGGCTCATGCTCGTTTTCATGGCAAAGCGTCTCTGGTCCACGGGTGCTTCCAGCGTCGTTGACGTTTTCGGCAAATCCTGCGGCAAGACGACCCGCCTCGCGGCGGCGCTCGCCTGCCTCGTGTTCTCCGTTCCGGCTCTGTCCACGCAGCTCATCGGTCTCGGCAACATGTTCAAGGTCGTGTTCTCCGTCGCCGGTATCGATCTGGACTACAAGATCTTCGTCACGATCTCCTGCGTCATTATGGTCTTCGCCGTGTTCAAAGGCGGCCTGTATTCCTCGGCGTATTCGGGCACGTTCAACTTCTTCATTCTCGCCGTCGTGTTCGTCATCTGCCTCCCCATTTTCACATGTGTTGCAGCGGGCGGCGCTTCGCAGGCGATCACGAACATTGAGATCCTGCCGGCCAGCTTCAAAGACCTCTTCGCCGGCGTTTCCGTTTCCGCAACGCTGCTTGCCATTGTGAAGTACTGCTTCACCGCAGGCTCCAACATTGCTTATGTCAACAACACGCTCGCAGCGAAGGATGCCAAGACCGCGCGCAACGGCTCCATCGGCGGCATCATTTCCTACTTCATCATTCCCGGCATCATCATGGTCTGCACGCTCGTTCTCATCAACGTGTTCCCCAATCTGGAAAACCCCAGCTCCGTGCTGACATTCTCCTTCCTCAACATCTTCCCGCCGGTCATCCGCGGCCTGTCCGTTATCGCGCTTATCGCCGTTGTTCTCTCTACCGCTACGATCTGGGTGCAGAACTCCGGCAAGATCTTCGGCAGCGACATCTATGCCCATGTGAAAAAGAATGTCACCGATGACGAAGTCCTCAAGGTCTGCAAGTGGGCCACCATTTTCTGGGCGATCGTTTCCTGGGTCATTGCCATGTTCATCCCTCAGGTCATGATCATGTTCAACATCCAGACCAACCTTTACGGCTCGAGCATTTTCTTCCCGCTGATCGCCGTCCTCTTCTGGAAGGGCGCTACCAAGCAGGGCATCACGGCAGGCATTTTCGTCGGCATGATCTCTTCTCTCATTCTGACCATCGCCGGCAACAGCCCGGTCGATCCGGTCGTCATCTGCAGCCTTCTCAACGGCGTCACGCTCGTTGTTGTCAGTTTGCTCACGAAGAACAAGGAAGGCTCCGCTCTCAACAAGTTCGCCGCGGAATAAGCGGATCGGTTTCCCCTGTAGTTTCACAGCAGAAAAAAGCCGCAATAAGAGGAGCGTTTGTATTCTCTTATTGCGGCACCGGCAAAGAAAAGGAGTATCGCTATGCTTAAATTTGGTCTGGAGACCGAGTGCTGCCATCTCAGCTTTCAGAATAAGCGGATGGACATCTTCCAGTTCATCGACTTCGCCGCCGACACCGGCTTCGACGGCGTTGTGATCAATGTGATCGAAAAGCGCAACCTGCAGGAAGGTCTGGGAGCGCTCGGCAAGGACGATCCCGAACACATCAAAAAGGTCGCGCAGAAGATCAAGGAGCGCGGATTATATGTCTCCGTTGATACGCGCGGCACGAGCTTTGAGCATCTGAGCCACATGCTCGATGTTGCAGATATGCTGGGCGCCGACCTTCTGCGGACGTTCGTTATGGTCGGCAATTCCTTCTCCCACACGAATCTCATCGGGGAGTTTTCGCAGGAGGGCATGGATCAGGCCTACGAGGATCTCAAAAAGATCGTTCCGCTCTGCGAGAAGAAGCGCATCAAGCTCGCCATTGAAAACCACTGCGCGGAGACCATGACCGAGGTCATGGATCTGGTCAACCGTGTCGATTCCCGCTGGGTCGGCGTGCTTTTTGATTACGGCAATGCCATTCCGGTGTATGAGGATCCCATGCACGCGCTGCAGCTGTGCACCGATAAGCTCTTCGGCGTGCATCTGAAGGATCAGGTCATCTGCAAAACGGGCGAAGAGAATGAACTGGAATACTGCATGTCCGAGACCGGCGTCGGCGAAGGCGCGTGCGACGTTATCGGCCTTTCCAAGTACATCATGGAGCACACGACGCTTGACCGCCTGAACGTGGAGACCTCCTTCCCCTACGCCGGGCGCTTCACCCGCCCGGTGGGTACCGGCGGCGTGACCAAACTCGGCGAGGGCGCGTTCTCGTTTGCCGAGCCTCCCATGCCGATGGAAAAGGTCAAGCCGCTGCATTATTACTCCTACGGCGGCGAGTATCTCGATGAAATGATCGAGATGCAGATGTCCTCTCTGCGCCGCGGGCTTGATTATCTCCACCGCATGCGCGACGAATTTGAAAAGTAAAGCAGGGCTCAACACTATGGAATTTATTTGCTTTGATAACGAACCCGGACGGGTTTATTCCGACATTGTAAAAGTCGATGGAAAATATCTGTTCCTTTCCGGACTGGTTTCGGAAAATCTCAAGACTGGAGAGCTTCTCGACGGCGACATCACCTTCCAGACCCGCACCGTTCTGGAAAATCTCCAGGCCATTCTGACCGAATACGGTTCGGACATGGAACATGTGATCCGCGTTGAAGTTCTGCTGAAGAATTTCGCCGAGCGGGACGAGATGAACGCGGAGTATGTGAAGCACTTTGACGCCGCGCACCTGCCCGCAAGACTCTGCTTCGGCGATGTGCGGCTTGCCGCCGGTCTGAAGATCGAGATCATGGCGACTGCCGTGATGAAGAAATGAAATATGTTTTCTTCGCGCTGATCAGTTTCTTCTCGTCGGTGATCGGCTGCATCTGCGGCATCGGCGGCGGCGTGATCATCAAGCCTGTCGCGGACGCTTTCGGGATCTTCTCCGTCAGCACGGCGAGCTTCATGTCCGGATGCATCGTCCTTTCGATGACGGCATACTCCATCGGCAAGGCCAAGGCCGCCGGGGAGCTCCGTCTCGAAAAAGGGATCAGCGCGTACATCGTCATCGGCGCGACGGTCGGCGGCGTCGTCGGAAAAGAGCTGTTCAGCATCATCAAGGCAGGGGCGTCAAATCCGGAATTTGTCGGTGAAGTCCAGTCGGCAGTGCTGCTTCTTCTCACAGTGGCTACGATCCTCTACACCGTGGAAAAGAAAAAAATCCGCTCTCTCCACGTCACATCGCCTACCGCCTGCGTTCTGATCGGTCTTATGACCGGGCTTTTGTCCGCTTTTCTCGGCATCGGCGGCGGCCCGATCAATCTGGTGGTCCTCTTCTATTTCTTCTCTATGGACGCCAAGACCGCGGCGCAGAATTCGCTGTACATCATCATGGTCTCGCAGATCGCCAGTCTGATCGCCTCATTTGTCACCCGGTCCATACCGGAGTTTCCCGCCGTGCTCCTCGTCGTCTCCATCGCCTGCGGCGTGCTCGGCGGCATGGTCGGACGCAAGATCAACAAAAAGATCGACAACGGCATGGTCGAAAAGCTGTTTCTTGGTCTTCTCTGCGTGATCGTCGCCGTCTGCGGCTTCAATATGTACCGTTTCTCCGTTTGAAATCCATACGCACAAACAGGCCTGTCAAAAAACGCGGTGTTGGCTTAAACCAGCACCGCGTTTCTGTATTGGAAATGGAAGAAAAAGGTAAAAAGGCTGGCGAAGTCCAGCACCAGTTCGCCAGCTTTTTCAAATTCGGGCATGCAAATTTCCGCGTGACCCATTGCCTTACCCGGGCCAAGCCTCTGTGATTCGTATAACGCATCCATGCTTTTCCTTCGCGTCGGCAAAGACGCGCTCTATGCTCTTCTTGCGCAGGGCATAGAGAATTCTGCCATATCTGGTTTTCCGTAATTCTTCCGCCAGTTCCAGACGCTCTGCCCAGATATGGCGCTGTATCATTTGCTCTGCCGGTACCAGCTGATCTATATCCACCAATACCACGTCCCCCCGTTTGTCCTGTCCCCATTTCTCCATTACCCTCTCACCTTTCTGTTCCCTTGCTTCCTCCCTCTCATTATACCAAAAAGCCTCGCAGAGTTTGCGCCCGCAGGCGCAAATAAAGTTCTGATCATTTTCTCCGGCGACATGTGCGTCGGAGAAAATACATTTCGGCTCACAAACGTGCGAGTTGTGCGCCAACGGCGCACAGCGAGTGCGCTGCGGCGAGCCGCAACCTTTTCAAACGAGAGCCCAGCGTAGCGGGTCTCGTTTGAGAGCGTGTCAAAAATTTTTTTTTGACACGCTCAGGCCTGTCCTTCATGGACAGGCCTGTTTGATTATCAGGAAGAATGTAAGGAGAAGGCAGAACAGCGGAACGAACACCGTGTCAGCCGACCTGGTGGAGCATGCCGAAGAGCACGTTCACCCGCCCCGGAAACCGGTCAAGGCTGATGTACATCGGCGTGCCGCTTTGGTCGCCGTCAAAGTATACGGTCAGGTAGCTGTTTGCGCCGGCAAAGTCCGTCAGCAGTTCACCGCCGCCCGGGTTGAGCTGGGCATAGTGGAACATGGCGTCGTCCGTCTGCGCGAGACGGTAGCCGGAAAAGCCCCAGTACTTTGCCAGCAGCGTGCAGAACTCATCCACGGTCATGCCATCCGGCAGGATGTCGTCATAGTTGTTGTAGGTGTGGAACGTCTCCATTCCGTTCGACGTCTCCACCGTCACGTCGCCGCCGGGGATGGGCGTGTCCGTCTCGTCCGCCTTGGCCTCTACGGTGAGCTGAACGATCTTTCCGCTCATCGTATCGACGAAGAGGTTCATGTAATACTTTCCGTCGTCGGTTCCGCCGCGGACAATGTAGCTGTGGGGGAAAATGCGCCCGAACCAGTAGTCGCTCACGCGCATGTTCGGTGCTTCGCCGAGATAGTCCGGTTCGCCGTCAAAAAAGCGATACTCCGAAGAGAGAATGCCCATATCCTGCATTTCTGCAATTTCCTGCCGCGCGACCTTGACCGCCTGCGCGGGACTGTTAATGAGCCGCCCGGCGGCAAGGGCGCTCCCGGCGAGCACGAGCACGAGCGCCGCCGCGATCAGCACGGTGCGAAGCGTCCGCTTCGCGCGAAGGGGTTTTCCTGTATTCTTTTCCTGCATAGCCGATGTGACCTCCATAAGAATTTCATCGTCGATCCCACCGGCCGCTTCCATAATATCCAGCGCTTTCACAGCAATTCCTCCTTAATGAGATAGTCGCGCAGCTTTTTCCGGCTGCGGCAAAGCGAGGTATGTACCCTTCCCTCCCGGCAGCCGAGCCTTTCGGCGATCGTCGGGGCGGGAAGAGCGAGATAGTAGCGGGCGGTGAAAATGATCCGGTCGTTTCGGGAAAGCGTATGGAAAAAGGCGTTCACTGCATGAGAAAGCTCCCGTGCCTCAATGATCTGCTCCACATTGTCCCGCCCCGCGACACACTCAGCGAGCTCGTCGAGCGCGGCGGCAGCCTCACCGCCGCCGCGTTTCTGTGCGCTGTCGGCGCGAAAGCGGGAAAATGCGGCGTTCCGTACGGTGCGGAACAGATACGCGGCAAAATGCTCCGGGCGCTGCGGCGGGATGGTGTTCCAGAGTGAGAGATAAGCGTCCTGCACGATCTCCTCGGCGTCCTCCGCTGCGGGGAGAAACCGGCGCGCGATGCCTTCGCATGCGCCGCCGTATTTCCGCTCCGTTTCGGCGATCGCCTGCTCGTCGCGCTGCCAGTACAGGTCTACGATGAAGCTGTCCTCCATGATCTTTCCTCTTTCTTACGGGGCTGCCCCTTGAGTACTCACCCTTATAGACGCAATTCGGGCCTAAATGCTTACAAAGAATATGGGAAAAAATGAAAAACCGCTCTCCGAATGAGGCCGGAGAGCGGCATTTGTTCTATATTACCGGCTGTACATGGCCGTCATGGCGGCGATGTGGTCGGCGAGCTCGTCGGTGAGCGCGCCGGGCAGCATGCGCCAGCACCAGTTGCCGTGGCCGAGGACGCCGGGGACGTTCATGCGCGACTCGCCGCCGAGGGCAAGCCAGTCCTGCATCTGCGCGACGAAGAGATCAGCCACCGAGCTCATGCCGCCGCGGATGATGCCGTTTACGTACCCTTCCTCATCGTTCAAACCGAGATACTGCTTGGCGTAAGCCACATCGTCGCCCTTCGCGTCACCCAGCCACTGGGCGAGCGTGGCGTTGTCGTGCGTGCCGGTGTAGCAGATGCAATTCGTCGGGTAGCGGTGCGGCAGATAGTCGCTCGGCTCGCGGGAATCAAAGGCGAACTGCAGCACCTTCATGCCGGGGAAGCCCGAATACTCGCGCAGGGCGATGACCTCCGGCGTCATAAAGCCGAGATCCTCGGCGATGATGTCGAGACCGGGGAGCGCCGTCTTGATCGCATCGATAAAGCTCTCGCCGGGGCCCTTGCGCCAATGGCCGCTGCGCGCGGTCGTCTCGCCGTAGGGCACGGCCCAATAGCTCTCCAGACCGCGGAAATGGTCGATACGGACGGTATCGTAGAGTTTGCCCGCGGCGCCGAGACGCCGGATCCACCAGCGGTAGCCGTCGTCTCGCATACGGTCCCAGTCATAGAGCGGGTTGCCCCAGAGCTGACCGTCGGCGGTGAAGTAATCGGGCGGGACGCCCGCGACCTCCGTCGGGCGGCACTGATCGTCGAGCTGGAAGTACTCGCCCTCCGCCCACACGTCGGCGCTGTCGAGCGGGACATAGATCGGCACGTCGCCGATGATCCGGATGCCCTGCTCGCGGATATACGCGCGCAGCGCGTTCCACTGGCGGAAGAACAGATACTGCGTGAAAATGCAGAAGCGGATATCCTCCGCGAGAAGCTCCTCATACCGGCGCAGCACTTCCTCGCTGCGGCGAAGACGGAGATCCTCGTCCTCCCATTCGATCCAGGGACGCATGCCGAAATGACGCTTTGCCGCGGTATAGAGCGCATAGCTGCGCAGCCAGCTCTCGTTTTCGCGATAGAAAGCGTCTACGTTCTCACGCTCTTTGTCCCAGCCGCGCTCACAGGCGCGGCGGAGAAGATCGAACCGTCCGGCGTAGAGCGCGCCGTAATCCGTCTGCGCCGGGTCGCTGCCGAAGGAAACGGCATCGACTTCCTCTCGCGTGAGGAGACCGTCGGTAATAAGCTGCTCAAGGTCGATGAGATACGGGTTCCCGGCAAAGGCCGAGTCGGTCTGGTACGGCGAGTCGCCGTAGCCGGTCGGGCCGAGCGGCAGGATCTGCCAGTATTTCTGTCCGGCTTTCCGGAGGAAATCGGCAAACTCTCTCGCCTCTCTGCCCAGCGTTCCGACGCCGTGCGGCGACGGGAGCGATGTGATATGCAGAATAATTCCGCTTGCTCGCATGGCAAACGCCTCTTTCGTCTGTTAGAATTTGCGGATGCTGTTAATTTTTACGGATGCTGTCCGTCTTTTCGAGCGTGTACGGCGCGAGGACATGCTGCGCGCCTGAGCCGTTTTCGATCATGTCGAGCAGCACGGCGTAGCTCTTTTCCGCCATGAACGCGATCTGCTGCGTAACGGTGGAGAGCCTCGGCTCGTAGTACCGGCAGACGGGCAGGCCGTCAAAGCCGATGAGGGAAATGTCCTCCGGGATACGCTTTCCGGCATCGCGGACGGCGCGGGCCGCGCCGATGGCCATGACGTCCGCCATGGCGAACACCGCCGTGATCTCCGATGTTTCGCGCAGAAGCTCCGCCATGGCCGTATAGCCCTCGTCGAAGCTGTAGTGTGCGGTCTTATAATACCGGTCCGCGTCAAACGTCATGCCGCGCTCGGTGAGTGCGCGCAGCACGCCCGCATAGCGCAGACGGCCCGTATCGGAGTATTCACGCTCGCCGCCGATGACGGCGATCTTTTTATGGCCCATGTCCGCCAGATACCCGACGGCCGCCGCGGCAGCGGCGGTATCGTCGGTCGTGACGCTTGAAAGATTCTTGAATTGGAATTCCGCGGCGGAGTTTGTAACAAGAACCGCGGGAATGTGGATCTCGGCAAAGGATTCGATGAAATCCTCGCTGCTGCCGCCGAGGAAGAGGATGCCCTGCGGCTTTACCTCGCGCATGCGCTTCACGGCGCGGCGCACCTCGTTGTCGAGCTCGCCGATATAGTCCACCACAAGCTGGTACTCCCCGCCCGTTGCCACGGTCTGCAGCCGTTCGACCAGCGCGGCGAACAGCTCGTTGTGCGTGCCGCGGACGATGACGAGGATGTTGTTGCTGTGGGTCTGCTTGAGATTGCGGGCGTTCGTGTTCAGCTCAAAGCCCTGTTCCTTCACGATCGCCATGATCTGCTCTCTTGCCTTTTCGCTGACGTGCGGCTGATTGTTGAGCACGCGCGAAACCGTGCCGAGCGAATACCCGGAGAGAGCCGCCAGGTCCTTGATCGTCATCAGCCCTTCACCGCTCCGGCCGCAACACCCTTAATAATGTGTTTCTGGCAGCAGAGATAGAAGATGATGACCGGCAGGATGCTCAGAAGGATCAGCGCCATCGTCGCGCCCATGTCCACCTGTCCGTAGCTTCCCTTGAGATGCTGTATGACGATGGGGATGGTCATATACTCCGTGCGGTCAAGCACGAGATACGGCAGAAGGAAGTCGTTCCACACCCACATGATCTCCAACACGCCGACGGAGATCATCGTCGGCTTCATCATGGGGAGTACCACCTGGAAGAACGTGCGCACCGGGCCGCAGCCGTCGATGGCAGCGGCTTCCTCAATTTCCAGAGGAATGGATTTTACAAAGCCGCAGAACATGAACACCGCGAGACCCGCGCCGAAGCCGAGATAAATGACCGGGATCGTCCACGGAGTATCGAGACTGAGCTGGTTCGCCGTGCGGGAGAGCGTGAACATGACCATCTGGAACGGGACGACCATGGAGAACACGCAGAGATAATATACGATCTTGCTGAAGAAGCTCCCGACGCGGGAGACATACCACGCGGCCATGGACGTGCACACGAGAATGAGCGCCGTGGAAGCGAGCGTGATGAAAAGGCTGTAGCCCACGGCCTTCAGAAACGGGTAGTTGCCGAAGGTCATGCCCTTGATATAGTTCTGGAAGCCGACAAAGCTGTTCGCGTCCGGGAAGGCAAACGTCTCCGTGTTGACGGCGGCGTTGCTCTTGAAGGAGTTCATCAAAACGATGAGGATCGGCATGATGTAAGCGATGCAGATCACCGTGAAGATGATCGTCAGCACCATTTTGCCGCGTTCTTCTCTCTTTGCCATTACTGCTGTACCTCCTTTTTACGGGTGGCCTGGAGCTGCAGAAGGCCGATCGCGGCCACAAGGATGAAGAACACCACGGCCTTTGCCTGGCCGACGCCGCGGTTGTTGCCGCCGCCGGAGTAGAAGGCGCTGTAAATGTTCAGAGCGAGCATTTCTGTCGTCTTTATAACGCTGCCGTCCGGCTGCTGCAGGAACGGCCGCCCCCCCGTCAGCGCGAGGTTCTGGTCGAAGAGCTTGAAGCCGTTCGTGAGCGTGAGGAAGATGCAGATCGTAAAGGAGCTCATCATGTTCGGAATGGTGATCTTCCAGAGCGTCTGCCAGTTGTTGGCGCCGTCGATGCGGGCCGCCTCGAGCATGTCCTCCGGGATGGACTGGAGTCCGGCTATGTAAATGATCATCATATAGCCGACCTGCTGCCAGCATATAAGGATGATGAGGCCCCAGAAGCCGAAGGTCGAGTTGAGCACGACGGAGGTGTTGTACTTCACGAGGAAGCCGTCAAAGATCATCGACCAGATGTAGCCGAGCACGATGCCGCCGATGAGGTTCGGCATGAAGAACACGGTGCGGAAAAGGTTCGAGCCGCGGATGCCCTTCGTGAGGAAGTAGGCGACCGTGAAGGCCAGAACGTTGATGAACACTACCGACACGAAGGCGAACAGCGCCGTATACCAGAAGGCATGGAGGAAGCTGCTGTCCGAGAGCGCTTTGATGTAGTTGCTGAATCCGACCCACGTCCACTGGCTCGTCAGCTTAAACTTGCAGAAGGACAAAAACGCGCCCTTAAAGAACGGGTAAAGGAACCCGATGCAGAAGGCGGCAAAGGTGGGCAGCAGAAACAGCCACACCATTCGCTGAATGGGGCGGCGGATCAGTCGGCTGTTGTGTGCGGCTGAATCCCGCGGTATGTTTATACGCTTCATTCTTTCACTCCTGTTCTGCCGAAATTGTCATGGCGACAGCTCCTGCCCGAACGCCTCGGGCAGCAGCTCACGCCGTCACAGTCTATATGCTATCATGCCGGCGGATATATCTACAGGCGGAGCGGACGTGATCGCCCGCCCCGCCTGTATTGTGTGTCAATTTATCTCAGCGGATATCCGCAGAGGACTTAGTGCTCGTTGGCGTACTGGGTAGCCCAGCCCTGGACGAACGCAGTCTCAACAGTGGACCAGTCGCCGGTGCCGGTGGTGTACTGGCTCAGAGCATCAACGACGGCACCGCGCCAATCGTCAACGGCAGGAGTCCAGTTGAACGCCCAGGTCACGGTGTAGTTGCCGTTGGCAACGTACTCGTTGGCAGCCGCGAAGAACACGTTCTCCGGGGTCTTGGCGTTCTTGAACGGGCAGGGGCCGAACTGCTCGGCCAGCATGGTGGTGCCTTCCTCAGAGGTGACGACCCAGTACATGAAGTCCAGAGTGGCCTGGATGTCTTCCGGAGAGGCGTTCTTGTTGATCGCCCAGCAGTTCTCGGTGCCGCAGCAGAGACCAGCCTTCTCCTCGCCTTCCACACCGCAGTAGATGGGGATCATGGTGAGGTCGTCCGGGTTCATGCCGAACTTGTCGGCAGAAGTCAGGTTGCTGTACTCCCAAGTGCCGTTCTGATAGAACGCAGCCTTGCCTTCGCCGAATTCAGCCTCGGCCTGATCGCCGGTGGCGGACAGGAGGGCAGCGCCGGTGGTCGCGGTATCGGTGATGTACAGATCCCAGATGTTCTTGTAGTTCTCGAGGTAGGTGCCCTTGATGGTGGCGGGCTGCTCTGTCACGCCGTCATCGCGGAACTCGTAGTACAGAGGCATGTTGGCCAGGTGGCCGGAGAAACGCCAGGAGGAGGAACCGTCGAGACCGGCGGACGTGAAGGCGTCGAAGCCGAGCTCGTCAGCGCGGGCGTGGATGTCGTCCGCAACAGCCTTCAGGGACTCGAAGTTGGTGATCTCATCAACGGAGTGGCCGGCCTTCTCGAGCAGGGCCTTGTTCACGATGATGCCGAAGGCTTCGTAGCAGTAGCCGATGGAAACGGTCTCGCCGGCTTCGTTCTTCAGGTTGAAGTCGGTGGTGGTCATCTCGTTGTACACGTCAGTGCCTTCGAGATTGTAGCAGAACTCGCCGTAGCTGTTGACAGCGCCGAGGTTGCCGACCTGGAACATGGTGGGGGCGGCGTCCTTGTCGAGCTCGGCGGTCAGGGTGGTGTCGTACTGGCCGGAAGCGGCGGTGACGACCTTCACGGGAACGCCGGTCTGCTCGGTGTAGGTCTTGGCAATCTCCTGCCAGGCCGCGTCAGACTCGGGCTTGAAGTTGAGGTAGTACACGCTGCCGGTCGCGGCCGGGGTTTCGGGTTCCGCGGCGGGCTCTTCCGTCGCGGGGGTTTCGGGCTCAGCCGGGGTGTTCGGGGTCTCCGCCGGGGCAGCGCCGCAGGCGACGAGGCTCAGAACCATGACCAGAGCCAGAAGAACAGCGAGAAGCTTCTTCATTGTTTGTTTCCTCCTAATTTTTAATGGGTTTCCGTAAGTAAAGCGCTGAATTGGAAACGATTCCAACCAAGCTTGTCTGTATTCTATCCTCTTTGTAGAAATATTGCAAGTGCGTTTCGGCGAAAACGTTTAACTTTATGTCATTTACACAAAAACCTCGTCAACTTTTTGTGCGGTTGGTCTTGTCATGCGGTCATTTGTTCCTGTATAATAGGCTTATTCTCCCGGAGGTGGCAATATGAAAAAACTCTTTGATCCGGATTCCCCCATCCTGCGCTTTCTCACGCAGGCGGCGGAGCTCGCGTGGCTGAACATTCTGTGGGTCGTGTGCTCGCTGCCGGTTTTCACGCTCGGCGCTTCGACCGCGGCGCTCTGCACGGCGGTGCGGAACATGATCCGAGAATCGGGGCATTGGAACAGCGCGGCGTTTTTCCGCGCGTTCCGCGATAATTTCAAAAAATCCACGCTGCTCTGGCTCATTCTGCTTGCGGCGCTCGCTCTCCTCGGCGCGGACGTATACATTCTCCGCGCGCTCTTCCCGGAGCAGCTGTTCTGGCTCGTGCTGCCGGGCGTCTGCTTTGCGCTGTGGCTGATGGTGTTCATCTGGGCGTTCCCGCTCACGGCGACCTTTGAAAATACGCTCTGGAACACAATAAAAAACGCGGTGCTTCTCGGCGTCGGGTATCTGCCGCGGACGCTTCTCATGGCGGTGATCCATCTGCTGCCGGTGATCCTCTTCGCCGTATCCCCGGCGGCGTTTTACGGCGTGAGCGTTCTCTGGCTCGTGCTGCTCTCGGCCGTGACGTGCTACACCGATCTCTGGCTCATGCAAAAGCCGTTCGCCCCCTTCCTGCCGGACGAAGCGGAATGACCGGCCAAACGAGCATAGGAAAATGTCCTCTGCGCACCAATTTGCGCAGAGGACATTTTTGATCTTGTATGCCGGTTCAGTGCAGCTCCCAGATGGTTTCCGCGTACTGGCGGATCGCGCGGTCGGACGAGAACATGCCCGCCGCGGCGATGTTGTAAAGGCACTTTTTGCCGAAGGATACGCGGTCCTTCCAATCCGTGAGCGCATGAAGGCGGGCTTCACGGTAGCTTTCAAAATCGCGCAGAACGAAATAGTTGTCCGGACGGTGCCAGCTCGCGCCCTTGAGTATGGCGTCGAAAAGCTCCTTCTGATCGTCGTCGGTCGGCACGGTGCCGTCCACAAGCGTATCGAGCGCGCGGCGGATGCGCTCGTCGGAATCGTAGAGCGACTCGGGGTCGTAGGTATCGCGCACGGCGTTGTTCTCCTCGACGGTGCCGCCGAAGATGTAGTTGTTCTCCAGCCCGGCCTGCCGGACGATCTCGACGTTCGCGCCGTCCATCGTGCCGAGCGTCACAGCGCCGTTGAGCATGAGCTTCATGTTGCCCGTGCCGGAGGCCTCCGTGCCTGCCGGGGAAATCTGCTCGGAGATGTCCGCCGCGGGGATGATCTTTTCGGCGTAAGAGCAGTTGTAGTTCTGCACGAACACGATGCGCATTTTGCCGTTCACGTCGGGGTCGTTGTTCACAAGCTCGGCAAGACGGTTGATATAGCGGATGACAGCCTTCGCGCGGCGGTAGCCGGGCGCGGCCTTCGCGCCGAAAATGAACGCCGTGGGCGGCATATCGGCAAGACCACCGTTTTTGATCTCAAAATAGAAGTCGGCAAGGCAGAGAGCGTTCATCAGCTGGCGCTTATATTCGTGCGCGCGCTTGACCTGCACGTCGAACACGAACTCCTCGGGAATGTCCACGCCCTCCGCGGCGCGGATGTGCGCGGCGAGCTGGCTCTTCTTCTGCAGCTTGACGGCGTTGAAGAGCATGGCGAGCTCATCGTTCACATGCTCGCGCAGATAGCCGATGCGGTCAAGATCGCGCAGGAAGCCCTCGCCGATCTCCGCGCGGATGAGCTCGGTGAGCTCCGGGTTGCAGAGGCCGAGCCAGCGGCGCGGCGTGATGCCGTTCGTAACGTTCACGATGCGGCCGGGGTATTTCTCGTTCCACGCGCGGAAGAGATCGTCCCGGAGGATCTGGCTGTGGATCTCCGCAACGCCGTTCACCTTGCGGGACATATACACCGAAAGGTCGGCCATGCGCGCCTGATTATCGCAGACGACGTGGAGATTCGCGCCGGGGAACTCCTGCTGCAGGCGCTCTTCGATCTTCAGGAGAATGTCGCAGATCTCCGGCACGACGCTGCGCAGGAGGTCCATATCCCAGCGCTCGAGCGCTTCGCCCATGACGGTGTGGTTCGTGTAGGAGAAAACGCTGCGGGTGATAGCAAAGGCGCGGTCAAAGTCGATGCCCTCGGCCATGAGCAGACGGATGAGCTCGGGGATGGACATGGCGGGATGGGTATCGTTGAGCTGCACGGCGATGAACTCGCCGAGGCGCTGAAGATCGCCGTTGCCGGAGGATTTGTAGGTGCGCAGGATGTCCTGCAGCGACGCGCTCGAGAGAAAGTACTGCTGCTTGATGCGCAGACGCTTGCCCTCGACGGTGCTGTCGTTCGGGTAGAGGACGCGGGTGATGTCCTCGGCGCGGTTTTTCTCCGTGAGCGCGCGCTCGTAATCCTGCGAGTTGAACGCGTCAAAGTCGAGCTCCTGCTCGGCCTCGCACTGCCAGAGACGGAGCGTTGCGACGTTGTCGGTATGATAGCCGATGACCGGCGTATCGTACGGCACGGCGAGCACCGTCTGGTCGGCGAAGCGGACGCGGACGGTGTGCTTCTCGCGGCGGAAGCTCCAGGGATCGCCGTGCTTTTCCCAGTCGTCGGCGGATTCCTTCTGCGCGCCGTTTTCAAAGCTCTGCTTGAAAAGACCGAAGCGGTAGCGCAGACCGTAGCCGCTCAGCGGCACGCCGCAGGTGGCGGCGCTGTCCATATAGCACGCGGCAAGACGGCCCAGACCGCCGTTGCCGAGAGCCGCGTCCTCGATCTCCTCAAGACAGGCGAGATCGATGCCGCGCTCGGCAAATACCCGGCGCATTTCGTCGAGAATGCCGAGATTGAAAAGGTTATTGTATACGAGCCGCCCGACAAGATACTCGGCGGAGAGATAATACGCCTTGCGCTTTCCGGCGCGGCGGGCGCGGGATTTGGCCCAGTTGTCCCCCACCGCGATCATTACCGCCCGCCCGAGAGCGTTGTGGAGGTGCTGGGGCGAGGCCTCGCTCAGGCGCTCGTCCTCGTCATATTTCAGCAGAGATTCCGTGGTGCCCAGAAGATCCTGCGGAGAATAAATCATGGTTCTCTGTCCTTTCGGTGATGGAATAGTGCCGTGGAAACGATTCCAAGGCTCTGCGCTGCATTATAACCGTTTTTCCCCGGCTCTGCAACCGGTTTTTATAAAAAAGGCCGGAACACAGGTTCTTTTCTGTGTTCCGGTCATTTTGTCTGACAGCAGAGGTTCGTTTGAAGGCGTCAGCCGACATAGGGAAGCATCTCAAAGAAATTCTCTTCGCTCTCGCCGTTGATGGTCCAGCCGCCTTCCCCATCGTATTCCAGCCGGATCGATCCGGTGCGGCCGTCATCGGTGCGGAAGAAGGTGTTCTGTCCGTCCGTGCCGGTAAGCAGGAGCTTTTCGCCCGGCGTCAGCACGGCGGTGCCGCCCTCATCGAGATACACCGGCAGGATCTTCGCCACGGTCAGATAGTAGCAGCTGCCGCGGTAGTTCCATTTAAAAGAGGGATCGAGCGTTACGACGCCGTCGGACGTTCCGTTCATACCGATGACCGCGCAGTAGGTGCCGAGCTGATAGTACCACGCCTCGAGCATCGGGATGCCGCCGCTGAACACGACGCGCCCGTCGAGACTGCCGGTAATGCCGTTCGGGTCCGCGCCGTAGCGCGCGTCGCCGGTAAATTGGATGGGCTCGAGCGTGTCGCCGTGCCAGCCGCAGGTGCGGTAATCGTCGCTGCCGGGGTCGGCGGCAAACAGAAGCTCGCAGATGCCGTCGCCGTCCAGATCGCAGATCCAGAGGTCGTACCGGTCGCCCACGGGCATATTGGTGCGGTCGAGCACCGTGCCGTTCACGGCGATCGTGTACTCGTTGATACCGCCGGCATCCTTAGCCGTCACGGTGATCTCCTCGGCGGCATAGTCGCCGTTAATGTCATAGTGATACACACTCTTGTCGGAGATGTTCAGCGGACGCTCGGCATACTGCTCTCCGTCCATGAGGATGAGAGAGCCGTCCATCCCGCTCTGGGAGATATACTTTACATGCTCGCCATCGGCGTCGCGCCAGGAGATGGCGAGATTCGGCATCACGTCGGGGATCCATGTCTGCACGCAGACGCTCTCGCCGTCGGCGAGACGCCCGGCGTACCAGAGCGTGCCGTCCGTGCGGTAGGCGTTGGAGTATTCCAGATACGTCACGGCGTTGAGCTCGACATTCTCGACCGTGCCGGAGGCGGTGAACGTGACGCACGCGCCCAGACCGCCCGTACCGGTGTCGCAGACATACGTTGCGTTCCCGGCGGCGTCGGCGCTCTCGCTCAGCTCGCCGGTGAGCGTGCCGTCCGCCTCGCTCTCGGCGGGGAGATAATCCGCCTTGATCTGATAGGCGAGCCATGCGTACGGCAGCGTGAACTCGATGAGCCCCGCGGCATGGCCCGCGAGCTCATAGGGGTTTGCCATAAGGACAAGGCCGTCGTCGTTAAAATACCAGTTGCCGTCGCGGAAGAGACCGGCAAGCTGATCCTCGTAGCCATCGTTCAGACCGTAGGCGGCGTATTCCGCGCCGTAGCTGATGATATCCTTGAGCTGATCGACGGCGGCGGAGAGAAATGCGTCGTAGTTGTCCGTGAGATCCGCGAGCGTCAGCTCCCGGCCGGTGCGGATATCGAAGGTGTGGCCGCAGCGGCCGGTGTAGCCGTGCACGCCGCCGAGATACGACGTATCGTCGTAGGTGATGCTCAGCAGATACCGGGCATTATAGCGGACGTTCATCTGGCGCATAAGGCTGTAGGAAGAAAAGCCCGAGGCATCGCCGTTTTCCGTCTGCCAGGCGAGCTCTTCCTTTGCCGCGGCCAGATAATTTTCTTTGCCGGAAATGCTGTATTCGCTGCCCGATTCGACACCGACGGCAAAATCCGTATACTGCTTATGCAGCGCTTCGTTGATCGCGGCAGCGGCCGCGTCGTTTCCGTTCATGGAAACGCTCGGCTCGGCGCAGGCATAGACGAGAAGAAGCGCCGCATTGTCGGCGGTATAAAAATCCTCGTTCTCGCACCGGACGGAAATCACCGGCACATTGCGGTTTTCGGCCGCCGGCGCCTCCGTGGGCGCGGCGGTAGTCTCCGGCGCGGCGGTCACGGGGATCGCCGTGGGTTCCGCCGTGGGCTGTGCCGGAGTTTCCGGCTTTGTGCTGCACGCCGCGAGCGAAAGGGAAAGCGCCGCGCAGAGCAGCAGGGACAGGCCTTTCTTTTTCATGCTCATACAGTTATAGTTACTCCTCATAACGCGTGAGCGCGTAGTCGTAAATATTGTGTCCGCTCTCGAGCGGCGCACCGTTCACGGTGAGCGTGACGTCCGTGCCGTCAAAGGCGTCGAGCAGCGTGTTGACGATGCCGCCGACGAGGAAATATTCCCCGGTCGTACCGAGAGAGCGCAGCTGTACGGCGAAGGCGTCGTTGAGATCGGCGGTAATGTGTCCGGCATCATCGACGGCAACGGTGTTGAACGCCGCGCCATTTTCAAAGATAAGACCCTCCATCGCACCGTTGAGCGCATCGGCGGTGATCTCCGTGCCGTCGAGCGCGGTGCCGAAGGCAAGGAAGTGCTCGGCGTTCGCGTCGCTGCGGTAGATACGCACCACGGCGGGGGCTTCGCAGCCGCGCTCGGCGAAGATCGCGGTATAGGTATCGCGCACGTCCTTGGCGCTGTAGGGGTAATGCGCCGGCGCATAGCCGCCGTCGGCAAGGAGGTTCTTCCCGCTCTCGCCGTAAAGGCCCATGGCGGTCTCATACATCGCGGTGAGCTTATCGGTAAGCTTTTCGCCGAACTCCGTCTCCTCGCCGAGATCAAAGGCGGCTGCGCCGCTGCGCACGGCGTCCATGCCGTTCGTGAGCGAGAAGTCCATGATCGCGGCAGCAATGCGCGCTCCCGTGAGCGAGCAGCCGGCGGTGCCTTCATGATAGTTGTTGAAAAGGTCGCACAGCGCGTCGTAAAGGCCGTTCTTCTCCGGCGTCACCGTGACAGACGTGTCGGTTTTCTCGGGCATCGCGGTGGTTTCCGGCGGCACGGGCGTCGGAGCGCTCGTCGGCTCCGCCGTTGCGGCGGGTTCGGCGGCTGCGCTGCCGGACGACGCATTGCCGGATGTTGCGGCAGGCTGCTCCGGCTTCGGCGAGCAGGCCGTCATAAACGCCGCGCACAGAATAAGCGCCAGAAGCGCCGCGGCAAATCGTTTCATCTTCATAAGCTCTTTCCTTTCCTCGCACCTTTGGGTGTTCGAAAATATAGACGCCGGACGGGGTCGTTTGGTTCCCCGTCCGGCAAAAATATTATACGGTTTTCTGCGGAAACACAAGAGCGGCTTTGAAAAGATCGCCGTCAAGCGTCAGCGTGAGCTTTCCGCCCATGAGCTCCATGAGGGAATTGGCGATGGAAAGGCCCAGCCCGCTGCCGTCCGTATGGCGCGAGCCGTCGCCGCGGACAAAGCGTTCCATCAGTTCCTCCGCCGGGATGTTCAGCGGCTCACGGGAGATATTTTTGAGCGTGAGCACCGTTTCCGTCTCGCCCGGCGTCAGCTCCAGATAGAGCCGCGTGCCGCTCTGCGCGTATTTTACCGCGTTCCCCAAGAGATTATCCAGCACGCGCCAGAGAAGCCGCCCGTCCGCCGTGACGTACGTTTCCGTCTCCGGCACATTCAGCACCGGCGTGATATTTGCCGCGGCGAATTTTTCGGTGTACTCCCCCGCGCTCTGGCGCAGCAGCTCGCCGAGATCGATCTTTTCGAGATTCACCGGCAGCGCGCCGCTGCTCGCCTTGCTTGCGTCCACGAGATCGGTCGTGAGCTTTTTGAGTTTCTGGCTCTGGCGGTCTAAAATTTCGATGTATTCCTGCGCCTGTTCGCTTTCGATCGGTTCTTTTTTGAGAAGATCAACGTAGCTCACAATGCTCGTGAGCGGCGTTTTGAGATCGTGGCTGACGTTGGTGATGAGCTCGGTTTTAAACCGCTCGGACTTCATGCGCTCGTTCACAGCGCGGCTCATGCCGACGCTCACGGCGTTGAGATCGTCGCCGTGCTCTTTGAGCACCGGGTACATTTTCTCCGTGTCCACCGTGTAGGTGAGATCACCCGCGGCAAGCTTCTGCGCCGCCGTCTGCAGCGTTTTGAGCTGGCGCATGATACGGATGACGAAATACAGTCCCGCGATGTCGAGCGCAACGAGCACGAGAAGCTGGAAGAAGCTGCCCGAAAGCCATATAAGGAGCATGCCGAAGAAATTGACAAGCACCACGACCGCGTACACAAGGATTCCCTTCCACGCGATGGGCAGCGCGCGGACAAAGCCGCGTACGGCGCGGTATACAAAGCGGCAGACGATATAGATGATGCTGTTTCTCCACCACTTCCCGGCGCGGAGCCGCGCCGAGATCGTGCAGAGCGTGAGCAGCACGACAAAGCCGATCCAGAGCGCCATGAGCGTAACCGGCATCATCCATACCCAGAGCGGATTATAGAGCAGGTTAATTTCCGACAAGTCGAAATAGAAGTTTGCCGGGACGGCCACCGCCGCCAGTGCCGCGGCGAGAAAGAGATCGAGCGGCACGCGGTGGATGCCGCGCAGCTTCACGCCGTCCGGCTTTTTTCCCATGGACGCCATAAGGAAGACGAGGAGCGCGATGCACAGCACCGCCGTGATGATGCCCACGGGGAGGTAGGCATTCTGGTAGCGCAGCAGCGTGCCGACGGAGGTGCGGAGCAGCGTCAGCTCCTCGCCGGGCGTCTGCTTCGGCTCGAGATACGCCTGCACGTCGATCCCGACGCCTTCCCCGACGCCTTCGCTGAAATAACCGAACGAAATGCCAAGGGGCACGGCGTTTTTCGTTCTGCCGTCGTACAGCACCTTGCCGGTGGACGTATCCGTTGCTACATAGGAGTAGCCGGAGGGAAGCTCGGGGTATTCGCCGGTATACCGTTCCTCCTGCAGCGCGTTGTTGAGCAGAACGCGGATGCCGTTCTTATACACCGACACGCTGTCCGGCTCAGGCAGCGTGCGGTCGCGGTCGATGCGGGTCATGAAATATCCTGCGGCGCAGAGCAGCGCCGTAAGGCCGCAGAGCAGGCACAGGATAAAGGCGGCGGCGCGTGCCGCCGCGCTATGCGTAAGCTTTTTCATTTTTTCATTTCCTCCAGCTTATAGCCTTTGCCCCAGACGACTTTCAGATAGCGCGGGTTGGCGGGGTCGATCTCCAGCTTTTCGCGCAGATGGCGGATGTGCACCGGCACCGTTCCCTCCGCGGAAAACGGTTCGTCCTTCCAGACGCGCCGGTAGATATCGGCGCTCGAAAACACCTTGCCGGGGTTTTCGAGCAGGAGACGGAGAATGTCGTACTCCGTCGGGGTAAGCGTTACCTCCTCGCCGTCAAGCGTGACGCTCTTGCGCTCATCGTCCATGGCGATGCCGCCGAGCGTGAGCGCAGTGCTTTTCTCCGGCATGCCGCCGAGCTGGGCATAGCGCCGGAGCTGCGCCTTGACGCGGGCAAGGACCTCAAGAGGGTTGAAGGGCTTGGTGATATAATCGTCCGCGCCGACGGTGAGACCGAGGATCTTATCGTTGTCCTCGCTCTTGGCGGTGATGAGGATGACCGGGACGTTGCTCTGCTCGCGCAGCTTTGCCGTCGCCGTCATGCCGTCCATGCCGGGCATCATGATGTCCATGAGCACGAGCTGTACTTCCTCGCGCTGCATGAGCTCGAGCGCCGCTAAGCCGCTGTCGGCCTCACAGACGGCGTAGCCCTCGCCCGTAAGATAGATGCGCAGCGCGTTCCGGATATCGCGCTCGTCGTCGCAGATGAGTATTTTGTACATGGCTCTTCCCCTCTCTCGTTTACAGCTACAGCATAGCATTCCCACGCTTAATAATAAAGATGGGATTTCTTTAAGATTTGCTTAATCTGTAAAAAGAGGCCCCCTTGTGCAAAGGGGGCTGTCAGCCGTCAGGCTAACTGAGGGATTGTTCTCTTTCGGAACACTCTGTGCTCTGTAATCCCTCCGTCAAAACCTGCGGTTTTGCCACCTCACTTTACACAAGGGAGGCATTTGAAAAGCCCGACCATCTTCGGATGGCCGGGCTTTGAGCGTGTCAAAAAAATATTTTTGACACGCTCTCAAACGAGACCCGCTACGCTGGGCTCTCGTTTGAAAAGGCTGCGGCTCGCCGCAGCGCACTCGCTGTGCGCCGTTGGCGCACAACTCGCACGTTTGCGAGCCGAAATGTATTTTCTCCGACGCACATGTCGCCGGAGAAAATGATCAGAACTTTATTTGCGCCTGCAGGCGCAAACTCTGCGAGGCTTTTTTGACAGTCTGAAAGCCCGACCATCTTCGGATGGCCGGGCTTTGTGGTTTTATTCGGTTTTCGTTGTTTCGGTCGTTTCCTTTTTCGGGAATTCGGTGATCTCGCCGCGGCTGTACTGCCAGATGAGTTCGGCGTCTTCCATCGTCACTTTCCCGTCGCCGTTCACGTCCGCGTATTTGATCTCCGTCTCCGTCAGCGTGAAGCCGCCGGCATTCTTGCTTTCGGTATTGCGCACGTGCTCGGCCACTTTCGCGGCATCCTCGGCGGTGATATTGCCGTCGGCGTCCACGTCGCCGGGGATCGACGGCGCGATCGTAAGAGCGATCATCACCGACGGCGGATCGACCGGGTACTTTGAGCCGCCCTGACCGTCCTTATCCTGATACATGACGTGCTCGAAGCGGATCTCAAACGCACTGTCCGTGCTGCCGAGCGGCTGCTGTGAGAATGTGACGTACTGCGTCACATCGCGCTCAAAGCCGTTTTTGTAAACCGCCGTGATCTTCATGCCGGCCGGATCGAACGTCTCCCCGGCGCGGTAGGCGAGCTTGTCGGGCTGCCCGTCCACGCGAAGCTCCGTGATGACGCTGCCGAGCGCCATCATATACGCCGAGTCGTTCTTGAAGTAGATCGTGCCGGAGGCGTCGGTGATCGGGCTGCAGATGGCATACTGCGCCTGATTTCCGTCGGGCGTGAAGAGCACCCCCGCGGTCTCGTAGGAGATTTCCTTCCCGCCCTCGATCGCCGTTTCCGTCACGGTGATGTCGGCGCGCGTCTGGCCGGGCTTGTCGCGGAGAACGCGCAGCTTGCCGGGCGTGTAGTTATCGAAGAAGTACACATACACCGTGCCGTCGCCCTCGTTATAGGCGGTGGTGAGAAGGCCGCTCGTCTGGGGGTAGCCCTGCGTGCGCACCGTGTAGGCGATCTTCCAGCTGTTGAGATCGATCACGGTGATGTTGTGGCCGGAATATGCCTTGAACTGGCCGACGCCGGAGATGCCGATGTATGCGCGGCCATTATAGATGACCGGGGTGCACGTGCTCATAGCAGGGTTCTTCGCGTCGTTGGCGTAGTTATAGAGCTTGATGTGCCGGAGATCGCTGAGCTCGCCGTTTTCGGACACGGCAGCGCTGTAGAAGTAGCCGCCTTTCGTTGTGAAGTACGCGCGGCCGTTATCGTAGGTCACGCTGCTGCGCGCGTCGCCCGGATGCGGAAGCCGGATCGAGCTGATGAGCTCGCCGGTTCGGGGGTTGAGCGAGAGAATGCTCGCGTAGCCGCTCGTATAGCCGGAATCGCCGTCGTCCGTCGGGATGAGGACATAGTTGTCCGCCACATACGCGCCCGCCCAGTAGAAGCCGCCGAGACTCCTGTACTGCCAGGTGGGGAGCTTTTCCTCGTCGCCCCTTGTCGGGTCTTCATCCGTCACGGACAGGCACACGAAGTTTGCGTTTTCCTTTTCGCCCTGCCAGAAGCCGGTGTAGATATAGCCGTTATGGTAGTAGATCGGGCAGTTCGGCTGGCCGCCGAGTGAGTCCCGGTAGATCCAGAGCGATTTGAGCGTATCAGCGTCGAACGCCTGCACGCCGCCGTCCGAGAGTCCGACAAAGAACATGCCCTCGGCATACGTCGGGCTGTTGATGGCAAAGGACGATCTGTGATCCATCTTCCCCTTGCTCTCGATCTCGCCGGTCACGACGTTCAGCTTATAGATTATGTCCTTGGCGTAGGTATAGAGATGATCGCCCACAAGGATCGGACAGCCGCAGGCGTCGGCGCTGTAGTTCTCGCCGAGCTGCGTCGCCCAGTAGAGCACCGCGTCCTCCGCCGTGGTGGGCGTTTTAGCATTCACCACGCCGTTATTATATTCGTCCGCGCGGAACGACGGCCAGACCTCGGCCATCGGCTCATACGAGCGCTCCGGCGCTTTTTCGAGCGTCACAGTGACTGTCTCCGCCGTATCCGGCACAGTGTAGGACATTTCCTGTACGCCGGCATACCCGTTCCGGGTCACGGTGTAGCGGAAGCTCGCTCCCGGCGGAAGCATCGCCGTGCCGGTATCGTCGGTATAGACGCAGCTGCCGGTATCGTTGTTCACGAGGAACACGTTGGCATCGGACGGCGTCACGGCAAACGTGATCGCCACCGGCTGCTTCTTGACGAAGTGGAGGTTATAGACCGTGGAAACGACGTTCGCATCGCTGTGCAGCACTTTGACGGCGATGGTCTCCCGTGCCTTGTCGGGATCGAGCGCCACAGTCACGCCCTGGATATCTGCGCAGCGCTCGCCGCCGATGTCCGCAGCGTAGCCGCCCGAGGCGGCGTACTGCGCCGTCACCGTCGCCGACGCGGTCGTGTTGGCGACCTGCATGTAATAGTCCGTTACATTGCCGTTGAAGGTGATCCTGGTGCTATCGGCGTCGGTAAACGAGAGTGTTTCCCCGTCGGCGGCGACCGTAAGGCTCTTGAGATGCAGGCTGCGGACAAGGAAGAGCGTGTAGTCCTGATAGTAAGTGGTACCGCCGCTCGTTTTGGACGCGCGCAGCGTCAGCGTGCGGGCGGTGCCGCCGGTCTGGATAAGGTTGTTGAGCCGCGTTGCACTGCTGCCGCCGACGGCGGCGGTGACGGGCGTTTCCCTGATGCCGTTGACAAGGCCGGTGGAATTTTCCACGTTGTCGTGGATGGCCGTCACGGTATAGCCGCTGGCTGCGGTTGCCTGGGCGTACATGCGGCTGATCGTGTCCGCGATCACATAGCGCACGCTGTGCGTACCGGCCGCGAACGGCGTTTCCGGCTTGAACTCGTTCCGGGTGGAGGAAGACAAATTGTCAAAGAGTGCCGCGGCCGTGATCGCGTCCGCCGTTATGGGCGAGGCCGCTTTCACGGTGAGACCGTCCGAAGCCGTAAACACAGCGGAGGCGTGGTACCACACATCCTTCGTCGTGACGCAGGTATAGGAGCCTCCCGGGATGAGTGCATAGCTCCCGTCCGCTGAAGCGGGAATGGCGTTGCCCGCCGCGTCGCGCACCTCCGCGGTGCAGCCATCCGGCACGGTGAGCTTGACATTTGCCGCCGTGCGGCGCGTGATATGCAGCGTATACTTCGTCGTCTGGCCGTTCGCGGAAACGGAGATCTCCGCGTCGGTACCCGCCGTCGTCTGGACTTTGCCGGTGCCGGAGACGGTGTAGCTCTCGCCGTAGCCCTCGGCAGCGAGAAGGATGCTGTCCGTCACGGCGGTCAGGGTATATTCGTTCGTATAGGGGTCAAAAACCGGCTCGACGATCTGCGGCGTTCCGTCCGGCGCTTTCACGGTGACGGACTTAAGCGTCGGTATGCGCACGATGTGCATCGTGTACGTCTGCACCTGCATGTAGCCGTCCGCGCCCGTATAGCGTCCCTCGAGCGGCACGGTGATGCCGTCCATGCCGAAGCCGATGCACTGCACCATGCTCGTATAGATCGAATCCCAGGAGCGCGTCGTTTCCGAGGCATCCTTCCCGGTGTCGGTATAGGCGTATACCGTGCACAGCTTGGTGTTTTTCTCATCCGGGACATCACCCATCTGCGCGTTGAGATAAAGGAACGTCGTGCAGTCCGGCACATAGAATGTCCCCTCATTCGTTCCGGCGTACACGGAGCGGTAGATCTCCTTATCGAACGCCGGGGAGCCGAAATTCCGGCTCAGGCGCACGGCGTCAAACCACTGGCCGTGCGGCAGCGTCACGGCCACCGCCCCGGCGGGGCTTCCCTCGCCGGCGGTGAGCGTGCCGCGGACGCTGTTGCAGCCGCCGTCCGTCACCTCAAAGCTGTATTTCCCAGCGATAACGGAGATGGACGCACCGTCCGCTTCCGTCACGTTGCCGTAGCTGTCGGTCATGCGGATATGGGATTTGGCCGGAGACGCGCCGTTCTGCGTGGGCGCAAACGTCACGGTGTACTTTGTCCCGGCAAGCAGCGCCTCGTATTCCTTCACGGCGGCGTTGAGTCCGGCAAGAAGTGCGTCGGCCTCCTCCGCGGAGGCGGTGCGGAGGCCCGTGAGCGCGGCGTCGTATGCCTCGGCCGCGGGGCCGTAGCTCTGCACATTGTTCGTCATTTCGGCGAACTTGCCGAGACCGAGGATGAGCGCGGTCACGGAGGCGCTGTTCTGCCCCATCGTCTCCGTAAAGGCCAGAACGTTGATCTTCTCCGCAGGAACGGTCAGATCATAGTCGTTATCGCCGATCGTATAGTCGTGGAAGCGCACGAAATTTGCGCTGACCCCTTCGATCGCCTCGACGGATGCCTTGTCCGCGCCCTGAAATTTGAAATCGAACCTGCTCGATTCGATGGCGTCGAGGACCGACTGCCCGGCGGTATACGTCACACGCGTCGGGGCGATGACCGTTTTCTGGTTCGTCACAACGCTCAGATAGAAATACCCCGGCTGCGAATCCGTCGCCGCCGCCGGTACCGTCAGCGCCGACAGCATCAGGCAGAGCGCGAGCAGCAGCGCCGCGATCCGTTTGCTTCCCATCAGTTTCTTCATTTGGTCCTTTTCTCCTTTTACAGATACAGGCATTCGATCCAGCGGTATACGAGCTTCTGTCCGAAACTCCAGCGGTGCCGGCACGCATCGAGCACCGTGCGGACATATTTCTTCATGGCATCGCGCTGCGCGTCCGTCATGGCGTGCGCGCTGAAGAGCGCCTCGCGGTTGAGGTCTGCCGCCTCCGCCCCGCCGTCAAGCTCGTTTGGCGCGAGACTCGTGCGGCGCAGCAGCGCCGCGGCGTAGCCGTAGAGCGCGGCGATCGCGCCGCGGTTATCCAGCCGCTCGATCCTTTGCAGCGCCGCGCGCAGCTTCCGCCGCCGCAGCAGCACGAAGAGCGCCGCGGCCAGCAGCACGAGCAGCGGCAGAAGGATCGCCGTTACATAGCTCGGCACGCGGAAGTGGCGGAGCATGCCGCCGTTTTCGGTGATATCCTCGGGCGTGTTGTCCTCTGGCGGCTCGGGCTCGGTCTGGCTGTAGTAGCGCTCGGTCTTGAGGCCGGTGCCGGGACCGGCGTTGAGCTCCTCGTCATCGGTGTAGCCGGGCGTCGTTTCAAACGGGATCCAGCCGACACCGTCGAGATAATACTCCGCCCAGGCGTGAGCGTTTCTCTCCGTGAGAACGATCCGCTCCCCGGCGGCATAGCGCCCGGCTTCCTCGGCGGAGAGGAAATACCCCTCGACATACCGCGCCGGAACACCGAAGTATCGGAGCATGAGCGCCGCGGCGGTCGCGTAATGCACACTGTAGCCGCTGCCGGAGCGTTCGAGCGCATAGGTGAGAAAGTCGGTGTCACCGGTGTAGCTCACGACACTCTCGCTGTAGGTCAGACAGCTCTCAAGCGTTTGCAGGATGATGTCCTTGATCTGCGAGAGCGTGCGCTTCTCCGCAGGGAGATCGAGCGCGCGGCCGATGGCCGCCGCCGCCTCGTCCGGCAGCGCGAGATAGTTCGCTTCGGCATACGCGCGGTAGTCCGCTCCCAGTTTGAGGAACGCCTGCACGTCCGCCCCGCGCTGGCGCACGGAGAGCGCGGACTGCGCGGTGAACCAGTCCGGCACGCTGCCGGGGATATACGAGAGCGTTTCCTCTGCCGTGCCCGGCGCGGACGCATCGCCGATGAGCGAATCGTCCAGTCCCTCCCATGCGCACAGCGCATACGGGAGATAGGCTCGCTCCCGGCAGGCCGAGAGGTTTTCCACGATCATGTCCGCCGCCGGGGTACCGGCGGCGAGCTCTGCCGCGGCGGACACAGAAGTGAGCGCGTTGAACCCGTCGGCGTGCAGCCAGTAGAAATCGTCCGCCCACGCAGCCCTCTCCGCAGCAGGGAGAGCTTCCCAGGCCGTGCCGGTGTATACCTCGCCGGTCATGCCGCGAAGATAGAGCTTCTGCGTCGTGTCCATCGTGACGGCGAGCGCCGGGGTATCGTTTTTCTTCCACGCGCCGAGATCTTTGAGCTGTCCCTCCGGAAGGGAGTTTGTGTTTTCATCGTAGCGCAGCGCGTGCCATGCAAGCGCAGCGTCGGTCTGCGCCGCGGCAGGCGCGCCGCCGAGCGCGAAGACCCCCGCCGCGGCGAGAGCCGCGCAGAGGACCGCGGAGACGAGTGAGAGAGAAAACCTCTCCCCGCCGCTGCCGCGCAGCAGCCAGAGCACGAGCCCGGTGAGAAACGCCGCCGCGCCCCAGCCCGCCGGGACAATACCCGCCGCAGCGCCGAGAGCAAAGAGCGCTGCGACGATCAGCGACGGCACCGCGCCGGTGCAGAGCAGAAGCTCCGTCGCCGCAGCGAGAAAGAGCGCCGCGGCGCGCGCGTTTGCGGTGTTTTCCACGTCCCAGAGCATATGGATCCGTCCGGTCTTTTCCGGCAGGACGGAGAGGATGTCGTTGCCGAGCGCGCAGAAGCCGTCGCGCAGCGGGGCAAAGAAGATCGCCGCCGCAGCGCCGAGGACGAGCATGCCCGCGGCGAGCATCCACGGCGCGGCCTTCGTCTGCGCCAGAGCGAGCAGTGCGGGCGAGAAGGCAAAGAGGATCGCCGCAGCCGCCCAGCCGTTACTCACGCCGGACGGGAACACCGACGCCGCCGTCTGCGCGAGACCGAGCGAGAGAAGCGCCGCCGGGAGCAGCGCGGAAAGGAACGCCTTTCCCCGCGGCGGCGCGGCGGAGCACTGCGTGCGGAGAACAAGGCCGGTCTTATGTTTCTTTTTCATTCCATAAACTCCAGATCATGCAGACGCTGCGCATAGTCCTCCGGCGTGAACCGAACGGTCCGGCACGGCGAGGCCGTCTCCGCACGTGAGCAGAGAAGGAGCGTCAGCGCGCACCGCTCGGCCAGCGCTTCGATCTCCGGCGGCACGGCGTGCGCGAAGAGCAGCACGCGGCCGTAAAAATTCTCGCCGCCCTGCCGGACGAGCTGAGCCGTTCCGCTCTCCCCCGCTCCGGCGGAGCGCACCATGCGCGGCAGCAGCGCGAGCAGCCGGTCGGTATCCGGCACTTCTTCGAGAACGTTCTGTCCTTCGCCGCTCCAGCCGAGCGTATAGGCAAAGCCCGCCTCGCTCAGGCTCTGGCAGACGGAGGAAACGCTCTCGGCAAGCGCGTCTGCCGCATCCGGCGCGAGTTTATCCGCCGCTGTCTTGTCCCAGAACACCAGCAGCGAGCGCTGGAGCGGGAGACTGGCCTCGCGGACGATGAGCCGGTCGGTCTTGGCTGTCATCTTCCAGTGGATGCGGCGCAAATCGTCGCCGGGGGCGTATTCGCGCAGCTGGAAGATCTCCGTGAGATCGTTCCCGCGGCAGCCGGGCGCGTAGCTGTCGCTCTCCTCCGGCATGGAGGAGGCGAGCGCAAGATCGATCCCGGGCGCGAACATGTCCGGCAGGGCGGTCGTGCGCGCGGCGATGTTTTCCGTTTTCAATGGTACGGCAAAAATGCCGCATATATCGAGAAGGCCTGCCTTTTCCACCGCCGCGGTGATCTGACCGCAGCGGCGGCTCTCCACGAGAAAGCGCAGCTCCTCCGTGCCCTTCGGCGGAACGGTGCAGCACAGCAGCGTGACCGTTTCCTCGCGTGTGAGCGCGTTCACCGCGCGCACGCGGAAGAGCGCGCGCGCACTCAGCAGCGCGTCATTTTTCACGAGGAGCACCGCCTGCGCCGCGGTGCACTTCGGCACCGTGGGCGTGAGCGTGAGCGAGAGGCGCACGCCCCGCCGCGCCGCAAGAGCGAGCAGAAGCGATACTCCCGGCAGAAGCAGCACAGCGATCGCCGCGTCCAGCCAGAGCGCGCCGCCTCCGGCGGCCCAGACCGCCGCAAGTGCCGCCGCAGCCAGAATCCACAGCACAGCGGCGGTGATTCGGCGTGCTTTCACTTCCGGAACTCCTGCACGTCCGGCTTTTTCACCTCGCCGATCATGCTCTCGATGAGCTGCTCGGCGGTATATTCGTTCAAACGGGCCTTGGCGTTGAGGATGAGACGGTGGCCGCACACGAACGGGAACACCTCCGCCACATCGTCCGGGATCACATAGTCGCGCCCGGCAAGGTAAGCGTTGGCCTTGGCCGCGCGGCAGACCGCCAACGCACCGCGCGGGCTGACGCCGAGCGTCACGAACGCGTTGGAGCGCGTCTTTTCCACAAGACGCGCGGCATAATCGTACACGCTGTCGGCAAAGTGGACGTTCGTCACCTCGTCGATGAGCACGAGAAGGCCCGCGATATCCGTGACGGCTTCCACCTTGTCGAGCGGGTTTTCATGGTGACGCTCGCGCAGGATCTCCGTCTGGCTCTTGAGATCAGGATAGCCCATCGAGAGTCGGATAAGGAAACGGTCGAGCTGAGAGTTCGGCAGCATCATCGTACCGGCGGAGCCGACGGGGTTCTGCGTAGCGAGCACGATGAACGGCGCGGGAAGCGCGTGCGTCACGCCGTCCACGGTGACGTTTTTCTCTTCCATCGCCTCGAGCAGCGCCGACTGCGTCTTGCTCGACGTGCGGTTGATCTCGTCGGCGAGCAGCAGATTCGTCATCACCGCGCCGGGCTTATAGGAGAGCTTCCCGGTATCCTTGTCGTACACCGAAAAGCCGATGATGTCCGAGGGCATCGTATCGGAGGTGAACTGCACGCGCGCGGTCTTGAGCCCGAGCGTTTTGGCAAATGCCATGGCAAGCGTCGTTTTGCCGACGCCGGGCACGTCCTCCAGAAGGACATGGCCCTGCGCGAGAATGGCCATCAGCACGCGGCGGACGACGTCGTCCTTGCCGACGATAACTTTCTTTATTTCTGTCTGGATCTTTCCGGTCAGTTCGTTCATGCTCTCTTCTCCTTTTTCTTCCGGCACATGACTACAATAACAACAACGGCCACCGCAGCGGCGGCAAGGCAAAGTATAACGGTCAGCCACGGCGTCCCCGCCGGGGCTTTTTCCGGCGCGGTCTCCACTGCGGTCTGCGGCACGGCGGTCATATCGTACAGCCGCCCCGCACCGCTCCGGAGCTTCCAGAGCGCCGTGAACGCGAGCATGACCTGCTCGGTCGCCATGAAATCGCCCCGCTCATCCTCCGGCGTGTGGGCATAGCTTCCGTCCGCGCGGCGGTAGGTATCGCAGAGCGCTTCGAGAACGTTCGTTCCGTTTTTCGCAAAGCGCTCGTCCTCCGCCGGGTCGATGCCGAGCGAGCAGAGCGCAATGACGACCTGCGCGGAGCTCTCCGCGCTCGGCTGGCCCCAGTAGGCGAAAAGGCACTCCTCGGTCATCTGCGCGGCGAGCCACGCGAGCGCGGCGTCCACGGCGGAGGCCGCTTCGCCATCAGCATACGGCGCGAGCGCCTGCACCGCCATGGCCGTGATGTCCGTATCCGAAGCGCCGGACACGAGACCGAAGCCGCCGTCCGGCTCCTGCGCCGAGAGGATCTCGTTCAGGATATCCTCGCGCGTATACCGGCTGCCTTTCGGCACTTCATAACCGCCGCAGTCGAGCGCGATGAGCGCGAAGATCCAGCCATTGAGCCCCTGCATGCCGAGAGAATCCCCAGCATAGTCGTAAACGCCCCCGGCAATCAGATCGACCGAGCCGTCCGTCCCGCACGCGGTGGGATCGCCGCCGAGCGCGCGCACCGTGAGTGCGGCGCGCTGCCAGTCGGTAGCGACAGGGGCCCGTCCGCTCGCCGGGAGCGGGAAGTTGGCGGAAATATATTCGTTTTCCGCGGCGAGATACGCCGCGCCGTCCTCCGCGCCGAGAAGCGCGAAGGCAATGGCCGTCCAGTCGCACACGGACGTGCCCGCGGGGAAATCCTCGCCCTGCGCGAGCAGCTCGCCGCTCACGCCCGCGAGGAACTTCTGCCCCGAGACGGCGGAGAGTGCCAGATCTCTGGCACTCTCCGCCGGGGA
>ERZ857480.29503-NODE-45523-length-37723-cov-39.9585_pt1 | contig 37723 bp, 41 predicted proteins | sample MGYA00519767_ERZ857480 | MGnify/ENA primary metagenome ERZ857480 (study PRJEB31778, sample SAMEA3449210) | human gut metagenome | biome: human gut; feature: human-associated habitat; material: faeces | place: United Kingdom | collected 2010/2012 ...
CCCGTGTGTATCTATAAAACACGCTTTGAAAAAACAGGGCATAAAAACGCTGAAACCCCTGATTTCTCAAGGGTTTCAGGTGAGTGTATCTATTTTGGTCACTCAAGATGGTTGCGGAGGCAGGACTTGAACCTGCGACCTCCGGGTTATGAGCCCGACGAGCTGCCAACTGCTCTACTCCGCGATATTCAAAAGGACCGGATGGTGCCGGTGACCGGACTCGAACCGGTACGGTATCGCTACCGGGAGATTTTAAGTCTCCTGTGTCTGCCATTCCACCACACCGGCGGATATCGGCAACACCTAATATACCACATCCCCGGCCCGGTGTCAACACTTTTTCCCGAAAACATCAAAAATCGTGGAGTGCTGTTGATTTACAATTATATTGCAAATAGGCAGCGGCTGCGCTGCGTGTTGCAAATTAACGAAAGAAGGTATATCAACATGAGAATCAAGGTTTATGGCAAGTCCCATCTGGAGGGCATCGCAAAGAAAACCGGGAATCCCTACAACTTCAATCAGGTACACTATCTCGGCAAGGCCCGCAACGTGGAGGGACAGGCTGCGCTGACGCTGGCCCTCGACCCCCGTGATTACCCCATCGACCGTATCGAAGTCGGTAAGGAGTATGACGTGGAGTTCGACCAGCGTGGTTACGTTATCGGTTTCACTCTGGCCCGCTGACATGGTACACCCATCCCCATATAAGCCATACCTCCGCCGTATACCTCCATAGTGCGCCGGGGCGGCACAGCCGCCCCGGTTGCAGGGGGGTCAGTATTACCCCCTGCAACTTCTGAGAATCTGAGAATCCTTGTTCAGAAAATAACAAACTATGGTGGGGTGTTCCTATGGCTACGGCTCGTTCCCGTAAATGGTTGATTACCATCAACAATCCCTTGGAGCATGGCTTTGACCATGCCCGTATCAAGGCGGCAGTGCTCGACCTGCCATCCGTCGTTTACTGGTGTATGTGTGACGAACAGGGCGATGAATGTGAAACGCTGCATACACACGTTTTTGTGGTTTGCGAAAATCAGGTCACTAATTTGCAAATCGACGCACGTTTTCCCTCATTCCATCGTGATATCGCCCGTGGCAAGTCCGCCGAAAACCGGGCTTACGTTCTGAAAGACGGCGCAAAGTTCAACAAGCAGCCAGACGGCTCCTACTCCTACAAGGACACCGGCGGACACCTCCATGAGGGTATCAACTTTTCTGACACCTTCGAGGAGGGCGGCGCATTGCCCGACGAAAGGCAGGGCAAAAGCCGGGACGCTGACAAGATCGTGGAGCTTATCAAAGCCGGTGCTTCCAATGAGGATATCGTGGATACCGTGGCTTCGGCTTACCGTGACCTCGAAAAGGTGGAGCGTGTCCGCTCCATGTACCGTGACGCACAGTTCAAAAGCTGCTGGCGCAATCTGGAGGTAACGTATATCTTTGGAAAAACCGGCAGCGGCAAAACTCGCAGTGTCATGGACAAGTACGGCTATGAAAACTGCTATCGTGTCACGGACTATAAGCATCCCTTTGATACCTATGACGGACAGGACGTTATCATTTTCGAGGAGTTCCGCTCCGGGCTGAAGCACGGCGATATGCTGAATTATCTGGACGGCTATCCGCTGCTTCTCCCGTGCCGCTACTTCAACCGTCAGGCGTGTTTCACGAAGGTGTTCATCATTACCAACATCCCCCCGGATGAACAGTATATGAACATTGACCGGGAGACACGGCAAGCGTTCTTTCGCCGTATCAACATGGTGCGTGAGTATCAATCCAACGGCCATATCGCAGAGTATCCCGGTGTGCAAGCCTACATAGAGCGGTACGCTTGGGTGGATGAATGCGAACGTGAGCCGGTACAAATGACGATATGAATATGATTTGACCGCCCCGAAAAGGGCGGCTAAATCATACAACGAATTTGAATCTACACTTTCAACGGACGGTTTGAATATGCACTTTCAATTCTGCGCTGTGGCGCTTCGGTATGTGCGCCGCTGCTGGTATAAGCTGAAAAGGAAACGGTACAAGTTTATGAATTTCTGGAATCGCTTCAAGTGGTGTCTGGTGGGCGGCTTCGCCTATGCTGCCGGACGTGCGCTTTTCTACTTCATTCAGCATAGCTTCTAAATATTGCGGGGTAGTGTAACGGTAACATACCGGTTTCGTTTTCCGGTGCTGCGGGTTCGATTCCCGCCCCCGCCTCCAACTATACAGGAGGTTTCTATGGCACATTACGTTTGCAATTTCTTTCTCTGGCTCTACGGGGCTATTCACACTATCGGCTGTCTGTCCGGCTGCGTTTTCTTCGGTCTGCTGCTGGCCTATATCGGTCATGGTCAGACAGACGGCAATCTGTTTTGGTTTCTGCGTTCACGGAGGGATAAATGATTAAGTTTCTGATCTCTGCCACCTTTGTTCTGGTGTTCCTATTCATCTTCGTGCTGGTAGGTTCGGCCATGCTCTGGGTGGTCACAAAGGTACTTCGGCTGCTGTTCCCCGGCAAGTTCCGTCCCGCTGACGTGCGGCAAACGGACGAAAAATAATCCCCGGCATAGCCGGGGATGGAGTCAATCTGGTAGTTTTTCATTCGGGAAGTCTTTTTTCAGTTCTTGTTTAAGTTCGTCTATTTCTTGTTCTATAAAGGCTCTTAGTTCTTCATTGTCTTGCTCTATTGCCTTTTGAATGAAGTAGTCCATTTGTGTATTCATGATGTGTAGCCGGTGGATTAGTATGAAGCAAGTGATAACAACTATTAGCAGTATTGCAATGAGAATGCATTCTTTTACGTCTATGGTCGTGATATTGGAAAATTCCATGTGATATCCTCCTTTTTTCTTCATTTTACCACATGAAAGGCGGTGTTTCAACTATGAAAAATTTGAAAAGAGTATCGTGTACTGCCTTGGTCTGTGTGCTGCTTTCCGTTTTGTTTGTGATGCCCTCTTATGCTGCTGGTTTCGGTGGCGGAAGTCGGCCCGGTAGTTTTGGTTCGGGTGGCTTTGGCGGTGCAACTGCACAAACTTGCATTTCTTATGATGCGCTGTCTGATTTGTGCGTTGATTTGAACGCTCGTCTCGCTAATGGCGATTTCGGTGCTTCTTGGAAGTCTTATGGGTGTACTATCGTTAAGAGTAGCGATGATTTTTATGTCATTCGGCTTATCGTAAGCGGCACAACGTATTATTTTCGTAACGCTTCTGGTGGCGTGTACTATACCACCGAACGTCCCTCGCTGATTAACTCCATCTATGGTCAGCTGTGGTCTACGTACAACGGTGTTCGTACCGATATTGCCGTGTTAACTCGTAAAATCTTGGAGCATATGGACACGATTGCTCCGGTTATCGAAAAGCTGCCCAATTACCTGTGGGGGACTTATAACGGCGAAAAAGCTGATATCGGCGCTCTGGCTGCTATGACGGTTGCCCGGCTGGATACCACCAACACTACGTTGACCCGTATCACAAACCAACTCTGGTCTACCTACGATGATAAGCAGACTGAGGTAGCCGTGCTGGTGCGTAAGACATTGCAGCATATGGATGCTATGTCGCCTGTGGTTGAAGCGCTGCCCTCGTATCTTTGGGGTACGTACAAGGGCGAAAAAACTGACCTTGGTGCATTGACTGCTATGATTCTTACTCGGTTGGACAAGTTGCCCAGCGGCGGCGGTGGCCTGTCTGTTGACCTTACCCCCGTTATTACCAGCATTGAGGCGGTCGGCGTGAATATTGAGGACTTGAATACCAACTTTTCCGCTAATCTGGATTCCCTTGTGGATAAATTTCAGGTGGTTATAGACAACTCCCAGTCCAGCGTGGACAACGTAACCAGCATTGTCATTGACAAGTCTAACAATGCTTTCAATGTGTTCTATCTGACCGGTGAGGACGGCACAGACCATTCTATCGGTGAGGTGACCGGGAACACGCTTTCCGCTTCCGGTAAGCTGCTGAATTTCCTCTATAAGCTGTGTGTCGAGGGTTCGTTGTCTAATGTAGATAAAAGCATTTCCGGCTTGAATGACTTCTATTTTGACAATGGTGCAGCATTGGAGGGTGACATATGGGATTGATTGCTAACCTTTTGCTTTTGCTTACGGATATCGGTGACTTTTTCAAGTTTTGCCGTGGCGTGTTCTCCGCTTTCCCGTTTGCGATCAAGCTGCTGATTTATTTCGTGTTTGGCTCTATCCTCCTGTTCGGCCTGATGCGTATGATTTTGAGGGTGGGCAGCTAAATGATAGATTTGATTCTCGGCACCTTCAAATGGTTGCCTACTCCGCTGTTCTTGCTCGTCTCGGCTATCTTTACGTTCTTCGTGATTTTCGTGGCGGTTGCCATTATCATCGCTGTGTATAAGCTGGTGCAATTCCTTACCCATGTGTTGAGCGGTATTCTGAAAAAGGTGGTGGAACTCTTTGTCTGAACTCATGGCGGCAATCGAGATGTTGCTCTCTAACGGCTGGAAATTCTTCCAGATCAAAGTCCCCGGCACGGGCTTCTCCTTCGCCGTGCTGGCCGTGGGCTTGCTCCTTGTTCCTATCAGTCTTTCCTTCCTGTCGCTTATCCTCGGCTTCCCCGTGGGTACTGCGGACAAGGATACGGAGGGCCTCGGCTCTATGGCAAGCCGCAAATACCGGGTATCTTCCGCCCGGAAAAACGATGTGAGGTGATATGATGGATTTTGAAGCTACACTTTCAAACGCTGCTGATACCAAAGCGGATACGCCTGTTGTGCAGGAGCAGGACGGTAAAACGGTGGTGGTCATTCAGCAGATCCCGGCAGCAGAGCCGGAGGAAACAACGGATTCCGATTCCCTGCTCTCCTCTGCTCTGGACAGTCAGCCGGTGGATGAATCCGGCCTTCCCGCCGTGGTGAAGTCGGTGTTTGGTGAGTACCATCCCCGCACTCAAACGGTAACGGAGACCCGCACGGACGGCACGGTGCTGACCTCCGTGGAGTGCGTCCCCGGCCTTGCTGGTTTGGATTGGTATTGGCTCTCCGGCGTGTTCATGTTCGCCCTTGTGCTCTGGTCGTTCTTCCGCTTTATCGGGGTGGTGTTCAAGCGATGAATGAAATGATTGCTTTCTGCACCGCCATTTTACAGGCTATCTGTGACTTCCTCATAGAGCCGCCTATTTTCTACCTGTTCAGTCTAATCTGCTTCGCCGTGGTGGTTTCCATTGTGCGAAGCTTACTTAGAAATCATTGACGAAAGGAGTGCTGCTGAACGACGCCTGCTGTGACTGTTGCTTCTCTGCTGACTTCCATCGGCTCCGTGTTCACCGCTGCCATTGGCTGGGTGGGTACTGTCGCCAGTACTATTGCTGACGAGCCTATTCTGCTGCTGGCCTGTGTGGGCATCCCCCTGTGTGGTCTCGGCGTGGGCCTGTTTAAGCGTCTGCTGCGTGCTAAGGCGTAAGGCCCTTTTTCCTCGCAAAATCTAAAGAAAGGATAGGTATTGCTATGGCTGAAATCATTTCCGCTATCACCTCCGTGTTCACCGCTGCCATTGGCTGGGTGGGTACTGTTGCCAGCACTATCGCTGGTCAGCCCATTCTGCTGATTTCCTGTGTGGCCATTCCCCTGTGTGGTCTTGGCGTTGGTATGTTCAAGCGTCTGCTGTCTGCCAAGGCGTAACGAAAAAAGGAGGGTGTGCGTGCGCTCGCCGCACACCCTCCTTTGAAATACACTTTGTTTCTGTTTCGGATAGGAGAATCATATGAAAGCAAAGCCTGTTTCCCTCTCCCTGTACTTTGGCATCCCCGGCGCTGGTAAATCCACCTATGCCGCCTATCTTGCCAAAAAGGATATGAAAAAGGGGCGCAAGGTCTGGTCTAACTTTGGCATTACCGGCGCTATGAAATGCGAGAAAGCCGACTTTGGCAAATTTATGATGTCGGATGGCCGTCTTATCATTGATGAAGCCGGTCTGGAGTATGATAACCGTAAAATGGCTATGACCACGGATGAAATCTATTTCTTCAAGTATCATCGTCACTATCAGCTTGATGTGGATTTCTTCTCCCAAGGTCTGGACGTGGATATCAAAATTCGTAAGCTGGCCCGTCATATCTATCTCATTAAGCCCTCCCTGCTGCCCTTCTTTATCAAGCGTAAGGAAATCGGTCGTCGTGTCGGTATCAACGATATGACCAAAGAAATCTGCGATGAATATTTCTTCGTCCCCTTCATCGCCGGTGGTACGAAACTGATCTTCTGTCCGCCCCTCTGGAAGCTGTTCAATACCTTGTCCCGTAAACCTCTCCCGGAAAAGACGTGGGAGAAGTGGTAAAGCCCCCGCCTTCCGGCGAGGGCTTTTCTCTTTTCAGCTTATACCGGCGCTTCTGGTCCGCACTGTCCTTCACAATCGTGCTTGTGCGGACAATCGTAACAAGCGCAGTCCGAACAGGTCAGCGTTTATGGTGTTATACATCTTTTCCAGCTGCCCCACAGCCCGGCTCATTTTGGTGGTCTCTTTCATGTGTACCTCCGTTTCCCATAGTCATTTGTGGTGTGAGCACGCTCGCTCGCGAGCGTGTGTGTCCATTCCGCCACACACAACAATGGCACTGTCAAGACTGGCCCTCCCCCGTGAGAGGGCCACTTGCGATAAAAAAATTTCGCTTGGCGGCAGATGAAAAGCAGCAGCCGGTCAGTCATGGCGGCTGCTTTTCATCAACAGAAAGCGATATTTTTTTGTCGGTCTTGACCGGGCCTTTGGTGTGCGGCACAAAACCTCCGTCCCCGCCACAGCGGCTGGCGCACCTCCGTTCTTGCACTATTCCTCCGGAAAAGTTTCCATTCCCTTCATAATTTACGTTCTTGAAATCTTCGCAAAAGCATGATATTGTAATAAAAAGCAAACGCTGAGCCTGTTTAGGCCCGGCGTTTGTTGCATAATATGCCATTTTGAACCTACACTTTCAATGGAGGAAATGCTATGAAAAAGTTCCGTCATTTGGATTGGTCAGACCGTCTCTGCATCGAGAAGTGCTATAATGCCGGTAAGTCCTGCTTTGAAATCGCTCGTCTGCTGGGCTTCGCTCCCTCCTCCATATACCGTGAGGTAAAGCGTGGCCTGTATTCACACCTTGGTGCAGAAACCAGCCGTCGCCCATGGCATTACTCTGCACAGATCGCACAGGACTACACAGACCATCAGGCCACGGCAAAGGGGCCAGAAATAAAGCTGGGCAACAACTACGGCTTCGCCGCAGATGTTGCCCAGCAGGTCAAACACGGTATTTCTCTTGATATCATTGTCAGCCAGAAAAGGCAAACCCATGAGTGGACAGTCAGCACCGCTACGCTCTATCGCTACATAGATCGTGGCTATATCCCCGGTATCACTAATAGACACCTCCCGGAGAAGTCTCACCGTAAGCAGCGTAGAGCCGGACAGGTAAGGCCCACCAGAGCGCCCAAAGGACTACCCATAGACCGCCGCCCGGGGGAAATAAATGCCCGCTTGTCTTTTGGTCATTGGGAAATGGATAGCGTCATAGGCAAGGCAAAAGGCAAGCGGCAGTCCCTCCTTGTCCTTACGGAGCGCATGACACGCTTTGAAATCATCGTCCGGACGGCAAGTAAGACTTCTGCTGCCACCGTCTCCGCTCTTGAACGTACACTTTCAAAATTCCCGCAGGGTACGTTCAAGACTATCACTGTGGATAATGGTTCTGAGTTTCAAGATTGCTACGGGATGGAGCATGATAAGAGAGGAAACAGACGCTTGACGGTCTACTATTGCCATCCGTTTTCTTCGTGCGAACGTGGTTCGAATGAGCGGAATAACCGTATCGTCCGCCGCTATTTTCCCAAAGGCCGTAGTATGTCCAGCGTCACGCAGAAGGATTGTGACAGGGCCGCTGCTGCCATCAATGCCATGCCCCGTAAAATCCTCGGCTATCGTACCGCCGCCCAGCTTTTTGAACAGGAAATCGCTAAACTGCGAAACCTCGCCTAAAAAATTTTTTCGGGATTTTTTCGCATTACACTTGACAATCTACAAAATCGTGGAGTGCCCCGGCTAAATATGCGGTCTGCCTCATTTTGCCGGATAAATAGATGCTGTATCCAACGGAGTTTGCGGAAAAAATCGTTGTATCTTATGTTAAAATGCTGTATAATATTTAGGGTTTTATGCGTTATGCACCGGAGAGGAGAAACACACGATGAACGATCGCAAGGGCTTCGGATCAAACTTCGGTTTTCTGATGGCTGCTGTGGGCTCGGCTGTGGGGCTGGGCAATATATGGGGCTTCCCCAACAAAATGGGGGCCAACGGTGGCTTCCCCTTCCTGATCCTGTATCTGGCGCTGGCGCTGTGCTGCGGCGTTATCATCATGCTGGGTGAGCTGGCGCTGGGTCGCAAGACGGGCCATGGCGCTGTGGGCGCTTACCAGAGCATCTCCAAGCGCTTCAAGTGGCTGGGCTGGCTGGGCATTGCCGCTGCGGCGCTGATCTTCAGCTTTTACAGCGCTCTGGGTGGCTACTGTCTGCGCTATGTGGTGGTGAACTTTGGCAACCTCATCGGCGCCGAATTTGGCACTAACGGAGTGGGCGGCGCCGACGTGTTTCAGGGGCTGCTGAGCCAGCCCGACGTGTCCATCGCCTTTGCGCTGGCCTTCATGCTCATCACCATGCTGGTGGTCATGAGCGGCGTAGGCGGCGGCATCGAGCGGGTCTGCTCCGTGGGGATGCCGGCCCTGTTCTTCATCCTCATCATCTGCATCATCCGCTCCTGCACCCTGCCGGGTGCGGTGGACGGCCTGAAGTATATGTTCGTCCCCGGCTGGGCCGTGGCCAACGGCATCATCGACGAGGCTCCCGGCTTCTGGAGGGTCCTCACCGCCGCCGGCGGGCAGATGTTCTTCTCCCTGTCTCTGGGCGCCGGTGTCATGATCACCTACGGCTCCTATTTGGATAAGAAGCAGGATCTGGGCAAGAGCACCATGATCATCGTGGGCATGGACACCGTGGTGGCCCTGATGGCCGGTCTGTGTGTCATTCCCGGACGCTTTGCCCTAGACCCCAACGGAGCTTTGGGCGGCCCGGAGCTGCTGTTTATCACCATGCAGAACGTGTTCGATAAGATGGGACCCGCCGGTCCCGTGTTCGGCATCCTGTTTTACCTGCTGGTGTTCTTTGCCGCCATCTCCTCCTCCATCTCCATGCTGGAGGTCATCGTGGCCCATTTCTGCGATAAAGCACGGGAAAAGGGCAAGGGCGACCGCCGCAAGCTGTATTCCGCCATTGTGGTGGTGATCTGTGCGGCCCTGTGCGCTCTGGTCTGCGCCGACGGTATGGGCAGCAATCACATCTCCCCGGCGGAGCTGCTGGGTCTGGCCGGCGCCAAGCTGCCCGGCTGGAGCACCAGCTGGCTGGGTCTGTTCGACAGCGTGGCCGAGGGCCTGCTGATGCCCTTGGGGGCGCTGCTCATGTGCCTGATGATCAGCTGGGAGCTGAAGCCGGATGCCCTGCGGCAGGAGATCCTCCTCAACGGCGAGAACCGTCCTTGGGTCTATGATTTCTTCCGTCTCTGCGTGAAGTATATCACGCCGCTGTGTATGCTGATGATCCTGTACGGGCAGATCTCCGATTTCTTCATTGTCTGATAAATAAAACCAATAGGGGACGCCATGCGTCCCCCTATTGGTTTTATGGGGCCGGGTCATCAGACCCCGGCGTGCTTTCCGACCCGTATCCTTCTTGTCATCCCCTCTGGTCAGACGCAATGTATTTTTCGTCTCCGTGGAGAAAAATTCCGGGAGTGCCGGTATCGAAGCAGGCCCCGTCCATCGGACGGGGCCTGTTCTTGCGCTTTTGGGGAATTTGCAGCTCCTCTTACCGCAACCTGACTTACCCGTAGTACGCCATGAGCATATCCACCACGGTGCCATAGCTCTGGACGCCACGGCTCTCGCCGTTGCTTTTGAGGAAGGAGTCGTAGACCTTGCTGGCAGCGTCGTTCACCGGCCCCTCAAAGGCCGCCCAATAGGCGCTGTTCTGCCGCAGGTCTGCCACCACCGTATCCGGCAGTGTATCCCGGATGACCTGCCACCGGTCCGGGTCCGCCCGGTACAGGGCGTTGCCCAGATGCACATACCCCATCAGCAGCCCGGAATACCGGTACACCGGGTCGCCGCTGGCCAGAGACACGGCAATGGCAATGAAGTTGCACTCCTGCTCCGAGGCGATGCCCCGCTGATGGGCCATCTCATGGACGATGGTGGAGGGCAGAAAGCTGGCGGGGCAGTCCACATTGAGGTTGGCCTCCCCGGTGAAGGGGAAGTAGAAGCCCGTGAAGTCCATGGCGCTGAGCGCTGTGGAGCAGCTGATGGCCTTGGGCGTGTGATCCTTCATCCGCAGACAGGGGAACTCCTCATAGGAGGGGGCGTACACCGACGTGGCGGCGGCGAAGATCTCCTGCCGGGACACGGCAAAGCAGCCGTTCTCGTCCCGCTGCACATTGTCTGCCGCCTGTGCCAGCTGGTGGGCAAAGTCCGCCGTGACGGCCTCTAACTCCTCCACGGTACAGGAGCGGGCATAGATGCCGGACTGCTGCTGGAAGGAGTCGGCATAGTAGTTGACGCCCCACAGCAGGCAGAAGCCCGCATAGATGCTCAGCCCGCTGCACACCACCGTCAGGAAGAAGCGGTACAGAGTCCGGCCCCGGTGGGGCTGAGTCACCATCCGCCGGAGGACGTTGGCCACATAGAAGATAGCCACCGATAGCAGCACGATATACAACACCTCCGCTATGGAGGTGCGGAACAGATAGCAGACGCTGGCCACCGCCCGCTCCCAAGGCATGATGACGTGGCGGCTGAGCCAGTTCATCAGCCCCGGCACCGGCCGCAGGGCGAAATACACTGCCAGCAGGGCTACCACGGCCAAAAGCCACCGGTGCAGTCCCCGGTGGCGTCTGTAAAACTCTCTCATAGCGCTCACAGCTCCAGCGGGCGGCCCGTCAGATCCATCACCGTCCGCAGCGTCGCCAGCAGACGGCCCGTTTCGTCGGTGATGTCCGTGTGGCAGAAGCAGAGAGACTTGCCCATGCGATCCACGTGGCCCACGGCGATGAGGGTGCTGCCCAGCCCCGCCGCATCCAGAAAGTCGATGGAGGCGTTGACGGTGAAGCACACTTCCTGCCGCAGGGTCAGGGCCGCCGTTCCGGCGGCGATGTCCGCTAAGGCAAACAGGATGCCGCCGTGGGCCGTCCCCCAGCGGTTCAGGCTCTCCGGCTGAAGCGTCAGCTCCACACGGGCCTCGCCGTCCTGCAGGTCCGTCACCCGGATGTGATTGTGTACGGTAAATGGCTCGGCCTTGGTGCCGTAGGCCAGTAATTTCTCTTTCAGCTCGTTGGTCATATGCGCTCACTCCGCCGCTGCTAACAGCGCCTTGGTATAGTCCTCCTTGGGATGGTCGTAAAGCTCCTCCACCGGCCCCTGCTCCACGATGCGTCCCCGGTGCATCACAAGGCACCGGTCGCAGATCTCATACACCACGTTCAGATCGTGGGAGATGAACAGGTACGACAGCCCGTACTCTCGGCGCAGCCGGGCGATGAGCTCCAGTATCTGAGCCTGAATGGTGACGTCCAGCGCCGACACCGGCTCGTCAGCGATGATGAGTCCCGGCTTCTGGATCAGCGCCGTGCCGATGCACACCCGCTGCCGCTGGCCGCCGGACAGCTCCGACGGGTACATTTTGCCGCACTCCGGCGGCAGACCTACCAGCTTCATGATCTCCGCCACCCGCCGCTGTACCTCGGCGGCGTCGTATTTCCCGTAGATCCGCAGGGGTTCGGACAATATCCACTCCACCGTGCGGCTGGGGTTCATGGCGCTGGCCGGGTCCTGAAACACCATCTGAGGGCGCTTGCTGTGATGGATGATCTCCCCCTCACAGTCCGGCAGCATCCCCAAAATGGCACGGGCCAGCGTGGATTTACCGGAGCCGGATTCGCCCACCAGCCCCAGTATCTCGCCCCGGTACAGGTCAAAGCTCACGTCGTGGAGCACCTGTTGCCGTCCCCGGCACAGCACGCCGGAGGGCCGATACCACACGTTCAGGTGCCGTACCTCCAGAATGGGTTCGCTGTTCATAGCTTCCTCCTTGTGGGAATAGCGGCAATGAGCCGCTGAGTATAGGGGACCTGCGGGTGGAAGAAGATCTGGTCCACCGGCCCCGTCTCCACGATGCGGCCCTTTTCCATCACCGCCACACGGGTGCAGAGCTTACGCACCACATGGAGGTTGTGGGAGATGAAGAGGATGGACATTCCCATCTCCTGGTTCAGCCGCTTCAGCAGGGCCAGTATCTGGGCCTGAATGGTGACATCCAGCGCCGTGGTGGGCTCGTCCGCCAGCAGCAGACGGGGCCGGGCCACAATGGCGGCGGCGATCATCACCCGCTGGAGCATTCCGCCGGAGAGCTCGTGGGGGTACTTGCGATAGACTCCCTCCGGGTCCGGCAGCTCCACGTCCCGCAGAGCCTGCAGGGCCCGCTGCCTCCGCTCCTGCGCCGACAGGTCCGTGTGGACCCGCAGGCACTCCTCCACCTGCTTGCCGATCCGCATGGTGGGGTCCATGGCGCTCATAGGCTCCTGAAACACCACACAGATATCCTTGCCCTGAATGGCACGGATGCGCTGGCCGCCGGCGTGGAGCAGATCCTCGCCGTCCAGCAGGATGCGGCCCTGGAAATCCGCCTGCTCCGGCCGCAGCAGGCCGGACACCATCATGGCCGTTACGGTCTTGCCGGAGCCGGATTCGCCCACCAGCCCCATAATTTCACCGTCCTGCACCGTCAGGTCGATGCCCCGTACCGCCTCGTGGTCGGAGGTATGGAACTGCACATGAAGGTCCTTGATCTCCAGCATGGCGCTACCTCCCCCATTTCTTCTGCTGCAGGCCCTCGCCGACGAGGCTGACCCCTAAGATCAGCAGCACGATGACACTGCCGCAGGTGAGCATATACCACGGCGCACGAACCATGTAGCTCTGGGACTCGGACATCATGTAGCCCAGAGACACCTCCGGCGGCTTGACACCAATGCCCAGAAAGCTCATGCTGGCCTCCGCCAGAACGGCGTTGTTAAACCCGATGGCCAGCGTCGGCAGCAGCACCTGCCGGGTGTTGGGCAGGATGTGTACCAGCATGATCCGCAGGTGGCTGGCCCCCATGAGCCGGGCGTTTTTCACATAGTTCATCTCCCGCTGCCGGGCGAACTCCCCCCGTATGACACGGGCGTAGCTGGGGATGAAGGCGATGCCCAGCGCCAGAATGACGTTGTAGGTGCCGAAGCCCAGCAGGGAGATGAACACCAGCGCCAGCAAGATGCTGGGAAAGGCGGTGACAGCGTCGTTGACCCGCATCAGCAGCTCGTCCACCAGCCCGCCGAAGTAGCCGGTGAGGGCGCCCACCAGCGTTCCCACCACGGCGCCGATGGTCACGGTGCAGGCGCTGATGAAGAAGGTGGTGCGGGCGCCCACCATGACCCGGCTGAAAATATCCCGGCCGAAGTTGTCCGTACCGAACAGGTGCCGCAGGGAGGGCGCAGCGAATTTCTCGCTGCCGGACATGGCCGTGGGGGCATAGGGCGTCCAGAAGCAGCCCACCAGCGCCATGGCCGTGATGACCGCCGTGATGGCAAGGCCGATGCGGAGATAGTGATTCTTTTTCTGGTGCAGCAGCACGGAGCCTGCCCCCTTTCCATAGAAATTTCTCTTTACAAATGTGTGCGGCTCAATCCGTCAGCCGCAGACGGGGATCCAGCCGCTGATTCAGCAGATCCCCCAGCAGGTTCACCAGTACCACCCAGAAGGCCACCAGTACCACGACGGCCTGCACCACCGGATAGTCCCGGTTGGAGATGGAGGTCAGCAGCAGCCGCCCCAGCCCCGGAATGGCAAAGACCTGCTCGATGACCACAGAGCCTGCCACGATATCCGCCACCGTCATGGCCAGAAAGCTCACCACCGGCGGCAGGGCGTTTCGCAGCACATGGAGGTACAGGGTGGCCCGCCGGTCGTTGCCCCGGCTGTACGAGGTGCGGACGTAGTCCTTGTTCATCTCCGCCAGCAGCGCCGAGCGCAGCATCTTCACCGTCATGGCGATGCGGGGGATGGCGATGGCGGCAGCGGGGAAGACCAGATAGCCGGCGCTCTGCCAGAAGCTCTCCGCTGGTGAGACGAAGCTCCCCGGCACGAACCACCGCAGCAGCAGGCCGAACAGGTACGTCAGCAGGATGCCGGTAAAGAAGGCCGGCACCGCCATCAGTACCTGATTCACCACCGTCAGGGCCTTATCCAGCGCCCCGCCGCTGTGGCGGGCGGTAAAGAGTCCCAGCGGGATGGACAGCACCACGATCAGCAGAAACGACAGCAGGGTCAAAAGCCCCGTCACGGGGATTTTCCCCTGCAGCATCTGGCTCACCGGCATACTGTAATTGTACGACGAGCCCATGTCCCCCCGGACGAAATCCCCCAGCCAGCTGACGTACCGCTCCAGAAACGGGCGGTCCAGCCCCAGCTCCTGCCGCAGGGCCTCCACCCGCTCCGGGGTGGCCTGTTCGCCCAGCAGCTTGGCGGTGGGGTCGCCGGGAATGATGCGAAAGGCCAGAAAGGCCAAAAATGAGACGATGACCATGGTCAGCAGCATCCACACGATCTTCTTTGCCGCATATTTCATGGTCATCGCCTCATTTCTATGGGGACGGTCTCGCCGTCCTTATTTCACAAAATGCACCGTGGACAGATCCAGCACATAGATGGGGTAGAACTCCAGCCCCGCCAGATTCTGACGCATGGCCACCAGATCCGCCAGATCCTGAATGTACAGGTTGGCGGCGGTGTCGGAGAGCATGGTCTCCATTTGCTTGTAGACCTCCGCCTGCTGCGCATCGTCGGAGGCATTCATGGCCTGCGTGAACAGCGCATCGTAGTCGGGATTGTTGTAGTTGACAAAGTTTTTGGCGTTGTCGGAGGTAAAGCGCTCCAGCAGCGCACGGGCCGTCATGGCACTGGCATCCAGACCCACCAGCGTGGCCTGGAAGTCCCGGCCCTTATAGACCTGCTCATACCACACGCCCCACTCCATGGGCTGGATGGTGACGTTGACGCCCACAGCACGCAGCTGCTCGGCCACCACCTCCGCCGTGTCCATATGGGGCTGATAGTTGGAGGGAACGGAGATGGTCATGTCAAAGCCGTTGGGATAGCCGGCCTGTGCCAGCAGCTCCTTGGCCTTGGCGGGGTCATAGGGATACTTCTGCACCAGTTCCGGCAGGAAGTACTTGGTGAAGGCTGGATAGATGCTGCTGCCCAGCGCCGTACCGTGGCCGTCAGCGATCATGTCCATGATGGTCTGGCGATCGATGGCGTAGCACAGGGCCTGACGCACCTGCTGATCGTCGAAGGGGGCCACGGCGTTGTTCAGATACACCGCCTGTACCAGATTCATGGTACCCTCCAAAATCTGGAAGTCGCTGTCCAGCTGCGCCGTCTGAGACGAGGTCAGATGGGCGCACAGGTCGATGGACTTGCCCTTCAGGGCCGTCACCAGCGCATCGGCGCTCTCGTAAATTTTATAGGTCACCTTATCCAGATAGGCGGGGGTCCCCCAGTAATCGTCAAAGCGCTGGATGACGAAGTTCTCCTGCGGGGAGCGGGACACGTACATAAACGGGCCGGTACCCACGGGATGGGTAGCCTGATCGTCGTAGCCCTTGGGGATGATGGCGCTGGTGAGATAGCTGATGAACTCCAGATCCCGCTGGGCAATGGTGATGGTCACGGTCCTTTCGTCAACGGCCTTGACCTCCTGGATAACAGAAAACGCCGGCACCAGAGGCGTACCCTCCGATGTATCGGCGCAGCGTTCGATGGAATATACCACATCCTCCGCCGTCACCGTTGCGCCATTATGGAACTTCACACCCTCACGCAGGGTAAAGGTATAAGTCCTTCCGTCCTCAGACAGCTGGTAGCGCTCCGCAACAGCGGGGATCAATTCACCCTTGGAATTGGGCTTTACCAAGCCCTCAAACAGGTTGAACAAGACCTCTCTGGTTCCTGCGGTCACCATCCGGTGAGGGTCAAGACTGTCATCCAGGTCCTTGGCGATGCCAACGGTGATCTCTCCGCCGCTGACTGCTTCGCCGCCGTTATTTCCTTGTCCGCCCTGGTCTTTGCTGCCGTCTCCGCAAGCGGTGAGTACGGTGCAGACCAGTCCCAGCGTCAGGAAAAGAGCCAATAGTCTCTTCTTCATGTCTTCTCCTTCCTTGCCGCCCTTTCGGCGGCAGGCCAGAAATAATGGTCGCCCCCGGCCTGTGTGATCGTGTGGCATCACCCGGCGAGGGCCTGTCGATATGCAGTTGTCGAAGTGCAATGTACCACATTTCCCCACGGTTTGCAAGAGAAAGTTTCGTTTTTGCAAAAAAATGCGGGGAAAGCGCTCACACTTCCCCGGCAAAACCCGGCAGCCCGCAAAAAAGCACCGGCATCCCCTGAGGGGATGCCGGTGCGGGAGCTGCGCTGTCAGTTGGTCTCCGTTGGCGGAGCGGGAGGCTCCTCCGGCGGCATGGGCTCCTGATCCCGGTGGACGTATTCGCAGGCCTCCAGCGGCATATGACGCTTTTCCAGCTGCCGGTCGGTGAGGTACTTTACCAGCGTCTGCAGGCAGGCGAAGATGGGGACGCCCAGGAACATTCCCAGCACCCCGGCAAAGCCGCCGCCCACGGTGATGGCCACCACCACCCAGAAGCTGGAGATGCCGGTGGCATCGCCCAAGATCTTGGGGCCGATGATGTTGCCGTCGATCTGCTGCAGAACGATGATGAACACGATGAAGATCAGGCACTGCTTGGGGCTCACCAGCAGGATCAGGAAGGCACTGGGCGCTGCGCCCAGGAACGGCCCGAAGAAGGGGATCATGTTGGTGACGCCAACCACCACACTCACAAGGGGCGTGTAGGGCAGTGAGAAGATGGAGCAGCCGATGAAGCACAGAATGCCGATGATGAGGGAGTCCAGCATCTTGCCCCGGACGAAGCCACTGAAGATCTGATTCGTCTTGCGGGTGGCCCGCACCACCCAGCGGGCCTGCTCCTCCCGCAGGAGGGCATACAGCAGCTTGCAGCACCGGGCCAGACTCTTCTCCTTCATGGCCAGCAGGTACACGGAGATGATGATGCCCACCAGGAAGTTGGTGGTGAAGGTCACAAGACCCCAGATGCCTGTCCAGATGCCGCCGGTGATGGTGGTGAGCATCTGCTGGGCGCCGGGCAGTACCTGCTCCGTCAGCACCTTCATAAGGTCATTGTAGTAGTTCTCCAGATTCGTCTCCATCCAGCCGGCGATCTCCGGGTTCTTCTCCAGCAGATTGGTGACCCAGACATATATCTTATTATAGTAGCTTTCGGCGTTGTTGATAAGCATGGCCACGCTGTCGATGAGCTGGGGGATCAGCACGCTCATCAGCAGATACAGCAGATACGCCACCACGGCCCACGTCAGCAGGATACTGATACCCCGCAGCAGACCGCCCCGGAGCTTGGGCTCCTGACCCTTGCTCAGCCGCTTCAGCCCCTTACGGATCAAGCCCTCGATCCAGTTGACGATGGGTGCCAGCAGATAGGCCATGGCGAAGCCGTACAGCACCGGGGCCAGCACCGTCACCAGCTTGCCCAGATAGCGCTGGAGGGTGCCGTTCATATAGAATGTATCGTAAAAGGCAAGGATGGCGCAGACGGTGAGAAACACCGTCAGGCCCCATTTGAAATAGTGGCTTTTTTGCTGCTTCATGGGTGGACTCCTTCCGCCGAAGTAGGTACGCACAACATACCATAATATCTTATATCATACCGAAAGCCCGCCGCCAATGCAAGCCCGCCGGGTAAATTTTTCTTTAAGAATGTGTGCAGAAACCGTTCAGGACTTCTCCGGCGGCACCCATTGCTTTTTCCGGCAGAGAGGAGTATAATAAAAATGCTATGCTGTCTTCTGCGGAAACACAAAACCGAGAACCGTGTGCAAAAGAGGAGAACCGGTATGGATAAAAAGCTTCTGTTTATCGTCAATCCACGTGCGGGGCGCACCAAATCCTTTGCGCCGCTGTTTGATGCGGTGGCCTGCTTTTCCAAGGCGGGCTATCTGGTGAAGGTATTCCTCACTGAGGGACGTGGAGACGCCACCCGTGCGGCGGCAGAGTTGGGCGGAGCATACGATCTGGTGGTCTGCGCCGGCGGCGACGGTACCTTCAACGAGATGGTGTCCGGCCTGATGCAGCTGCCTGAGTGTCCGGAGGTGGGCTATCTCCCCAACGGCAGCACCAACGACTTTGCCGCCAGCCTGCATATCCCCGCCACGCCGCTGAAGGCGGCGGAGAGCATCGTAAACGGCCACCCCTTCTATCTGGATGTGGGCCGCCACAACGACCGATACTTTGCCTATGTGGCTTCCTTCGGGGCCTTTACCCGCAGTTCCTACTCCGTGCCACAGGCCACCAAGAACGCTCTGGGTCACTTCGCCTATATTCTGGAGGGCATGAAGGATCTGGACTCCCTGCGGCCCTACCGCTGCCGGGTGGAGACGGGAGAGGAGACCTTCGAAGGGGAGTTCATCTTCGGAGCCGTGTGCAACTCCACCTCTCTGGGCGGCATCATGAAGCTGGACCCCAGCCGGGTGCAGATGGACGACGGAGCCTTTGAGCTGCTGCTGCTGCGGATGCCCAAGACGGCCTTCGACCTGCAAAGCCTCATCGCCGCCATCAGCCGCATGGACTACAACGGCCCCGGCGTCATTTTCCGCCATGTGCAGCAGGTGACCGTCACCACCGATGAGGATCTGCCCTGGTCGCTGGACGGGGAGTACGCCCCCAGCGCCCCCCGTGTGGAGCTGCGGAACCTCCCCGGTGCCATCCCCCTGATGCTGTGCCGGTGAGTGGGTGAAGGAGAACCTGTGAAAAAGCCGAACAGACGTCGTCTGTTCGGCTTTTGTGCGGGGCAGAGGATACTCCTCTTGTGTTCGGCAAAGTTTCGCTACCCTTTTTCAAGCTTCTATGTTAATATACAGTTGTGTTTTTTGAGCGCCGGGCGTAGAACAACAAAATGCGACGGCCCATTGGGGCGTTATATATCACTCACACGGCAAAGGATGTGGACCTATGATCTTTCAGCGCAAGGGCAGCGGCGTCAGCTGGCTGCTGGTGGGGCTGGGCAACCCCGGCTCCAAATACGAGAGTACCCGCCACAACATGGGCTTTCTGGCGGTGGACGGGCTGGCCCGGCGGAAGGGCTTCCGCTTCAATAAGCTGCGCTTCCGGGCGTGGACGGCGGAGTGGATGGTGAACGGGGAAAAGGTGCTGGTGATGAAGCCCCAGACCTATATGAACCTCTCCGGCGAATCCGTCGGCGAGGCGGCCCGGTTCTATAAGATCCCGGCGGATCACGTGGTGGTCATCTCCGACGATATCTCCCTGCCGGTGGGTAAGCTCCGCATCCGCACCGGCGGCAGTGCCGGCGGCCACAACGGCCTGAAGAACATCATCCAGCATCTGGGAACCGATCAGTTCCCCCGCATCAAGGTGGGGGTAGGCGCTCCGGGGCAGGCGGGCTATGACGTGGTGGACTGGGTCATCGGCCGCCCTCTGGGCGAGGATCAGAAGGTGCTGATGGAGGCGCTGGACCGTGCCGGTGACGCTGCGGAGGTATTGATCTCGCAGGGGCCTGACCGGGCCATGAACCGGTTCAACTGATTCGGCTGTTTTGCCTTTGAAGGGAAGTTTTCCGACAGCCTTTTCTGTTTTGCCTCCGGCGGCAATTTCCCCAGTAGCTTTTTCTTTTTTGTCTCCGACGGGGTACTTTCTTTCAATAGCGAAAGAAAGTACCCAAAGAACGCCAGCAGAAACCAATGGTTTCTGCACTTCCTTCCCGATGTGCAAGAGTTGCTTCCCACAACTTGCCGAAGCAGGGAATTGGTTTGCTTCTACTCTCGCTGCCGCTACGTGGGCAGTTGAAGAAGTTCGCTGTTCTACCGTGAGGAACGGATCGCCACGGCGGTAGACCCACACGCCCCTTCACCTGAGCGGGAGCGGCAGCGGGGCTGCTGCTGAGTCAATTCCCACGACATCTCATATCGAACGAAACTCTTGAAGGTAAAGGAAGTCCAGAAACCATTGGTTTCTGCTGGCGCTCTTTGGCGCCTTTCTGCCCGGAGGCAAACACACATCATTTTTCACGCATATTTCCCTGCTTTTTCAGGTAACTTACAGCATAGGGGCGTATACTGACGTATACGCCCCCAAAGGCGTTCCCGGCCCATGTACGCCGGGAACGGACATTTCATCATCGGAAGGAGGCGGCAGGATGGAAGCTCTGCTGCGGGAGCTGTGGCAGCTCCGGGAGATACAGGAGCTGGCGCAGCTGATGGAGAGCGGCGGCGGCCCGGCGCTGGTGACGGGCCTGAGTCCGGTACACCGGGCCATGACGGCGGCAGCGCTGCGGCTGAAGTCCGGGCGGCCCCTGCTGATGCTCTGCGCCGACGAGGGGGAGGCCCGGCGGCAGGCGGCGGACCTGCGGTCCCTCACCGGCCGGGAGCCTGTCCTGCTGACGGGCCGGGAGCTCCACTGGCGGGAGCTGGCGGCGGTGAGCCGTCAATGGGAATACCGGCGGCTGGAGGCCCTGTACCGCATCCGGCAAGAGGAGTCCCCGGTGATCGTCACCACCGCCGATGCACTGGCCCTGCGATGCATTCCCCCGCAGGTGCTGGACCGGTGCAGCTTCACCCTCCGCTCTGACGGGCGGTATCAGGTGGAGGAGCTGGCCCGGCGGCTGACAGCGGCGGGCTATACCCGTACGGAGCAGGTGGAGGGGCCGGGACAGTTCGCCCTGCGGGGCGGTATTCTGGACGTCTACTCCCCCGGCGCCGAGGCCCCGGTGCGATGCGAATTTTTTGACGACGAGGTGGACTCGCTGGGCTTCTTCGACGTCGCCACCCAGCGGCGGACGGAGAACTGTCGGGAGGCGCTGCTGCTGCCGGCCGGCGAGGTGCTGCCCCTGTGGCGGGACGGTGCGGCGGAGGAGACCGCCGAACGGCTGGAGACGCTGGCGGGACGGATGAAGGACAAGCCCGCGGCCCGGCAGCTGCGGTCGGATGCCGACCTGCTGCGTCAGGGCATCGTCCCCAACGGCAGCGACCGGTTTCTGGCGGCGGTATACCCGGAGCTGGTGACGGCCATGGACTATCTGCCTGCGGGGTGTCTGGTGTGCGTCAGCGAGAGCGGACGCACCGCGGAGGCCCTGAAGGGCTGGCTGGGCCAGCTGAAGGCGGACGTCACCGCCGCCATGGAGAGCGGCATCCTGTGCGGCCCCATGGCGGAGGCGGCCCTGCCAGAGACGGAATTTGCCCGGCAGCTGGAGCGCTTCCCCGTGTGCCAGCTGGAGAGCCTGCCCACCAGCCGGTATCTGCTGGCGCCCAAGGCCCTGCTGCAGATCGATGCCCGGCAGCTGTCCGGCTACGGCGGATCGCTGGAGACGGCGGTGACGGACCTGACCCACTATCTCACCGGCGGCTGCCGGGTGGTGGTGCTGTGCGGCGGACAGGTGCGGGCCAGAAATCTGCTGGAGCTGCTGGAGGCCCGGAAGATCCCGGCGGTACTGGACCTGGAGGGGGAGCGCTCCCCAGTGCGGAACGTGGTACTCATTACGCTGGGTACTCTGTCCGCCGGGTGCGAGTACCCGGCCCTGCAGCTGGCGGTGCTGACGGAGGGCCAGCTGACCACGCCGCTGGCAGGCAAGTCCAAAAAGACCCGCCCCAAGCGGGACAGCAATCAGCAGAAGCTCCAGTCCTACGCTGACCTGACCCCCGGCGATCTGGTGGTGCATCAGCACCACGGCATCGGCCGCTTCGTGGGGATGATCCGGATGCCCACCGACGGGGTGGAGAAGGACTACATCAAGATCGCCTATGCCGGCAGCGACTGCCTGTATGTGCCGGCCACGGCGCTGGATCTGGTGAGCAAGTATATCGGGGCCGGGGAGGATACCGAGCACACCCGGCTCAATAAGTTGGGCGGCACGGAGTGGGCCAAGACCACCCACCGGGCCAAGGCAGCCGCCAAGGATCTGGCGGAGGGCCTCATCAAGCTCTACGCCCAGCGCCAGCGGGAGGCGGGCCACGCCTTCTCCCCGGACTCCCCGTGGCAGCAGGAATTCGAGGACGCCTTCGACTACACGGAGACCGACGATCAATTACAGGCCATCCGGGAGATCAAGGCGGATATGGAAAAGCCCGTACCCATGGACCGGCTGCTGTGCGGCGATGTGGGCTACGGCAAGACGGAGGTGGCCCTGCGGGCGGTGATGAAGTGCATCCTGGACGGCAAGCAGGCCGCCATCCTGGTACCCACCACGGTGCTGGCCCAGCAGCACTATGCCACCGCCATGAACCGCTTCCGCTCCTTCCCGGTGACGGTGGAGGTGCTGAGCCGGTTCCGCACCCCCAAGCAGACCAAGGAAATTCTGGAGCGGGCGGCGCAGGGAAAGATCGACTTGCTCATCGGTACCCATCGCCTGCTGGCGAAGAATCTGGTGTTCAAGGATCTGGGGCTGCTCGTCATCGACGAGGAGCAGCGCTTCGGCGTGACCCACAAGGAGAAGCTCCGGGAGCGGGTGCGTCAGGTGGACACCCTGACCCTGTCCGCCACCCCCATTCCCCGGACGCTGAACATGGCCCTGTCGGGCATCCGGGATATGTCCACCATCGAGGAGCCCCCCAGGGACCGCCAGCCGGTGCAGACCTACGTCATGGAGCACGAATGGCCCGCCGTGGCGGAGGCCATCCGGCGGGAGCTGAACCGGGGCGGGCAGGTCTACTACCTGCACAACCGGGTGGAGAACATCGAGTCCACCGCCGGACGGCTGCGCCAGTGGCTGGGGGAGGATGTGCGCCTCGCCATAGCCCACGGCAAGATGTCCGAGCAGGAGCTGAGCCGGGTGATGCAGCAGATGACCGACGGCGAGGTACAGGTGCTGGTCTGCACCACCATCATCGAGACGGGCATCGATATCCCCAACGTGAACACCCTCATCATCGAGGACGCCGACCGGCTGGGTCTGGCGCAGCTGCACCAGATCCGGGGCCGCATCGGGCGCTCCTCCCGCCGGGCCTACGCCTATCTCACCTACCGCCCCGGCAAGGTGCTGACGGAGGTGGCCGGCAAGCGGCTGTCCGCTATCCGGGAATACGTGGACTTCGGCGCAGGCTTCCGCATCGCCATGCGGGATCTGGAGATCCGGGGCGCCGGGAATCTGCTGGGGCCGGAACAGTCCGGCTACATGATGAGCGTGGGCTATGATATGTACCTGAAGCTGCTGAACGACGCCGTGCTGGAGCAGCAGGGGAAGGGCCGGGAGATCCGGCCGGAGTGCTCCGCCGACCTGACGGTGGCGGCGTACATCCCGGAGCGGTATGTCCCCTCCGACCGGCAGCGGATGGACCTGTACCGGCGCATTGCTGCCCTGCGGGATAACGATGCGGCGGCGGACCTCATCGACGAGCTGACGGACCGCTACGGCGATCCGCCCCGACCGGTGACGGCGCTGCTGGATGTGGCGCTGCTGCGGGCGGCAGCCGCCGACACCGGGGTGACGGATATTACCCAGAAGGGCCAGACGCTGCTGCTGAGCCTGGGCCAGCGGATGGATGTCCCCAGCCTCATGGCGGTATGCACTCTGCCGGCCTACCGCAGCCGCCTGCTGCTGTCGGCGGGGGAGCATCCCAAGCTGACGCTGCACCTGAAGCCCGGCGAGGAGGCGCTGGACGCCGCCGGGCATCTGGTGGAGGCGCTGACTCTCAAACGCAAGGAAATTTCGGGCGAAACGCCCGCAGAAGGAGGAACCCTATGAAACGTTTTGCTGCGATGCTGGTGGTCTCGGTGCTGATGGTGCTGTGGATCGCCTCCGGCGACCGGATGAGCGCCGGCCAACGAACAGACGGTCTTTACTACGAGGTCACCGGCATCCATCCGGACGCCGTGCTGATGCGCATCGACGGCGAGGATATCTCGGCGGAGGAGTATCTGTACTGGCTGGCCTATGACTGCGAGTACCTGACCTCCTATGTGCCGAATCTGGATTTCAGTGCCGAGGTGTCCAACGGCATGACCTACGGCTCCTATGCCAAGGCCGACGCCGTGGAGACGGTGAAGCTCTATGCCCTGCTGCGGCAGTGGGCCAAGCAGTACAATGTATCGCTCACGGAGGAGGACGAGGCCCGGCTTCAGCAGCAGCGGCAGCAGTATGTCACCTATTACGGCGGCGAGGAGGGCTATCAGCAGCAGCTGCAGCTGCTGGGCATCAGCGAGGATACCTTCGACAGCATCAACCGGATGTACCTGCTGTATGCACGGATTCACGACCTGTATACCGCCGACGGCAGCGCCATGCACCCCACGCAGGAGGCCATCGACGCCTTCGCTCAGGAAAAGGGCTATGTGACGGTGAAGCTGCTGTACTGGCCCGCCTCCGGCGGTGAGAACTCTCAGGCGCAGGCAGAGGACTTCGCCGCCCGGCTGTCCACCGCCGAGGATAAGGATACCCTGTATGCGGAGATGGCCCAGCAGTTGGGTATCGAGGCCGGGGACACCGGCCGTACCTTCAGCGCCGAGACGCTGGGGGATACCCTGTCCGCCGCCTTCTCTGCGCTGGAGCCGGGACAGGTCAGCGATGTCATTGCCACCGACGAAGGCTGGTATGTGGCCATCGGCCAGACGCTGGACGAGAGCTCCGTGCTGGACGAGATGTTCACGGAAAACGTGACTCAGGCCCGCAGCGAGCTGACGGTGGAATACAATCAGGGCCTCTATGACAAGCTGGACGCCGGGGACTTTTACAGCCGCCTCACGGCCCGGCAGTCCGAGCTCAGCAGCCAGTTCAGCTCCGGCAGCGCCGATCCCGGCACGGACAGCGGTACGGGCAGCAGTACGGACAGCGATAACTCCGGCGAAAAGGATGGCGGCAGCACCGGCTCCGGGGACTGATTTTCTCCCGAAACAAGGGAACTCTGGAATTATTTCCTATTTTTATGAGATTCTCCCCTTGACTATTTTGCTAAAAATGGTACGATAGATGAGGTAATGGAAACCAAGGCAAATCGGAAAGCCAAAAAGGGACCCAAAACAAATTAGGAGGAAAAGATACTATGAAAGACTTGTACGTCGTCAACTGCTGCAGAACCGCTATCGGTTCCTTCGGCGGTTCCCTGAAGAACACCCCCGCCACCGAGATGGGCGCCATCGTGGTGAAGGAGGCCCTGAAGCGGGCCAACGTTGCTCCCGAGAACGTGGATGAGCTGATGTTCGGCTGCATCCTGACCGCCGGTCTGGGCCAGAACGTGGCCCGTCAGGTCTCCGTCAAGGCCGGTATCCCCTACTCCGTTCCCGCCTACACCATCGGCATGGTCTGTGGTTCCGGCATGAAGTCCGTCATCGAGGGTGCCCGTGCCATTCTGTCCGGCGATGCCAACATCGTGGTCTGCGGCGGTACCGAGAACATGAGCGCTGCTCCCTTCGCCTCCCCCGATGCCCGCTGGGGCGCCCGCATGGGTGACAAGAAGATCGTGGACACCATGATTCGTGACGGCCTGTGGGATGCCTTCAATAACTATCACATGGGTACCACTGCCGAGAACATCAATGATGTCTGGGGCATCACCCGCCGTGAGCAGGACGAGTTCGCCGCTGCTTCCCAGCAGAAGACCGAGGCCGCTCAGGCCGCCGGCCGCTTCGACGACGAGATCGTTCCCGTCCCTGTGAAGGTCAAGAAGGAGATCGTGGAGTTCAAGCGTGACGAGTTCCCCAAGGCCGGCGTCACCGCCGACGGCATCGCCAAGCTGCGTGGCGCTTTCCCCGTTGGTCCTGAGTCCCCCAACCCCGAGGTCGTTCACACCTTCGAGGTCACCGGTGCCAAGGAGACCGAGGACAAGGGTACCCAGCGTGTCACCGCTGCCAACGCCTCCGGCATCAACGACGGTGCTGCCGCCATCGTGCTGGCTTCCGCCGAGGCTGTGGAGAAGTACGGCCTGAAGCCCATGGCCAAGCTGGTTAGCTGGGGCCAGGGCGGCGTGGATCCCAAGATCATGGGCGTTGGCCCCGTGCCTGCCTCCCGTGCCGCTATGGCCAAGGCCGGCCTGACCATCGACGACATCGACCTGATCGAGGCCAACGAGGCCTTTGCCGCTCAGTCCATCGCTGTGGCCCGTGAGCTGCACTTCGACATGAGCAAGGTCAACGTCAACGGCGGCGCCATCTCTCTGGGCCACCCCGTGGGCGCTTCCGGCGCTCGTATCATCGTCACCCTGCTGCATGAGATGCAGAAGCGTCCCGAGGTCAAGCGTGGTCTGGCTACGCTGTGCATCGGCGGCGGCATGGGCGTTGCCACCATCTACGAGAAGTGCTGAAGCGCTGAGGCGTAACAAAAACCAAAATAGCCGGGGACGGAGCTTCCGTCCCCGGCTATTTCATCGACAGACCTGCGCCGGTGCATAAAAAATCTGCCGGGAGTCCTCTCCCGGCAGATTTTTTATGCAGTGCGTTATTCCATGTCCACGGAGATGTGGTCGGTGCCGTGGGCCTCGAACTCCCCCAAATAGGCGTTCATGCGGTTCATGACCTCGTCGTAATTCTCCTCCGTGATGGGGGGATCATCCATGTCCCGCAGGGCCAGCTCCTGCGCCAGTATCTCGAAGAAGGTGGTGTCCTCATAGGCCATGATGGCCTCGTGGATGCCGCCCTCGGCAAAGGCCTGTGAGGGGATCAGCTGCCCCTGATACAGCTCCGTCAGCGGCGCCATCCCATGGGCCAGACACTGGGAGAACACCAGACTCTCCACCTCATCATACTGGCGGATGCGATCGTCGCCGCGGGTAGAATTGAGGATCCAGTTGCCGATATACACCAGATCCAGCAGACGCCGGAACTGCTTCTCTGTCATTTTGATCTCCATACGGATACACCTCCACGCCGCCGAAGGGGCCTTTACTGTATGCAACAGTATAACAGACCCGGCGGGAAAATACCACTGAAAAAACCGGGGAAATCCGCCAAATTTTCACTTGAGAAAGGAGAGCTTCCATAGTATAATATGATTGTTTTATTATGCAGCGTGATACACTGCGGCATCACGGGGATGCCGGAAAGGAGGCCCAGTCATGGACCAACGGCCCATCGGAGTGTTCGACTCCGGTCTGGGGGGACTGACCGCCGTGCGGGAAATGCGGCGGCTGATGCCCTCTGAAAACATTATATACTTCGGAGACACGTCCCGTGTCCCCTATGGCGGGCGCTCGCCGGAGATCCTGCTGAAATACGCCCGGCAGGACGTCCACTTCCTGCGCTCCTTCGATATTAAGGCAGTGCTGGTGGCCTGCGGCACCGTATCCACCACCGCTCTGCCCCAACTGCAGGCGGAAAACGACCTGCCCATCCTGGGGGTGGTGGAGCCCGCCTGCCGGAAGGCGGCGGCCATGACCCGGAACCGGCGAGTGGGCCTCATCGCCACCGCTGCCTCCGTCCGCAGCGGCGCCTATGAGCGGACGCTGCACCGGCTGGATGAAACCATCCATGTGGTGAGCCGGGCCTGTCCGCTGCTGGTGCCGCTGGTGGAAAACGGCCGCTATCAGCCCGGCGACGTGGTCATCGAGACGGTGGCCCGTGAGTATCTGGAGCCTCTGCGGCAGGAGGGGCTGGACGTGCTGATCCTGGGCTGCACCCACTATCCCCTGCTGACGGATATCATCCGGGAGATCATGGGGCCGGAGGTGTCGCTGGTGAACGCCGGTGCAGAGTCCGTCCACACCCTGCATGATGCGCTGGCCCGGCGGCAGCTGCTGGCCCCAGAGGGGACCGGACAGGCGCTGCTGTGTACCAGCGACCGGCCGGAGGGCTTCGGCCAGATGGCCCGCCGCTTCCTGCAGGAGGAGCCTACGGCTCCCGTGCGGCTGGTGGATATCGAGCGATACTGAGGAGGCCGTCATGGAAGGAAATGTGAAGGTCCATGTGGAGAGCCACACCCGGCTCCCGGACATGGAGGATGTGCTGCACTTCCGGGGCAGCGGCACGCTGGAGCGCACCTCGTCGGGGTGGCAGCTGCGGTATCAGGCCCGCAGCGATGAGGACGGCAGTCTCATGACCTCGGAGCTGTGGCTGGAGGACTGCGGCTGCGTGACGCTCCGCAGCGGCAACAGCTACCGGATGCGGCTGGACCCCGCCGCCCCCACCGTCCTGCACCTGCCCACGGAGGAGGGCGTGCTGGCGCTGGACGTAGCCGCCCATGAGCTGCTGTGGGAGTTGGAGCAGGAGGAACAAGGACACATTACGCTGGATTATTCCCTGCACATGGGGCAGACGCCGGTGTCGGCGCTGACGGTTCGGCTGGAGCTATATCAAGAATGAAGGAGGACCCCGCAATGAATATGATCCAAAGCGCGAAGGACCAGGTGCTGGCCCTGACCACCGCCGCCTATCAGAAGGCGAGCGCCGCCGGCCTGCTGCCGGAGAGCGTGACGGTGACCCCCTCGGTGGAGATCCCCAAGGATACCGCCAACGGCGACTATACCACCACCTTCTGCCTGGCCGCCGCCAAGGCCATGAAGATGAACCCCCGGCAGGTGGCCCAGATCCTGACGGAGCAGATGGACCTGACGGACACCTATTTCACCTCCGTGGAGCTGGCCGGCCCCGGCTTTCTGAACTTCCGGCTGGGCAGCCGCTGGTTCGGCGATACCGTGGCCTGTGTGGAGGCGGAGGGCGCCGACTACGGGCGCAACGACACGCTGACCGGAAAGAAGTACATGGTGGAGTTCGTCTCCGCCAACCCCACCGGCCCCATGCACATGGGCAACGCCCGTGGCGGCGTGCTGGGCGACACGCTGGCCTCCGTGCTCCAGAAGTCCGGCGCCGACGTGTGGCGGGAGTTCTACGTCAACGATGCCGGCAACCAGATCGATAAGTTTGCCCGGAGTCTGGATGCCCGGTATCAGCAGCTGATCCGTGGCGAGGACGCCGTGGAGTTCCCGGAGGACGGCTATCATGGCGACGATATCCGGGAGTTGGCCCGGCTGTTTTATCAGCAGGAGGGCGAGAAGTATCTGGACTGCGACGAAAAGACCCGGCACGATGCGCTGGCCAAATTCGGTCTGGATCACAACATCCCCAAGATGAAGACCGATCTGGCCCGGTACGGCATCCAGTACGACGCATGGTTCTTCGAGTCCACCCTCCACGAGAGCGGCTATGTGGCAGACTCCGTGAAGGCGCTGACCCAGCGGGGCTATACCTATGAGAAGGACGGCGCTCTGTGGCTGGCCACCAGCCGGATCCTGGCGGAGAACCTGAAAAAGGCCGGCAAGTCCGACGAGGACATCGAGAAGCTGGGCCTGAAGGACGACGTGCTGCGCCGTGCCAACGGGTTTTACACCTACTTCGCCGCCGACATTGCCTATCACCGCAATAAATTCGCCGTCCGGGGCTTCGATAAGGTCATCAACGTGTGGGGCGCCGACCACCACGGCCATGTGGCCCGCCTGAAGGGTGCCATGGACGCTTTGGGGCTGGACGGTGAGCACCGGCTGGATATCGTGCTGATGCAGCTGGTGAAGCTGGTGCGGGACGGCGAGGTGGTGCGGATGTCCAAGCGCACCGGCAAGGCCATCAGCCTGACGGACCTGCTGGACGAGATCCCCGTGGACGCCTGCCGCTACTTCTTCAACGCCAAGCCGGAGACGCAGATGGAGTTCGATCTGGGTCTGGCCGTCCGGGAGGACAGCGAGAACCCGGTGTACTATGTGCAGTACGCCCACGCCCGCATCTGCACCCTGCTGAAGAATCTGGAGGCCGAGGGCTATACCGTCCCGGCCGCCGATGCCGTGGATTTCAGCCTCCTGACCGACGAGACGGAGCAGGCCCTCATCAAGCAGATCGCCTCCTATGGTCAGGTGGTGCTGTTGGCGGCACGGGACTACGATCCCAGCCACATCAACCGCTACCTCACCGCTCTGGCGGCGGCGTTCCACAAATTCTACGCCGCCTGCCGCATCAAGGGCGAGGAGAAGCCGGTGCTGCTGGCCCGGCTGAAGCTGGCGGATACCACCCGTGCGGTGCTGAAGAACGCCATGACCCTCATTGGCTGCAGCGCCCCGGAGAAAATGTAAGAGGGCCCTGCATCAGCAATTTCTGCAGATACGGTCGATCCCTGCATAGAAAAGGAACCCCCTGCGGCCTCGCCGCAGGGGTCCCTTTTTAGACTGCGAATGGACGCAGCGCCCGTCGCCGCATGGCGCCCATCCGAAAAAATTTCCCCAAACGGGAGAAGCATCTTGTGTTTGCACGGAACTGGCAGTACGATCCATATAGATAAGACAGACAGCTTATGGGAAGGCCGCTGGCGGCGGCCTTTTGAAAGCACGGAAGTTAGCCTATTCTAACCGAAGGGAGTTGACCGGATGTGGAGGAACAAAGCTGCGTGCTGCTGGAAAACGGCAGACGGATCAGCGCATTTGCATCGCAGCTGCCATTTATGAGAGGAACCGCCCTGACCCCTGATCCGAGCATAAAAAACCGGCAGGCCCCCTGTGGCGCCTGCCGAGTTATGGTGCGGGCGGCGGGACTCGAACCCGCACGCCGTATGGCAATGGAACCTAAATCCATCGAGTCTACCAATTCCACCACGCCCGCATACAGCAATCAGTATAGCACACCCGCCGCCGTTACTCAAGCAAAAATCCCCGCCGCCGCAGAAAAATCTCCCCCGGCGGCGAAAAAAGTCTCGTATTTTCCCGAAACTGTGATACAATACAAGGTAAAGAATACCGGCATCCTGCGGGATGCCTGATACAGGAGGAACCACCATGCAAGTGACCGAACGTTTTTTGAAATACGTCTCCTTTGACACCACCTCCAGCGAGACGTCCGACACCGTCCCCACCACCGCCCACCAGAAGGAGTTGGGCCGGTATCTGGCCGACGAGCTGGCCCGGCTGGGGCTGGAGAACGCCCACATGGACCAGCTGGGCTACGTCTACGCCGTCCTGCCCGCCACGCCGGGTCAGGAGCACGTCCCGGCGCTGGGCCTCATCTCCCACATGGATACCTCTCCCGCCGTCAGCGGCGCCGACATCCACCCCCAGATCGTCACCTATCAGGGCGGCGACCTGCCGCTGGCCAAGACCGGCTGCCTGCGGGTGAAGGACTTCCCCTTCCTCAGCCGCTACGTGGGGCAGCAGCTCATCGTCACCGACGGCACCACCCTGCTGGGCGCCGACGACAAGGCCGGCGTGGCGGAGATCGTCACCGCCTGCGAGTATCTGCTGGCCCACCCGGAGGTCCCCCACCGCACCATCGCCGTCTGCTTCACCCCCGACGAGGAGGTGGGCAAGGGTACCGACCACTTCGACCCCGCCAAATTCCCCGCCAAGGCCGCCTATACCGTGGACGGCGGAGAGTTGGGCGAGATCGAGTATGAGAACTTCAACGCCGCCGCCGTGACCCTCACCGTCCACGGCGTCAACATCCACCCCGGCTCCGCCAAGGATAAGATGAAAAACGCCGTCCTCATGGCCCACCAGTTCATCTCCCTGCTGCCGGAGGCGGAGACTCCCGCCCACACCGAGGGCTACGAGGGCTTCTACCACGTCACCGACGTCTCCGGCAACGAGACGGAGGTGGTGCTCCACGCCATCATCCGTGACCACGACCGTGAGAAGTTCGAGGCCCGCAAGACCTTCGTGGAAAACGCCGTCCGCTACCTCAACGGCGTTTGGGGCGAGGGTTCCTTCCGGCTGGAGCTGAAGGACAGCTACTATAATATGAAGGAAAAGCTGCTGCCCCACATGGAGCTCATCGACAACGCCTGTGCCGCCATGCGGGCCGTGGGCGTGGAGCCGGAGATCGTGCCCATCCGGGGCGGCACTGACGGAGCCCGCCTCTCTTGGGAGCGGGATATCCCCTGCCCCAACCTCTGCACCGGCGGCGCCAACTTCCACGGCGTCCATGAGTTCGTCCCCGTGGCCTCCATGGAGAAAATGGTGCAGGTGCTGGTGGAGCTGGTCCGCTGCTGATCCTGCCCATATACCGCGCCCCTCTCCCTGCGAGAGGGGCGCTTTGTGTGAAATCGCTGTAAAACCGCTATGGCTGGAAAACCGCTATGTAAAAAACGACAAAAATATCAAATCCTCTTGCAGTCCGTCGTAAGGAGTGCTAATATGCGCATATAGACAGTGTGCCGAACCGCCCATGGGCGGTTATCGTTTCGCTTGAAACGATAAGAGATGCTCCAAAGAAAATATGGATCCCTATGCCGAATTGCGATTTTCTGGCAATGATATGATATAAAAATGTCATTGCGGAAATCACCGCAGCGCCGCCAGCGAAGGATGCAGCAAAGCGATTTCGAGGATGTTTCCTGATTTTCATGACACGAAGTGGCTGAAAATCGGCTGACACCACGGTGCAGACCGGTCCGCAGACTGGCTGTGGCGATCCGTACTCCCCTTGAGACGCCCCATCGGTCACACACAAGAAAATAGGAGGAAGATATCATGACAAATCGCAAGAGTACCAAACGGGCCTTGCTGGGCAGCGTCATGGCTATGGTTCTGTGCCTGGCCATGCTGGTAGGCGCTACTTTCGCATGGTTCACCGACACCGCATCCACCGGCGTCAACAAGATCCAGGCCGGTAATCTGGATATCGAGATTCAGGATGAGACTGGCAAGGCGATCGACACTCTGGCATGGGCAACGAAAGACGGTACCGCTTTCGCCGAAGATGGAAAAACGCCCCTGTGGGAGCCGGGCTGCACCTACACCCTGACCCCCTTCCAGATCGTCAACAAGGGCAATCTGGCCCTGAAGTATAAGATCGTCGTCACCGGTCTGGAGGGCGACGCTGGCCTGCTGAAGGTCATCAAGTTCACCTATAAGACTGGCGAGGAAACCTTTGACATGAACACCGAGGGCCATCTGGCTGCCAACGGCGGCGCTTCCAAAGTGATCACCGTATCCGCCCATATGGACGAGGCCGCCGGCAACGAGTACATGAATAAGACGCTGGAGGGTGTCAAGTTCACCGTCTACGCCACCCAGGACACCGTGGAGAGCGACAGCTTCAAGAACACCTATGACGAGAACGCTACTTACCCTGTGGCGAACGTTACGGAACTGAAGGAGGCTCTGACCAACGGCGGCGTCGTGGCTGTTACCGAGGATATCAAGACCAACAACATTGAGGATACGGCGGCGGCCCGCATCGTCATCTCCCAGCCCACCACACTGAATCTGGAGAAGAAGATCATCACCCCCAATGACATGGGCAAGAACAATGTGAACTTCTGCGCCCTTATCGTCGATGCGGATACCACCATCAATGCGGGCGAGAACGGCGGCGTTGATACCGGCGTCAACGGCGGCTATGGCATCAACGTCCGGAATGGTGCAACCCTCACCATCAACGGCGGCTACTATTACGGCGGCGGTACTGCTGTGCAGGTCCAGAAGGGTACCCTCATCATCAACGGCGGTACCTTCGCCTGCGAGCCATTCGGCGATCCGTATGGTTACAACTTCTTGATCAACTGCCTGGACAGCGCTTACAAGAATGGTACGGCTAAGGTCGTCATTCAGGGCGGTACGTTTATCAACTTCGACCCGTCCAACTGCACGGCCGAGGGTGCCGGCACCAACTTCGTGCCCGATGGCTACAAGGTCGTGTCTCAGACTCAGACCAACGGCGATGTTTGGTACACCGTGGTCAAGGGCTAAGCCTACCGCTGCAAGTTAGACTCTGATATTTTTCCATACAAAAGGGCGCTCTCCCCACCGGGGAGAGCGCCCTTTTCCCGCCTTGCCCCCCCTGTCATTCCGAGACCGGTCCGCAGACTGGTCGTGGGGATCCGTACTCCCCCGGCGGTAGCCCCACACGCCCCTTCACCTGAGAGGGAGCGGCAGCGGGTTTGTTGCACAGTCGATCCCCTTTACGGCCCATAACGAACGCAGCTCTTGAGAGGAAAGGAGGTCCAGAACCATCGGTTTCTGGCGGCGCTTCGGCGATTCGGAACACCGTCGTGTCAGCCGGTTTCCAGCCCCTTTGGGGCGTGAAAACCGGGACACTTCCTCGAAATCGCCTCGCTTCCTCCGCCACCGGCGGCGCTTCGGCGATTATCCTTGCATTTTCCCGCCGATGTGCTATACTAAACCCATCACACATACAAAGGCAGAGTAGGGATCTGCGTGTCGCCCCCATGGGGGCATAGTGCCGGCGGAACGGGGAGTTGTCCGCCGGACGAAATGGCATCGCCTTGCAGTGCAGATCTCGCATCCCGCTGCCGCATAGTGGCCATCTCCGGGGCAGTAAGCCCCGGCGCTCCTCTGTGCGGCTGTCCGGCCTGTCCGGTCTGCCAAATCAGAGGAGGTTTTTTTATGCCGCTTTATCCCCATCCCCTGTCCCCCGGCTACTGGCGCAGCGCCGCCGGGGAGCTGAAGCATCTGCGCCGTCTGGTGTTCATGGCCCTGATGATCGCCGCCTGCATCGTCCTGAGCCACTGCTCCATCCGGCTGGGCGAGAGCCTGTCCCTCAGCGTTACCTTTCTGGCCAGAGCCCTCTGTTCACTGGTCTGCGGCCCACTGGCGGTGATCGTGTTCGGCGCCGCCGAGGATACCCTCAGCTTCTTCCTGTCCTCCGGCGGCTACCCCTATTTCCCCGGCTATATGCTGACCACCATCACCGGCTGCATGATCTACGCCCTGTTTTTCTACCGGGCTAAGATCACGTGGCGGCGCATCATTCTGGCCAAGCTCCTCACCAATATCCAGAATGTGCTGCTGGGCGCCCTCTGGAGCGCCATCCTGTACAGCAAGGGCTACCTCTACTACCTGACCCAGAGCGCCGTGAAAAACGCCCTGTATCTGCCGCTGCAAATTCTGCTGCTGGGCTTCCTGCTTCAGGCGGTGCTGCCGGTGATGCAGCGCCAGCGCTGGCTCCCGGAGCAGCTGCCGGGCGGCCGCCTGCGCTGGTAAGCGACGTGTTTACAAATAATTAAAATTGCGGGTATTGACTTTACCTGCCCACGGTGGTAAACTCCATTTAGCACTCAAGAGATAGGAGTGCTAAATGGAGTTTTATCATGGAATTGACAGACCGGAAAAAGCAAATATTAAAGATCGTGGTGGACGGCTATGTGGCCACGGCGGAGCCGGTGAGCTCCAAGGCCATTGCTGAGAAGATGCCCGGCAGGATCAGTTCTGCCACCATCCGCAACGAGCTGGCGGATCTGGTGGAGATGGGATATCTGGAGCAGCCCCACACCTCCGCCGGGCGGGTCCCCTCCGCCAGGGGCTACCGGCTCTACGTCAACGAGCTCATGGAGCGCCGTGCGCTGCCGGAGGCGGAGGCCGAGAGCATCCGCCGCTCCCTCACCGGGAAAATGTCTCAGGTGGATCAGGTGATGGCCCAAGCGGGCCAGATGGTCTCCAGCATGGTGGGCTACCCCGCCTATGCCGTGGCGGACCACACGCAGGCGGTGACGGTGCAGCGGTTCGACCTCATTGCCGTGGACGATGACAGCTTCATCGCCGTGGCCATGCTGTCGGACAGCCGGGTCAAGAGCCAGCTGCTTCGCTGGCAGCTGCCGGTGGAGCGGGAGGCTCTGACGGAGATGAGCCACCTGCTGAACACGCACTTTACCGGCCTTGGGCCGGAGGAGATGAACGCCCGGCTCATGAGCCTGTCGGATCAGGTGTCCGGCAAGTGGTTCCTGCTGCTGAATCAGGTGTGCGAATACGCCGGACAGCTGCTGAAGGATGCCGCCGGGCAGGAGGTCTATCTGGGCGGCACCACCCAGTTGCTGAAATTCCCGGAGTATCGGGATGCCGACAAGGCCCGTGACCTGATGACCTTTATGGTGGACAACAAGCAGAACCTTCCGGTGCCGTCGGGCAACGCCCCGGTGCAGATCCTCATCGGACCGGAGAATGTGGATGCCGCCCTGAAGGAGAGCAGCGTGGTCATCGCCAGCTACGATATCGGTGACGGTATGCGTGGGCTGGTAGGGGTGGTAGGCCCCACCCGCATGGACTATGCGTCCGTGGCGGCCCGGCTCACCTGCTTTGCCGAGAGTCTGAGTCATATGTTTGAAAAGCGGCAGCTGCCGCCTACCAAGGAGGAACAGTCATGAGCGAGAAAAAAAAGAAGAATACCCCTCAGGAGGAGCAGCCGCAGGCCGACACCGCCCCGGAAACGGAGCAGGCTGCGGAAAAGGCCGCCGAGGAGGAGACCTTTACCGTCACCCGTGAGCAGATGGAGCAGATGGAGCAGCTGGCTAAAATGGTCAGCGATGCCAGCGACAAGTATCTGCGTCTGGCGGCGGAATACGACAACTACCGCAAGCGCACCACCAAGGAAAAGGAAAACGTCTACGCCGACGCCAAGGCGGACACCGTCAAGGAGTTTCTGGGGGTGCTGGATAATCTGGAGCGTGGCCTTGCCCAGTTCGCCGAGGGCGACCCCCATCGGCAGGGCATGGAGCTGATCTGCCGGCAGTTTCTGGCAGTGCTGGAGAAGCTGGGCGTCACCCGCATCGAGGCGCAGGGCCAGCCCTTCGATCCTCAGAAGCACGATGCCGTGATGCACGTGGAGGACGAGAACGTCGGTGAGAACACCGTGGTGGAGGTGCTCCAGCAGGGCTACCAGCTGGGCGATAAGGTCCTCCGGTTCGCCATGGTCAAGGTAGCCAACTGAAAGGAGAAACGTCATGGAGAGAAAGAGACTGTATCGCAACGTCAACGATAAAATGCTGTGCGGCGTGTGCTCCGGCCTTGCCGACTACTTCAACATCGACCCCACGCTGGTGCGTCTGGCTTGGGTGGTACTGGGCTTCATGGGCGGCAGCGGCCTGCTGGCCTATATCATCGCTTCCATCGTGATCCCCGTGGACCCGGACCAGCAGTAACGATCCGTAAAAAATCAATCTATATATATCTTATCAGGAGGCAATCATTATGTCTAAAGTTATCGGTATCGACCTTGGTACGACCAATTCCTGCGTCGCCGTCATGGAAGGCGGCGAGGCTGTTGTCATCCCCAACGCAGAGGGCAACCGCACCACCCCGTCCGTGGTGGCCTTCAGCAAGAGCGGCGAGCGGATGGTGGGCCAGACGGCAAAGCGTCAGGCCATCACCAATCCTGACCGCACCATCGCTTCCATCAAGCGTGAGATGGGCTCTGACCACCGTGTGAATATCGACGGCAAGAGCTACACCCCGCAGGAGATCAGCGCCATGATCCTGCAGAAGCTGAAGAGCGACGCCGAGGCCTATCTGGGCCAGCCCGTCACCGAAGCTGTCATCACCGTCCCCGCCTATTTCACCGACGCCCAGCGTCAGGCCACCAAGGACGCCGGCAAGATCGCCGGTCTCGACGTCAAGCGTATCATCAACGAGCCCACCGCCGCCGCTCTGGCCTACGGTGTGGATAAGGAGCAGACCCAGAAGATCATGGTCTACGATCTGGGCGGCGGCACCTTCGATGTCTCCATTCTGGAGATCGACGACGGCGTCATCGAGGTGCTGGCCACCGCCGGCAACAACCGTCTGGGCGGCGACGACTTCGACCAGTGCATCATGAAGTATCTGGTCAGCGAGTTCAAGCG
>ERZ857480.14044-NODE-21543-length-37718-cov-16.9674_pt1 | contig 37718 bp, 30 predicted proteins | sample MGYA00519767_ERZ857480 | MGnify/ENA primary metagenome ERZ857480 (study PRJEB31778, sample SAMEA3449210) | human gut metagenome | biome: human gut; feature: human-associated habitat; material: faeces | place: United Kingdom | collected 2010/2012 ...
GATCTCAGGAACTAAGTCCGCAGTGGAATCAACAATAATCCTTGTTTTCAATTTCGTCAATCTCCTATTCTTCGCTATTTTGAGCGATAGCCTCAAGACTTCTGCTGATGGCAGAAAGGGTGCGGTAAAATGCCGCTCGTTCGTCCTCTGTGAGGGTATGGCTGATCGTATCAAGGACTGTACCGATTTTCTCTGCGATTCTTTTGCCGACTTCCTGACCTTTTTCCGTCAAGCGCAAAGGGCTTCTGTACCGTTTGGCCCGTTCTGAATTCCGGACGATAAATCCGTTGCTTTCCAGATACTCCAACGCACGGGAAATGGTTGCCTTGTCCTCCTCGCAATGCTCACACAGCTCTGCCGAGGTCACGCCGTTCAGCGAATATATGTAGTACAGGCAGGATACATGGACGCTTCTCAGATGATATGCGGCCATCTCCTGATTTTTTATCCTTCGGATATCACGGCTGATTCGGTTGATTAAAACGGTAAATGTCTCAAATCTTTCCTGCATGGTTACCTCCCATCTCCAAGAATGTTGAAGTTTCAACATGCGAATCTTATCACATAGATGTTGAAATGTCAACATTTCTCTCTGCTACATGTGAACTGCATTTTCAGAAACACCGTGAGCAAGAGCGGCAGGGCAGCTGAGTTTACACTTGGCAAGCAATGCCTGCGTTTATACAAACTTGATGAACAGGGAGATTTGAAATTGGATATACGACTAAGCAGGATAAATTGATATTGACTTTGATGCTGATTTCCCCTAAAATGACCACTAGGGAAATGATACCTAACGCTTTTATTAGATATTTCTAATTTTTATCTAACACAGCACTATTTTTCTAACGAACAAGATTTGTTTCTGGCAATCCCGTTTTGACTCGAACGCACTTATAACAATTATAACTGTCTGATTTCTGCCCGTTTCTGCATCATTTCTTAACGATTCGTGGCTAGAATTGTCTCAGATGGAAATGATACATTTCTGCGCCTAAGCCCGAGGTCCCCGGTTCGAGCCCGGGCAGGCGTGCCAAGACGTCAGAAGGAGCCAACACCGTTCCGTTTCCGCCTTGCGGCGAAAACTGCACTAATGTTGGCTCCTTCTTCCTTTTCCGAATCGAACCCGCTCCGCTGGGCTTCGATTCGGGTGTTTAAGGTCATCAGCCGCCGCAGGCGGCGTCCGATTGACCGATGGTGTTGTTTTTCCTTTCCAAATCGAACCCATTTCATTGGGCTTCGATTTGGTTCCTATCAAGGAGCAAACACCGTTCCGTTTCCGCCGTGAGGCGAAAACTGCACTATGTTGGCTCCTTCTTTCTTTTCCGAATCGAACCCGCTCCGCTGGGCTTCGATTGGGTTTTTATTCCGGGCAGTAGGAGAGAAAGAAATACTATGGAACGCTTTTGGGAACACTCCTGGAAACGGGTCGATCCGGAGCGGGTCGCGGGATATGTTCAATCGATTGATATGGCACCGGATGCGCTGATCAGTGCGCTGCACCGGCACGGCGTCAAAACCGTCTGTGACGCGGGCTGCGGCTGCGGGGCGTATGCGATGAAGCTCGCCGCAAACGGCTTTTCTGTCTGCGGCTTTGATGTTTCATCGCACGCCGTGGAGATCGCGCAGACCCTGCTGGAGAAAGCGGCGTTGGCGGCAGAGCTGAAAACCGCCGGTATCCTCTCGACCGGATACGCCGACGGGACATTTGACGGCGTGGTCTGCCGGGACGTTCTGGATCATCTGCCCCGCGCGGAGGCTGCCGCGGCGGTAAAGGAGCTCTGCCGCATCACAAAGCCGGGCGGCATCGTGATCTTCACGCTGGACCCGCTGGACGAAGAATACCGGACGGAACCGCACCGTGTAAACGCGGACGGAGACTACGTGTATACCGCCGGGAAATGGAAGGGGATGGTGTTCCATCCGTATACGGCGGAAACGGTGCGCGCCATCGTCCCGGAGGGGACAAGGTGTGAGATCACAGGTACCAGCGGGGAGCTCACAGTCCTGCTGCGGAAGAATGCCGAATAAAGAGAAAGAAGGGATGGCGCGCGGCCATCCCTTCTTTTGCCAGGAAAGAGGTCAATTTTCCGTATAAATGCGCGGCACGCGCAGCGATACGCCGCAGAGCAACTCATAGGGGATCGTCCCGGCGAGCGCGGCAAGCTCCGCGACCGTCGGCGCGCCGTCGTCCCCGCAGCCGAACACCGTGACAACGTCGCCCACGGCGGCATCCGGAATATCGGTCACATCCAGCATGCACATGTCCATGCAGATACGCCCGACCTGCTTTACGCGCTTTCCGCGCAGCAGCACCTCAAGCTTTCCGGAAAGGCAGCGCTGCAAACCGTCCGCGTACCCGACGGGGAGCACCGCGAGTGTGCAGTCGCGCTCCGCCGTCCACGTGCGGCCGTAGCTGATCGAGTCGCCCTTCTTGTGATGCGTGATCGCGCTCACGCGGCTTTTGAGCGCCATGACCGGCGTGAGCGAAAGCCCGCCGCGCTCGCTGTCCGGATAAACGCCGTAGGTGAGAAGGCCGGGGCGGACGAGATCGAGCGCCGCGCCCTTATCGCGCCACGAAAGCACCGCGCCGGAGTTGGCGCAGTGGCGCAGCGGGAACCGGCGGCCGGTCATGGCTTCCAGCTTTTCGACCGCGGAGAGAAACAGCGCGAGCTGCGCGGCGGTATATTCCTCCTCGCCGGGCGTGTCGGAAACGGAGAAGTGGGTGAAAACGCCCTCGGCGTCCAGATTCGGCAGCTGTGCTACCGCGGCAGCCTCGCGCAGTGCGGTCTCGTCCTGCACGCGAAAGCCGAGACGCCCCATGCCGGTGTCGAGCTTCAGGTGGATCCGGAGCCGCTCGCCGCCGCGCAGCGCCGCGGAGAGGGCGCGACCCTTTTCGGCACATTCCACGGAGAGCGTGATGTCGTTCGCCGCCATGTCGGACGCGAACGCCGCGTCCACCGCGCCGAGGATCAGAATGGGCATCGTCTCTCCGGCTTGACGGAGAGCAAGCGCCTCCTGCGGGCAGGCGACGGCGAGATACCGGCAGCCGCACTCACGCAGCGCCGCGGCGATCTCGGAAGCGCCGTGGCCGTAGGCATCCGCCTTTACGACGCCGAGCAGCCCGCAGCCGTCCGGCAGCGCGCGCTGCATTTCCGCCACATTGTGCCGCAGCGCGCCGAGCGAAACCTCCGCCCATGTCCTTGTCTTTCGTGTATCCATAAAAGGATGCTCCTTTCTGCTTGAAGCCTCCCCTGTGTAAGGGGAGGTGGCAAAACTTTCTGTTTTGCCGGAGTGGTTGTCGGATTTTCAGAAAGCCGAAAAGGACAATCCCTCAGTCAGCCTGCCGGCTGCCAGCTCCCTTTACACAAGGGAGCCTTACTCCATGACCCAATCCGTGATCTCCAACGTCAGGATCTTCCGCCCGTCGCGGGCGATCTCCGCGCCGGTGAGTGCGCCGGTCTCGTCCCGCCAGAGTGTTACGCTCTCGCCGTCAGGACCTGCAAAAGATGCCGAAGACGAGGCGCAGTATTCCATCGTGCCCTGCGTGAGCGCGGCGAGCATGCGCTGCGGCGCGCCGCAGGGAGAGAGCGTTTCACTCCGCCCGGCGTCGAGCGAGAGGATCACGCCGTCAAACTCCACCGCCGTCTCGCCGTCCTTCGCGCGGACGGCGATGCCGGAAACGGTCTCCGGTGCGGTGAGCGTGATGTGCGTTTCGCCGCCCGCACGCGCGACGTCCGCGCCGAACGAGGCGGAGCTGTCCTCCCAGTGCGCGGTGATCTCCGCGTGGAACGATATCCGCTCCGCGGTCTCGAGCGTCTCGGCAAACGCTTTCCAGTTCTCCGTGTCCCGCCGCGCACCGCAGCCGGTGAGCAGCAGGGGTATCATCAGTGCGAACAAAATCGTCCGCTTCATGATCTTTACTCCGTGATCGTTTTGAAAATATACGGCAGCTCTTCGATGATGTCCGAGGGCGTCATGCCGTATTCGCCGAGCTTTTGCGCGCACACGTCGCCCGCCCCGGCGTGGACGGCGCACGCGGTGACGGCCGCCCTCTCCGTCTCCATCTGCCCGAGCAGCGCCGCCGTGACGCCGGTCAGCACGTCGCCGCTGCCGCCCTTCGCCATGCCGGGATTGCCCGCCTCAATGACGTACATCCGCCCGGTGGGGTGCGCGATGATCGTGCGGTGGCCCTTGAGTACCGTGATGCAGCCGTACCGCCGCGCAAACTCCCACGCGCCGCGCTCGCGCCCGTTTTCCAGCGAGCCGCCGAGACGGAGAAACTCCCCCTCGTGCGGCGTGATAACGATCTCGCTCTTCGCCTCGCGCAGGATGTCCGGTGCAAGGGATACCGCCCAGAGCGCGTCCGCATCGAGGACGATCTTTCCGGGAAACTTTCGGATGAGCGCGGCGGTGAGAGCCGCCGTCCCACCGCTCCGGCCAAGACCGGGGCCGAGCGCGAGCACGCCGCTGCGGTCATAATACCCCCGCAGCGGCGCGAGCGCGTCCGCGGTGAGCTTTCCGGAAGCGTCGCACGGAAGAGGAAACGGCATGGCCTCGTCGTTTTTCACGGCGCACACGGTCCAGATCGCTTCCGGCACGCCGAGATATACGAGTCCCGCGCCCGAACGCACCGCCGAGCGCGCGCAGAGATTCGGCGCGCCGGTATATCCGACGCTGCCGCCGACGATGAGGAGCTTTCCGTAATCGCCCTTGTGCGTTTCGGCTCGGCGCCGCGGCACGGACACGCCGCCGCGATCCCAGTATACGCGCACGGTCTCCGGCATATTCCCGTTCACGGCTTTCACCCTCTCCGATAAAATTCCAAAATACATTATAGATTCCCGCGCGCCATTCGTCAAATTTATTCTTGCGAACCGGCGCGCACTATGGTATAAAGAGTATGTTATTTCGCGATGAGCGGGAATATGACGGAATACCGCCGCAGCAGAGAAGGGCGTCGCCGGCTGAGAGCGCCCCGCGGAAAAGGCTCCGTATAGTTCGCCCGTGAGCGCCGGCCAATCCCCGGCGGGCCGCGCCCGTTACAGCGCACGAGAGCGGAGTTTTTCAAAAGCTCCGAATGTGGGTGGTACCGCGGAAGCATGCCTTTCGTCCCTTTTGTGGGATGAGAGGCTTTTATTTTTTGTTTTTTAATATCAATACAGGAGGAAGCCATGAAGAAAATGCTGGAAAGCCTGCGGGAAGCGTCCCGTCAGGCGATCGAAGAAGCCGTGGACATGGACTCGCTCGAAGCGCTGCGCGTCCGGTATCTCGGCAAAAAGGGTGAGCTGACCGCCATTCTGAAACAGATGGGCAAGCTCTCCGCCGAGGAGCGTCCCGTGATCGGCCAGCTTGCGAACGAGGTTCGCAGCGAGCTGGAAAACGAGATCGAAAGCCGCAAGAGCGCGCTTGCCGCGCGTCTGCAGGAGGCAAAGCTCCGCGCCGAAACGCTCGACGTGACGATGCCCGGCAAGGAGATCTCTCTCGGCAAGAAGCACGTTATGAACACCGTGCTCGACGAAGTCGTTGATATATTCATCGGCATGGGTTTTTCCATCGTGGACGGCCCGGAGATCGAGCTTTCCAACTACGACTTTGACCGTCTGAACATCCCCGAGAACCACACCGTCCGCGAGTGGACGGACACGTTCTATATCACCGAGGACGAGCAGGTCCATCTCCGCTGCCAGACCTCCCCGGTGCAGGTGCGCGTGATGGAGAACTCCCGCCCGCCGATCCGCATTCTGTCCCCGGGCCGCGTGTACCGCAAGGACGAGATCGACGCGACCCATTCCCCGATGTTCCACCAGATCGAGGGCCTTGTCATCGACAAGGGCATCACGATGGGCGATCTCAAGGGCACGCTCAACACCCTGATGAAAAAGCTCTACGGTCCCGATACCGTGACCCGCTTCCGCCCGCACCACTTCCCGTTCACCGAGCCGAGCTGCGAGATGGACGTGCAGTGCTTTGAGTGCCACGGCAAGGGCTGCCGCGTGTGCAAGGGCGAGGGGTGGATCGAACTGCTCGGCGCCGGCATGGTGCACCCGCGCGTGCTCGAAATGAGCGGCATCGACCCGACGGTCTACTCCGGCTTCGCGTTCGGCGTCGGTCTCGAGCGTCTCGTCATGCGCCGCTTCCAGATCAGCGACATGCGCCTGCTGTACGAAAACGACACCCGGTTCCTGTCCCAGTTTTAAGGAGGTAGCGACATGAAACTTTCGAGAGAATGGCTGGGGGAATATACGACCATCGGCGCCCCCGATAAGGAATACTGCGACGCGATGACCATGTCCGGCTCCAAGGTAGAGGGCTGGGAGGTCACCGGCAGCGAAATTTCCCGCGTTGTCGTCGGGCGTGTGATCTCCATGGAGCGCCATACGAACTCCGACCACATGTGGGTCTGCAAGATCGACGTCGGCGGCGAGCGCGAGCTCCAGATCGTCACCGGCGCGCAGAACGTCAACATCGGCGATCTCGTCCCCGTCGCGCTCGACGGCAGCACGCTGCCCGGCGGCAAGGAGATCCGCACCGGCAAGCTGCGCGGCGAGCTCAGCGAGGGCATGCTCTGCTCGCTCGGCGAGCTGGGGCTTGAGCAGCGCGACTTCCCCTACGCGATCGAGGACGGCATTTTCATCCTCGAAGAGGACTGCCTCCCCGGCGACGATATCCGCGAGGTCTGCGGTCTCAACGACAGCGTCGTGGAGTTTGAGATCACGAACAACCGCCCCGACTGTCTTTCCGTGCGCGGCCTCGCCCGCGAGAGCGCCTGCACGTTCCACACGCCCCTGACGTTTGCCGAGCCCACGGTGACTGCCGGCCACGGCGATATCCATGAAAAGCTCTCCGTGGAGATCAAGGACGCGGAGCTCTGCCCGCGCTACACCGCGCGCATGGTGAAAAATATCAAGATCGCCCCGTCGCCGAAGTGGATGCGCCGCCGTCTGCGCGCGTCCGGCGTGCGCCCGATCAACAACATCGTCGATATCACGAACTACGTCATGCTCGAGTACGGCCAGCCGATGCACGCGTTCGACTACGCATGCCTGCACGACGGCAAGATCATCGTCCGCCGCGCCGAAGAGGGCGAATCCCTCCGGACGCTCGACGGCAACGACCACGCTCTCACGCCCGGCATGCTCGTCATTGCCGACCCCGAGGGCCCCGTCGCGCTCGCGGGCGTGATGGGCGGCGCGAACAGCGAGATCACCGACGAAACGACGACCATCGTGTTCGAGAGCGCCAACTTCCTCGGCCACTCCATCCGCAAAACGGCCATCGCCCTCGGCATGCGCACGGACGCCTCCGGCCGGTTTGAAAAGGGCCTCGACCTGTTTGCCACCGTTCCGGCGGTCGACCGCGCGTGTGAGCTCGTAGAAATGCTCGGCGCGGGCGAGGTGTTCGACGGCACGATCGACGTGCTCGCCAAAGAGCCGGAGACGACGTTCATCGAGCTGGACGACAAGCGCATCAACGCCCTGCTCGGCACCGATATCCCGCGCGAGTTCATGGCCGATACGCTCACCTCGCTCGGCTTTGAGCTCAACGGCAATGCGCTCACCGTCCCCTCCTGGCGCGGCGACTGCACCATGCTCGCCGACATCGCCGAGGAGTGCGCCCGCTTCTGGGGCTACGATAAGATCGAAGCCACCGACATCCGCGGCGCAGCCACGCAGGGCGGCTACAGCGAAAAGACGCTCTTTGTCCGGAAGCTCGGCACGGCCTGCCGCGCCATGGGCTATACCGAGGTCATGACGTATTCGTTCGTCAGCCCGTCGAGCCTCGATAAGATCAAGGTACCCGCCGACTCCCCGCTGCGCGATAACTACCGCATCCTCAACCCGCTCGGCGAGGATACGAGCGTCATGCGCACGACGGCGCTGCCCTCCATGCTCGGCGTGCTGTCCACGAACCTCAGCCGCCGCAACATGGAAGCAAAGCTCTATGAAATGGCGACCGTGTACAAGAAGCAGCCCGGCAAGGTGCTGGCCGACGAGCGCACCGTGCTCACGCTCGGCGCTTACGGCGGCGATGTGGACTTCTTCGCGCTCAAGGGCGCGGTGGAGGCGCTGCTGTGCGCCGCCCGCACGCCGGACGTGCGCTTCACCGCCGACACGGAGACCGCCGCGTTCCATCCCGGCCGCTGCGCCGCGGTGTGGTCGGGCGATACGCGCCTCGGCACCCTCGGCCAGATCCACCCCGACGTGTGCGCTGCCTACGGGCTCGACGGCGCGACGTACTGCGCCGAGATCGACGTCGTGCTGCTGCACGATCTCGAGGGTGCGGAGCCGGTCTACACGCCGCTGCCGCGCTTCCCGGCCATCACGCGCGACATCGCCGTCGTGTGCGATGCTTCTGTTCCCGTCGGCGAACTGACCGAGTGCATCCGCAAGGCGGAAAAGAACGTCCTGCGCGGCGTGAAGCTCTTCGACGTCTACACCGGCGTCGGTATCCCGGAAGGGAAGAAGAGCGTTGCCTTCTCGCTGACGCTCCGCTCGGACGACGGTACGCTCACCGACGATCACGCCGAGGAAGCCGTCCGCGCGGTGCTCGACGCGCTGCGCGAGAGCTTCGGCGCGGTCATCCGGTAAGATTTTCCTTGAAACTCGCCCGCCGCTGTGGTATGGTAATAACAGAAAGAAATTTTTGACTGAAGGGGGTTGCGGACATGGGTGACGCCACCAAGCCGTTCGCCACGGTATCCAATCGCGCACAGATTCGGGAGATCCTCTCCTCGGTATACGACTCGCTGATGCTCAAGGGCTACAACCCCATCAATCAGCTCGTGGGGTACATCCTCTCCGAGGACCCCACGTATATCACCAACTACAACAACGCCCGCTCGCTCATCTGCCGCATCGACCGCGATGAGCTGCTGCAGGAGCTGGTGCGCAGCTATCTCGAGGACAAGGAATAACCCGGGAAAACGAAAAGAGCCGCCGGAGGTTAGCTGGTTGCTCATAAAAAAGTGAATCCGACCTATGGCTGCAATCAAAGGTCGGATTCTTTTTTTATGTTAGGGCTGGAATATCCATGGCTCCCTCTGACGCGGGAGGCTTGGATGCGGTGCAAAATCGCACATTACCGCACTACACCGAATGGTGTATAGAAGTGCGCCCTTACTGTTTGACAAATTGGAATTGATTTTCCTTTTTATTTCTTAGTATCAATCCAAATGAAAACTCTCTCGTCAGTTCTTTCAGTAACAACACCTCCGTTTGCTATTGCCACAGCTTGAGATGCTATGTTATCTAAAAGAATGGTTACTAACACTTTATCTATTCCCATTTCTTTCGCTTCATTAAGCAATAATCTCAGCAGTTCTTTTCCATATCCTTTTCCACGAAACGCTGGTGCAATTCCGTACCCGATATTTCCTCCTGCTTTTCTCAGTGCCTCAGTCAAAAAATGTCTGACAGAACCAAATCCAACCGGAATACCATCAGCATATAGCCAAAAAGTTGTAGAAGGCACTTTCCAACCATCTACAATCCCTTCTTGCTCAGAATCCCTCTGTTTTACAATCAGCCATTCTTTATACTCATCAAATGTTAATCCGTTGGCTTTGTTAATTAATCCATTTTCTTCAGCAGGGATCTCTTGCAGCATTGTGTAAATATCTAAGCCATCATCAACTGACAATCTTTTTAATTCCAACATTATTTTCAATTCTCCTTAATCAAATAAACTCAAGTTTATCAGTCTGTTTAATCATATCATATGGCTTCAATGTACGGCAAGAACAATCCCGGCAGACATTACTGCCGGGACTGATGCTGTTTTATGGACATCTACATTTTCTCCGGCGGCTTTTGCGTTTTGCGCTTTTTTTGGGAAAAACTGCTATAGGGGCGTTTGGGGGCGTCTGATGCACGGAAAGAGATCTCTGAGTAAGGAAAAAAGCCTGTAATCCTTGAGATTACAGGCTTTTTTGGAGCTGGCAATGTGACTCGAACACACGACCTGCTGATTACGAATCAGCTGCTCTACCGACTGAGCTATGCCAGCAACTTCTGCCGATTTCTTGGCAGCTTGTGTATTTTATCACGTCGCGCTGCCGTTGTCAACAGAAATTGCCGGTATTTTGCGCCCGGTCTGCGGCGTTTTCGCTTTTCCTCCGGTAAACTGTCCCACTGCTCCGCCCGATAAAGAGAGAGCAGCACATGAACGTGATTCGGCATGATCACATGACGTTCAATTCTTACGGGGTAACGTTCCTCCAGAAGCAAAGGCTGCATTTCACAAAAGAGGCCGGCAGCTGAAAGAATTGTACATCCTTCGTGGATAGTCGAGAGAATTTTCCGCCGGTTTTTGGTACAAACTGTCAGGAAATAGGCACAGGGCAGGGAATAGTCAAACTCCACGCAGCTGCATATCACGGCGCTTTTTTGCGTTCACTCGGTGGCCTTGACGCTCACCATGGCGTCAAAGTCGAGCCCGAGCTCGCCGCCGACGGTGCGAAGCTCCGCGAGCGTGGAGTCGTTGACGGGGATGCCTTTTTTGAGCTTTTCATTGCGGGAGTCGACCTCCATTTCGCCGGAGGTGTAAATGCGGGTGCGGCCTTCGGCCTTGGCGCTGTCGCGCAGCTCCTGCAGAAGCGTCGAAAGGCTCTCGCGCATCGCGGCCTTGTCGCCGAACATGCCGTAATCGAGCGCGAAGAAGCTCTGCGATGTGTCGCCGAGGCCGTTCTTGCTCACATGGTTGGACGTTGCGCCGCCGGCGATGATCGAGGAGAGGATTTCTACGATCAGCGCGAGACCGTAGCCCTTGTGCGAGCCGGTCGCGGGGCTGGAGCCGCCGAGCGGGAGAATGCCGCCGCCCGCCTTGGAGTTGATGTTGTCGATGACGCGCTTGGCGTCGGAGGTGTCCTTACCGTTTTCATCGACGGCCCAGCCGAGCGGCATCGGTTTGCCCTGCTTGGCATAGACCTCCAGCTTGCCGCGCGGCACGACCGTGGTCGCCACGTCGTACAGCATAGGAATGGGATCGGCGGGCATGGCAAAGGCGATGGGGTTTGTGCCGAGCATGACCTCGCGGCCGAACGTCGGCACGCAGATGGCCTGCGTATTCGTAAAGCACATGCCGAGCATGTCCTCGCGCTCGGCCATCATGGCATAATAGCCGCCGACGCCGAAGTGGTTGGAGTTGCGCACGACCGCCGCGCCGAAGCCGTACTGCTTCGCCTTGGCAATGGCGCGCTCCATCGCGTCCACGGCGGCGATCTGGCCCATGGCGCTGTGCGCGTCGAGCACGACGGAGAGCGGCGTTTCATGCACGACCTCCGGCACGGCGTCCGGGCGGATCACGCCGCTTTTCACACCGCGGTGGTAGCGGATCAGACGCTGCACGCCGTGGGATTCCAGTCCCTGCAGATCGGCGGTGAGCAGAATGTCGGCAATATCGCGGCTCTGTTTTTCGTTGAATCCGTATTTGCCCATAACGGCTTCACAGTAAGCGCGAAGCTCCTTTTCCGGCAGACGATAGTACGCCATATGTCTCTTTCCTTTCTTTATCGAACTGGATCAAACCTTTTTGACCGATTATACCATATTCGGACAAAGGAAAAAAGCCTTTTCCGGCGGAAAAAGACCGCACACGGTATTCTGCAAAAAGACATTGGAAAATCTCCGGGCAGGACGTATAATTATGGCAGAACTTTGAGCGGGAGGAACGGGCGATGGATAAATATGAGGTGCTGAAGCACTGCTTCGGCCACAGCCGTTTCCGGCAGGGGCAGGAGGAGCTCGTCGACGCCGTTTTGTCCGGCCGGGATGCGCTCGGCATCATGCCGACCGGCGGCGGGAAATCCCTGTGCTACCAGATCCCCGCGCTGCTTCTCGGCGGCATTACGATCGTCATATCGCCGCTGATCTCCCTGATGAAGGATCAGGTGGCGGCGCTCAAAAACGCGGGGATCAGCGCCGCGTACATCAACAGCTCGCTCACCGCCGAGCAGCTGCGTCTTGTGTACCGCCGCGCGCGGGAGGGCGCGTACAAGCTGCTGTATGTCGCGCCGGAACGGCTGGAAACGGAGGGCTTCGCCGCACTCATGCAGGCGGTGACGGTCTCGCTTGTGGCTGTGGACGAGGCGCACTGCATCTCCCAATGGGGGCAGGACTTCCGTCCGAGCTACCGAAGCATACCGGACTTTGTTGCCTCGCTGCCGCAGCGCCCGCCGGTGACGGCGCTCACCGCGACCGCCACGGCGGAGGTGCAGCAGGACATTGTCCGTCTGCTTGAACTGCATGACCCCGTCCGCTGTGTCACGGGTTTCGACCGCCCGAACCTCTTCTTTGACGTGCAGCGCCCGAAAAACAAAATGTCCGCGCTGCTCGATCTTCTGCGGACGCGGCGGGACAAGACAGGCATCGTTTACTGCGCCACGCGCGCCGCCGCCGAGCGCGTTTGCCGGACGCTGTGCAGCCGCGGCGTCGCCGCGGTCTGTTATCACGCCGGAATGGAGGACGGCGAGCGCCGCGCAAGCCAGGACGATTTTCAGTTCGACCGGAAAAACGTGATCGTTGCGACGAATGCCTTCGGCATGGGCATCGATAAATCCAATGTGAATTTCGTGATCCACTACAACATGCCGAAAAGCCTCGAAGCGTATTATCAGGAGGCGGGGCGTGCCGGACGCGACGGCGAGGCAGCGGACTGCATTTTGCTCTACTCCGCGGGCGATGTGGAGACGGCAAAATTCCTCATCCAGAGCGGCGGGGAGGAGCTTGGCGACGCAGAGCGGGAAGAGCTGCGCCGCCGCGACTATGAGCGGCTGAAGATCATGACCGGCTACTGCAAAACGACGCGCTGCCTGCGAGGGTACATTCTCGACTATTTCGGGCAGCCGCACGCCGAGGAATGCGGAAACTGCGGAAACTGCCGGAGAACGTACCGGCTTGAGGACATCACGATACCGGCGCAGATGATCCTCTCGTGCGTTGTGCGCGTGCGCGAAACGCTCGGATACTATGTCGGAAAAACGCTGATCGTCCAGACGCTGCGCGGCAGCCGCGACCAGCGCCTTCTGCAGCTCGGGCTGGACAGGCTCTCAACGTATGGCCTGATGCGGAAGCTCTCCGCGGAAAAGGTGCTCGCCATGATAGACCGGCTGGAAGAAGCGGGATATCTGCGCACGAACGCGCAGCACTTCACGCTTGAACCGGCCGCGGCCGCTAACGGCGTGCTGTTCGGCGGTGAGAAGGTCGCCATGCCGGTACACTTTGAGCCGGCGGCGCAGAGCGGAGAGAAAAAACGCCGCCGGAAGAGCGCGGCGGCATCCGCCCCGACGACCGGCACGGACGGTCTCTTCGCGGCGCTCAAGGCGGAGCGCACGCGCCTCGCCGCGGCGGAGGGCGTGCCTGCCTATGTTGTATTCTCCAACGCGACGCTCGCGGACATGGCGGCGAAAGCCCCGCGCACGATGGAGGATTTTCTGGAGGTCTCCGGCGTCGGCGAGATAAAAGCCGCGCGCTACGGCGAAGCGTTCCTGAAAGCCATCGCCGCATACGAAGAAGCGGACGAAGCCTGAAAAAAAGGAAAGCCCTCCGGCATCCGATTCGGATGCCGGAGGGCTTGTGCGTTTTATACGGATATGCGGGGATGATTTAGTACATGCCGCCCATGTCCGGCGCGGCGGGAGCCGGCGCGGGGGGTTCGGGGATGCTCACGACCATCGCCTCGGTGGTGAGGACGGTGGAGGCGACGGAGGCGGCGTTCTCCAGCGCGCTGCGGCAGACCTTGGTCGGATCGACGATACCGGCGGCGATCATATCGCAGTACTCTTCCTTCGCGGCGTCAAAGCCGTAGCCGGGGATCTCGGAGCCGCGGACCTGATTGAGGATCACGGCGCCCTCGAGACCGGCGTTCGCGGCGATCTGCATCAGCGGAGCCTGCAGAGCCTTCGCAACGATGGCAGCGCCCGTCTTCTCGTCGCCCTCGAGCTCGGTGACGACCTTCTCGGCAGCGATGCCGGCCTGCACGTAAGCCGTGCCGCCGCCGGCGACGATGCCTTCCTCAACGGCGGCCTTCGTCGCGTTGAGTGCGTCTTCGACGCGGAGCTTCTTCTCCTTCATTTCGGCCTCGGTAGCCGCGCCGACCTTGATGACGGCAACGCCGCCGCTCAGACGGGCCAGACGCTCCATGAGCTTCTCACGGTCGTAGTCGGAGGTGGAAACTTCGTACTGGTTCTTGATCTGCGCCACGCGGTCGGCGATGGCTTCCTTCGTGCCGGCGCCGCCGACGATGATGGTGTTCTCCTTGGAGACCTTGACCTGACGCGCACGGCCGAGCATATCGAACGTGGCGTCCTTGAGCTCCATGCCGTAGTCGCCGGAGACGACCTGGCCGCCGGTCAGAACGGCGATATCCTGCATGGTCTCTTTGCGGCGGTCGCCGAAGGCCGGGGCCTTGACGCACACGCAGGTGAAGGTGCCGCGCAGCTTGTTGAGAAGGATGGTGGCGAGCGCTTCGCCCTCGACCTCGTCGGCGATGATGACGAGCTTCTTGCCGGCCTTCACGATCTGCTCGAGCAGGGGCAGGATCTCCTGAATGTTGGAGATCTTCTTATCGGTGATGAGAATGTAGGCGTCATCGATGACGGCTTCCATCTTCTCGGAATCGGTGACCATGTAGGGGGAGACATAGCCGCGGTCAAACTGCATGCCCTCGACGACCTCGGAATAGGTCTGCGCGGTCTTGGACTCTTCCACGGTGATGACGCCGTTCTGACCGACCTTCTCCATAGCCTCGGCGATCAGGGTGCCGATCTGCTCGTCGCCGGAGGAAATGGTGCCGACACGGGCGATGTCCTTCGTGCCGCTCACGGGCTGGGACGCGGTCTTGATCTCGCTGACGGCGGCCTCGGTCGCCTTGGCGATGCCGCGGCGAAGAACCATCGGGTTGGCGCCGGCGGCGAGGTTCTTCAGACCCTCACGGATGATGGCCTGGGCGAGAACGGTCGCGCTCGTGGTACCGTCGCCGGCGACGTCGTTCGTCTTGGTGGCGACTTCGCGGATGAGCTGCGCGCCCAAGTTCTCGGCGGGATCGGCGAGCTCGATCTCCTTGGCGATGGTCACGCCGTCGTTCGTGATGAGCGGGGTGCCGAATTTCTTATCGAGAACAACGTTGCGGCCCTTGGGTCCGAGCGTGATCTTCACGGTGTCGGCGAGCTTGTCAACGCCGGTCTGCAGAGCCTTGCGGGCTTCCGCGCCATAAACCAGATTCTTAGCCATAATATATTCGTCCTCCTGAAATTACTCTACGATCGCCAGAATGTCGCTCTGACGGACGATGGTGTATTCCTCGCCGTCGAGCTTGACGCTGGTCCCACTGTACTTGCCGGCGATGACCTTGTCGCCCGCCTTGACTTCCATCTTCACTTCGTTGCCGTCCACCATTCCGCCGGGGCCGACGACGATGACTTCGTAAACTTCCGGCTTCTCCTGCGCCGCGCTCGTGAGGATGATGCCGCCCTTGGTCTTTTCCTCGGCTTCCGTCCGCTTGAGGACAACGCGATCCGCCAACGGTTTGAGATTCATGGTTTCTGCCTCCTATGATCATTTTAATTTTTATTTTGTTGATTTAGCACTCAATGACTCCGAGTGCTAACCCATGCCTATAAAATAGCACACGCCCTCTGCAAATGCAAGAGGGAATGTGCTGTTTTAAAAAATAATTCACATATTGCGGGAAACGGGATATCACGGGATATTAAAGGTACATATAAAGCTGGCAGGGGATCATGCCGTTATAAAGTCTCCGCCGCTTGTCGGCGCGCTTGCCGTAGACATTTTCAAAATTCTCAAGCGAGGAGATCACGTACGTCTTCCAGTTTTCCGTTTCGCGCATCGTTTTGCCGAATGCGCGCATGAGCTCGACCGCGGCCTCTTTTTCGAGCAGGCGCTCGCCGTAGGGCGGGTTGGTGCAGAGCGTGCCGTTCTCCGTTTTGCGGGAGAAATCTCTTGCGTCGGCCACGGAGAAGTCAATGTACTTCTCCACCCCGGCGCGGCGGGCATTCTCGCGCGCGAGAGCGACGGCGCGCGGGTCGATGTCGGAGGCGAAGATGTGATAGTCGCCGGAATATTCGCGGCTGCGGGCAAGATTCCGCTCCGCCTGCCATATGCCGCGCGGCAGGCAGCGCCACGTTTCGGCGGCAAACTCGCGGTTCAGCCCCGGCGCGCGGTTGAGCGCCGCGAGCGCGGCTTCAATGGCGATCGTGCCGCTGCCGCAGAAGGGGTCGCAGAAATCGCCGCGGCCGCGGTAGCGCGCAATGTCCACGATGGCGGCGGCGAGCGTTTCGCGCAGCGGAGCCGCGACCTGCGCCGGGCGGTAGCCGCGCTTATGGAGTCCCGTGCCGCTCGTGTCGATATAGAGCGCGGCCTCGTCCTTCATAATGGCGAACTGGATGGGGAAGCTCTCGCCCTCTTCGGAGAACCACGAGAGACCGTACACGTTCTTGAGCCGTTCGACAACGGCCTTTTTTACGATTTTCTGGCAGTCCGGCACAGAGTGGAGCGCGCTCTCAAGCGCCCAGCCCTTGACGGGGAACGCGCCGTCCGCGGGGATGAAATCCTCCCACGGCAGTGCGCGCACGCCCTCGAAAAGCTCGTCGAAGCTGCGCGCCGGGAACCGGCCGAGGACGATCAGAACGCGCTCGGCAAAGCGCGAGCGGATGTTCGCGCGCGCGACGGCGCTCTCGTCGCCGGTGAAGTATACGCGCCCGTTTTCCGGCGCAACATTTTCCATATCCATATGGCGCAGCTCGTTGCCGAGCGGACCTTCCAGCCCGAACAGACACGGCGCGCAGAGAGTGAGTTTCATGTTATTTCCTCCGATGTGATCTCTATTCGGAAAGATAGTACCCTGTTTCGCTCCAAATTGCAAGCGATATAAAAACCCCGCCGTTTCCGGCGGGGCAAAAAGAGAGAATGAGAGAGGGTAGGTATTTAAATGTATGGGTCACTTGCCCGAGGCGGCTTCGATCTCGGTTTTGACCTGCTCGGCGGTCATCACGCGGCCGAACATTTCCGCCCAGAGATCAAACATGGCGGTGTTCCAGTCGTTCGCCGTGCGGCCGCAGTGGTCGTAGGAGCTGATGCCGTCGGCCACGGCGACAACGTTGTAGTCCTTATGATAGGCCTCGCGGATCGTGCTGTCCACGCACCAGTTCGTCACCGTGCCGCAGATGATAAGCGTGCGGATGCGCTTTTTCTTCAGCCACGTTTCAAGCTCCGTGTGGGAGAAGCAGGAGTAGGTGTACTTCGGGAATACGGTGTCGCCTTCGACGGGCGCAAGCGCCGGATCGATCTGGCACTCCGGGGAGCCGGGCTTGAACTTGACGTCGCCGTCCTCGGTGAGAAGGCCGCGCTGCTTATTGCGGAACCAGTAATGATCGTTGTGGAAATCCACATCCTGCGCGAAGATGGACATAAACACGGGGATGCCCTTTTCGTTGCAGAACTTTTTGAGATCGGCGATGGTGGGCAGCTGCTCGGCGGACTGCGGCGTGTAGAGCGGACCGTCGGGCTGCGTGAAGCCGGTCTGCATATCAATGATCAGCAGGGCGGTCTCTTCCGGGTGGATCGTGAAAGGAGCGTCCCACTCCCAATATCTGGCCATAGTATTTTTCCTCCATTTTGTATGGGTTTACTTAAATCAAATAAGGACGTGCGTTCACTCCTGCTGCAGCAGGTTTTCGAGGATCGTTTCGCACGGGTAAAAGTCAAAGTTGTAGTTGATCGCGAGAAGCTGCATTCCCTGCCGGTGCTCCGCCTCGGTGGTGGAGTTTACGCCGTCGTCCGCAACAGCGACGCGGAAGCCGCGGTAAAACGCTTCGATCGCCGTCTGCGCCACGCACACGTCCGAGCGCCAGCCCGTCATGATGACGGTGTTGATCTGCATCTGGCGGAGCTTTTTTTCGAGCGTCGTGTTGACGAAGCCGTTGAACCGGTTTTTGTAGACAACGACGTCGGCCGGATCGGGCTTTACTTCGTCGATAATCTGCACGCCGTAGGAGCCGGCCATCATATGATTGTTCCAGAGCTGCAGCTCCGGATCGTTCTTATAATGCCGGTCGCAGACGTAAATGACCGGAACGCCCATCTGCCGCGCGCGGGCAAAGAGCTTTTTGAGCTGCGGAAGAATGAGATGGATGCGCCTGCAGGCAAGCGCGCCGCCTTCGAGAATGTCGTTCTGAAGATCGATCGCGACGATGGCCGGACGGCACACATCCGGCGCGGAGGAAAGCGCCGCGGCATCGATATCCTCCGGCAGGAGAGACTGCAAGAGCATCTGCGCGCGCTTATACTCTTCCAGTATGCGGTCCACCTCCGCCTGCTGGCGGATCATGGCTTTCTGCACTTCTTCGGTGGATGCGTCGAGCAGCGCGGCGATTTCCGTCAGGGGGAATTTCATTTCGCGGAAATAACGGATCTGCTGCAGACGCGCGATGTCCGATTCCGAATACATCCGGTATCCGGCATTGGTGCGCTCCGGCTTCGGCAGAAGGCCGCGGCTTTCGTAGAGTCGGATAGCTTTCACGCTCAGTCCGGTGAGGGAAGCCGCTTTTTTTATCGTTATCATGCAGCGCGCTCCTTTCCGTGCCGGTGGGATATTTCAAACGGGAGCATCCCGAAGGATGCTCCCGCGGGAGGCACGGCCCGCCGTGGGGCCGATGGATTTACTGCTTCTTGCCGACCTTGTTGAAGATGACCTTCACGAGGAAAGCCACGACGACGCAGTTGATGGAGGGCAGGAGAACGGGGATGAAGGTGACGGCAACGCCGACAGCCCAGGACACGAAGCCGCCGACATCAGCGCGGGGCAGGGAATCCAGATCGGTGTAGCCGTGGTTGTACTTGGTGAGGAAGTCCGCGAACACGATGCCGACGATGGGAGGCACGGTGCTGGAGAGGAAGTTGATGTAGCTGCCGAACAGGTTGTAGAAACCAACGCAGCCGAGGATGGTGCCGACAAGACCGAACACGAGGGTCAGCTTGTTGCGGGGAACCTTGATGACGGAGCTGAGGCTCATGGAGCCGGAGTAGACGCAGCCCTGAGCGGTGGACCAGATGTTGAGGACCATGACGATGAACGCCGGGGCCAGAAGACCCTGCAGCGCGAGAACACCCATGATGTCGGGATCGCCGTAAACAACGGAGCCGATGGCGCCGAAGAACACCATGAAGGAGTTACCGACCATGATCGTGATGATCATAACAATGATGGAGGTCTTTGCGTTCTTGGCAAAGCGCATGATGTCGGGCGTGAACATAACGGAGCCGACAACGTAGGAGCCGACGCCCAGAGCAACGGCCTTCGCGAAGGTGATGGAGTCTTCCTTGACAAGAGCATTGATGCCGGCAACGCCGCCGACGTCGTTGAACGCGCGGATGATGGAGATGAAGCCGAAGATCAGGACGATGGGCACGGCGATGTTGGAGAGCATGTTCATCCACTTGGTGCCCTTGGAGGCGGTGATGGTCATGCCGATACCGGCGAGGATGCAGATGAGGATCGTGGGCATCCAGGAGAAGAGACGGTGCGCGGAGTCGCCGATGAGGTAAGCGTCGATGGAGAACCAGCCGATGGTGGTGATAGCCACGATCAGCACCGGCACCCATGTGCCGACCTGGCCGAAGCTGTAGCGGGCCATGAGACCGAAGCTCAGACCGCTCTTAGCGGCGATGACGCCCATGATGCAGCTCAGAACGGTGAGGATGGCGCTGGATACCAGAACGGCCCAGACCATGCTGCTGAAGGAGAGGCTGACGCCGATGACGCTGCCAGCCTGCATGCTCGTAACGACGAACACGTAGCCGAGGGAAATGATGAGCACAGAAAGGAAGGATTTGCGAGCGGTCGAAGGAACGGCAGTCTTACTGTATTCGTCCGCGGTGGTCTCTACAGTAACATTCTTTTTTTCTTCCATTGCGAAGGTAACCCCTTTCGTTTCGTTCAGCTGTCTTTCAGCGCTGAAAGACGCGGGCCCGGGTTCCCGTTAATCAACGCTTACCGACTGTCTGGCTGCATTATAGGCGAAATGTTAACAAAATGCAAACGCGAAACCTTTCCCTTAGGGTATACTTTACCATAAACCTCGGAGCGCCGCCATAGACAAATGATAGAAAAAGGGCCCGCTTTTTCCCTCTGCGGCTTGCGTTTTTCCGGAAATTCTCTATAATATAAGGGCTATGTATATTTTTTTACGAAACAATGATTATCGTTACGCCGCCGAGCAGATGCTGCTCATGCTCTTCCCCGAAGAGCGGCCGGTGTACCCGAGCGCCGATCCCGGTCTCTGGGAGGAGAATGCTGTCGAGCTGGAGCTGAAGCACGGCAAGACGTACACAACGGCTGTGTGCCGGCTCCGGTACGACCGGCGCACCGCGCAAAAGCATGTCCGCGCCCGCACCGACGGCATCCGCGCCGGGGAGGAGAGAGCCCGCATCGAGCAGCGCATCTTAAAGCTCGCTTTCTACCGCGCCGCGCTGGACGTCGGCGTGCCGAAGCCGGAGTGGGGCTGCCTTACCGGTGTGCGTCCGGCAAAATTCCTCGCGGGGCTCATGCAGAAGGACGGTCTGACCGAGACCGCCGCCGTGCGGATGCTGACCGAAACGTTCGGTGTGTCGAAAGAGCGTGCGTCTCTCGCTCTCGCCGCCGAGCGCGCCGCGGCACGCGCCAAAGCGGCGCTCGCGCCGCAGGACGTGTGCCTGTACATCGGCATCCCGTTCTGCCCGACGCGCTGCGCCTATTGCAGCTTTGTGAGCGTGGACGCGCCGAAGCTTTTGAAGAGCATCCCGGATTATCTCAACGCGCTCGAGCAGGAGATGCGCTCGACTGCCGCGGCGGTGAAGGCTGCCGGGCGGCGCATCGTTGCGGTATACATCGGCGGCGGCACGCCCACGACGCTCTCGGCGCCGGAGCTCGACCGGCTGCTTGCGGACACGAAGGCGTGCTTTGATCTTTCCGCCTGCCGGGAGTTCACCGTCGAGGCCGGGCGGCCGGACACCGTGACGGAGGAAAAGCTCGCGGTGCTCGTTTCGCACGGCGTAAACCGCGTGAGCGTCAACCCGCAGACGATGTCGGACGCGGTGCTCGAGGAGATCGGGCGGCACCACACCGCTGCGCAGGTGCGCGAGGCGGTGGCGATGGTGAAAAAGTTCCCGCAGCTCGCCTTCAACATGGATCTCATCGCGGGTCTCCCCGGCGATACGCCGGAGAGCTTTTCCGACACCGTGCGCGAGGTGATCGCGCTGGGCGCGGAGAATATCACGGTGCACACGCTCGCGCTCAAAAAGGGCTCGCGATTCCTCACCGAGGGTACGGCGCTGCCGGACGGGAAGGCCGTCGGCGAAATGCTCGGCGATGCGCGTGAAAAGCTCGAAGCGGCGGGGTACGCGCCGTATTATCTTTACCGGCAGAAGTTCATGTCCGGCAGCTTTGAAAACGTCGGCTGGACGAAGCCGGGATACGAAAATCTCTACAACATATGCATTATGGAGGAGCTCTGCGGCATTCTCGCCGTGGGCGCGGGCGGCTCTACGAAGCTCACGGCGCCCGGCGGCGTCGTAAAGCGTCTCATGGCGCCGAAGTATCCGCGCGAATACATGGACCGCATCGCGCACACGTGCGCCGAAAAGGACGAGATCGTCCGCTTTTATAATTCCGAACCGAAAGGGACAAACTGAAAATGGCCTACTATCTTTCCGAGATCAATGCCCGGTGCCGCGCCGACGCCGCCGGGTTCATCGCCGAGTGCGACGGCATTTACGCCGACCGGCTGGAGCTCGCCGCCGACCGCATCATGGAGAACATGGAAAAAAGCCCGATCGTTCTGCTCTCCGGGCCCTCCGGCAGCGGCAAGACGACGACCGCGCTGAAGATCTGCGAGGTGCTTGAGCGGCGCGGCGTGCGCACGCACAGTATCTCGATGGACAACTATTTTAAGAGCGTCTCCCCGGAGACGACGCCGCGCACGCCCGAGGGAAAGTACGATCTCGAATCGCCCCTGTGCATGGATATGGAGCTTTTGAACGAGCACTTCTCCGTCCTTTCCGAAGGCGGGCGCATCCTTGTGCCGCGCTATGACTTTGTGCACCAGTGCCGTGATCTGGAGCCAAGCGCTTCGCTGCGTCTGAAGAAAAACGAGGTCGCCGTGTTCGAGGGCATCCACGCGCTCAACGACTCGATCACGCTTGTCCACCCCGAGGCGTTCAAGCTCTATATCAGCGCGCGCAGCAACATTTTGGACGATGACGGCGCGGTCGTATTCAAGGGCACATGGATGCGCCTTATGCGCCGCACCGTGCGCGACTATCTTTTCCGCGGCACCGCCGCGCAGGAGACGCTTGCGCACTGGGCCAACATCCGCCGCGGCGAGAAGCTGTATATCTCGCCCTTCAAGGACAAGGCGAATCTCCAGTTCGACTCGTCGTTCGCCTACGAGGTGCCGGTGCTCAACAACACCGCCACCGGCCTTTTCAATGCCATGCCCTCCGACACGCCGCGCTACAGCGAGCTGCAGAGCATCCTCCCGGCGTTCGAGCGCTTTGAGGACGTTTCGCCGGAGCTTCTTGCAAAGGACTCGCTGCTGCGTGAATTCATCGGCGGCGGAAAGTATTCGTACTGACCGCTTCCCCGGCCCGCGCTGGAACACAAAAGAGAGAAAGGACGCATACCGCCCATGCCGCAGTTCCGCGATCCGAACGAAAAACGGGATTTTATGCTCAATACGCCCATTCCCAGGCTCGTGCCGAAAATGGCGCTGCCGTCCATCGCGGGAATGCTCGTCACGAGCGCCTATAACCTTGCCGACACGCTCTTCGTAAGTCAGCTCGGCACGGACGCCACGGGCGCGGTCGGTGTGAACGGCTCGATCGATCTCATCATTATGATGGCGGGCTCGCTCCTCGCCGTGGGCGCGGCGAGTCTTACGTCGCGTCTGCTCGGCGCGAAGCAGGACGAGCGCGCCCGCGAGGTGCTCTCCACCTGTTTCTTCCTCGCGCTCGCGCTTGGGACGCTTGTGCTGATCCTCGGCTTTACGTATCAGAATAAGATTCTGCTCCTGCTCGGCGCGAACGAGGAGATCCTCCCGTATTCGGAGCAGTACTGCCGGTATATCCTGCTTGCCGCGCCGTTTATGGCGACAAGCTTTGTGCTCAACCAATGTCTGCGCGCCGAGGGCAGCGCTGTTTTCTCCATGATCGGCATGGTGGCGGGCGCGGTGCTCAATGTGGGGCTTGATCCGCTCTTCATCTTCACGTTCGGCTGGGGCGTCGCGGGCGCGAGCGCTGCAACGGCCATATCCAAGGTCGTCAGCTGGTGCATCCTTATGACGCCGTATTTCCGCAAAAAGACGCTGCTCACGATCCGCTTCCGGCAGTTCCGCCCGCGCTGGAGCGACGCCAAAGAGGTCTGCGCCATGGGCAGCGCGAGCTTTTTCCGCAACGGCCTCGGCACGCTCGCCGGGATACTGCTCAACCGCATTGCCGTGGGCTACGGCACGAGTGCGCTCGCGGCGATCAATGTGGCGAACCGCATCACCATGTTTATGACGAGCGCCTGTCTCGGCTTCGGCCAGGGCTTTCAGCCCGTGGCGGGCTTCTCGTGGGGCGCGAAGCGGTTTGACCGCGTGCGGGAATCGTTCCGGTTTTCCATGATCGCATGCGTCGCCGGCATTTCCGCTGTGGCACTCGTTGTCGGGATCTTCGCCCGGCCCATCCTGCTGCTTTTTACGGAGGACGATGCCGAGCTTGTGCGCATCGGCGTGTTCTCTCTGCGCATCCAGTGCCTTGCCATGCCGTTCCACGGCTTCGGCATCATCGTGAATATGCTCTGCTCCGGCATCGGGCGGGCGCTGCCGTCGCTGCTGCTGGGGCTGGCGCGGCAGGGTATCTGCTTCTTCCCGATACTGCCTCTTATGGTCCGGCTCTGGGGCGTGTGGGGCATCGCGTCGGTGCAGGGCGCGGCGGACATGCTCGTGATGCTGCTTGCCGTGCCGATCGCCGTGCGCGTCTCGCGCGACATCCGGCGGCGGGAGGCCGAGCAGGGGGGAGAAATATCCCCGGTGTAAGGTTTTTCGCGCGAATGGATGTTTATGCTTGACTTTTTCCTTTGGCGCGGTATACTTTTTAGCAGAAACTCAATGGTAGAGGCGCGATCAACATCAGTACGCTCTTGTCATCCGGCAGACACCGGGGAGCGGAAAGGGGCGATCGCCGAAGGGTCTCACCGCTGTCTGGCGGTGGATGCCTGGGGCGCGGAAGAACATTCCGCGGACTGTCACTTCGGTGGAGAGCTGTCATTGCTGCGAATTTAGTTTTTTTATTACTGATTTTGTATGCACAGCCGTGATCCTTCCACCGGGAATCACGGCTTTTTGCATGCGAGGGAGGTTTTTCTCATGTTTTACGCTACCATCTGGGCGCTGCTGCCGCCGGTCGTCGCCATCGCTCTGGCGCTGATCACCAAGGAGGTCTATTCCTCGCTCTTCCTCGGCATCGTCGTGGGCGCGGCGCTCGTCGCCGGGTTCGCGCCGGTAAAAACGCTGGACGTTATCATCAACGACGGCTTCATCGCCGGCGTGGCGGACGCCTGGAACGTCGGCATTTTCCTGTTCCTCATCCTGCTCGGCATTCTCGTTGCGCTTATGAACCGCACGGGCGGCTCGGCGGCGTTCGGGCGCTGGGCGGAAAAGCACGTGCACACCCGCGCCGGCGCGATGCTCGCTACGGTCCTTCTCGGCGTACTGATCTTCGTGGACGACTATTTTAACTGCCTTACCGTCGGCAGCGTCATGCGTCCCGTGGCGGACGGCCACCGCATCTCCCGCGCCAAGCTCGCCTATCTCATCGACGCGACCGCCGCGCCCGTGTGCATGATCGCGCCGATCTCCTCGTGGGCGGCGGCGGTCTCCGGCATCGTGGACGAGAGCGTCATGTCCGGCACGGAGCTGTTCGTCCGTGCCATCCCCTGGAACTACTACAGCCTCTTTACGCTTGTTTTCGTTGTCGGCCTCTCGCTCATGCAGTTTGACTATGGCCCGATGAAGCTGCACGAAATGAACGCGCGGCTCAACGGCGATCTCTTCACCTCCGGCGAGCGGCGCAGCGATGAGGCGGATATCGTCACTTCGCCGAAGGGACGGGTCGTCGATCTTGTGCTTCCGGTGCTCGTACTCATTGCCTGCTGCGTCACCGGCATGCTGTATGTCGGCGGATTCTTCTCCGGCACATCGTTTGCCGCGGCCTTCGCCGGAACGGACGCCTCCGTCGGACTGCCCTGGGGCACGCTCATCGCGCTCGTGTTCACCGTGATCTACTACATCTGCCGCGGTCTTTTGAGCTTCAAGGAAGCCATGGAATGCACCACCAAGGGCTTCATCGCCATGGTTCCGGCGCTGCTCATCCTCACGTTCGCCGTAACGCTCAAGAACATGACCGGCATGCTCGGCGCGGCGGAATACGTGTTCGGCGTGATGCAGGGCGCGTCCCGGAGCCTTTATAACCTGCTCCCGGCGATCATATTCCTTGTCGGCTGCGGCCTTGCGTTCTCCACCGGCACGAGCTGGGGTACGTTCGGCATCCTGATCCCGATCGTGACGGACGTATTCCCCGCGGACAGCCAGCTACTCATCATCGGCGTTTCCGCGTGCCTTGCGGGCGCCGTCATGGGCGACCACTGCTCGCCGATCTCCGATACGACGATCATGGCCTCCGCCGGTGCGCAGTGCGACCATCTCAACCATGTTTCCACGCAGATCCCCTACGTTCTCACCGTCGCCGCGATCTCGTTCGTGAGCTACGTCATCGCCGGATTCGTGCAGAACGTGTACATCTGCCTCGCCATCGGCGTCGCGCTCACGGTCGCCACGCTCTTTGTGCTGCGCGCCGCAGCGTCCCGCCGCGAGACAGTAAAAGCTTGAACATCCAATAACGAGCCTCGCAGAGTTTGCGCCCGCAGGCGCAAAAAGAATTCAAAACATTTTTGCCGGCGACATGCGCGTCGGCAAAAATACTTTTCGGCACGCAAACGTGCGAGCGCAGCGAGTGCGCTGCGGCGAGCCGCAGCCTTTTCAAACGAGAGCGTAAGCGAAGCGGGTCTCGTTTGATATTCGTTTGACATTTTCTGATTTTTGTTTCTTCCCTCCGGCGGGATTTTCGGTATAATGGGGAAGTAAGCAAAAACAGAGGTGATCGTTTATGAGATATTGGGAAATTCTGGTTTTCTGTCTGGGTATATCGCTGGACGTGTTCGGCGCCGCCGTGTGTCAGGGCGCGGTGCTCGGCGAGCTTCGCCGCCGCCGCATCGCCGCGTACTGCCTGATCTTCTGCGCGGCGCAGGTCGCGGCGATGGAGCTCGGCCGGCTGCTCGGCATGCTGCCGCTCTTCGCATCGTACTATACCGAGGCGCAGGGGCTGTGGCATATTCTCGGCGCGCTCATTTTCTTTGTGCTCGGCGTGTGTCTGATCGTCAAGGCCGTCCGGAAAAAGACCGTATTCGAGCACCGCTCCGAGATCACTTACAAAAAGGTTGTCGGCACCGCCGTCCTCACGAGCCTTGATTCGCTGCTCGCGGGCGTCAGTTCCCGCTTTCTCGACGCGTACTGGCTCTCCTGTCTCGCCACACTCTTCGGCGTGACGGCGTTGTGCGCGCTCGGCGGCGTGTCGGTGGGGTATCATTTCGGGTATTCCCAGAAAAACACCGCGTACTGGATCGGCGGAGCGCTGTTTCTTGTGACCGGCGCGGATGTTCTGATCCGCTTGTTTGTGTGAAAAGGAGACACATATGGACAGCCGCAAGGATATGACAAAGCGCCTGATCGCCGACGGCTTCAAGGCGCTGATGCTGCGATATCCCTTTGAAAAGATCTCCATTATGATGATAACGAACGATGCCGGGATCCGCCGCCCGTCGTTTTATAACCACTTTCAGGACAAGTACGACCTGCTCGCGTGGATCGTGGAAACGGACGTGATCGCCCCGGCGGGCGAGCCGCTGCGCCGCGGCGACGGGGTCGGCGCGCTGCGCACGATCTTTGCCGGGCTCGTGGAGGATGCCGCCTTTTACCGCAAGGCGTTCACCGTCACAGGGCAGAACGGCTTTGAGGATTCGTTCACCGACGCGGTGCAGCATCTGCTTTTGGAAAACGCCGCGCTCGCGCCCGCCGCGGGGTATGCGGGGCTTCTCTCGGAAAAAACGGTGGCGCGCTTCAGCGCCATCTGCCTCGTGTCCACGGTGAAGCACTGGCTGGAAAGCCCGCGCACGGCGAGCGTGGACGAGCTGGTGGACGCCTACCTCTATCTCGTATCCCACAGCGCATGGATGTAAAGATAATAAAGCACAGCGGCCGACGTGTTGATGCCGGCCGCTGTGCTTTTTTTATCCCATCCGGACGATGAGCATATCGCCCGCCCGGCAAATGCTGCCCTCCGCGGGAAACGGCGGCATTGCATCCGGCTGCGCTCCCTCGGGGAGCTCCGATTCGCTGCCGATGCGGATCGGGGTCTGCAGAATGTACGAAAAATACGCGGCGTAATACCCGCCGCCCACCGTGCTTTTCACCCACGCGCCGGTGATCTGCGATACGCTGCCGAGCGCTTCGGGCGTATCGAAGGACGGCAGACCGATAAACACGACCGGCGTTTCTCCGGGAACATACCCCTCGGTCTGGTCCAGACGGAGGCAGAGCTCCGTCATGCGGGAAAGCGTGGCCTGCCGCTCAAGGTCTTTTTTGAGATAGAGCGCGTTTGCCGTCTGGACATTTCCCCAGACGAGCGCGGCGATCAGCGCAAGAGAGATCGCGGCGCAGCCGGAGAATACCCGGCTTTCCGGCAAACTTTGCAGGCACTGCCGCAGCAGCAGGATATCGAAGACATACACCAGACAGAAGGCGTACTTCATCAGATCGTGCGCCTCCATCCCGGCGTAGCCGAGGAAGTTGGAAAAATTCATGCCCATCGGCAAAAGCGCGGCAAGAGCGAGCGCAAGGAGAAGATTGACCGCGGGGAGCCGTTTCCGGAGGAAAAAGCGTGCTGCCGCCGCCAGCGTGAGAACGGCGAGCAGGAGATGCCCCGTGCGCGTGACCGGCAGAGGAACGAAGACCGGCTGCCGCACGGTGCTGCGTGCCCATGTGTCATAGGTCGATCGGACAGCTTCCGGCAGAAGGTCGGGCGTCATCCGGCCGAGACTCAAAAGGCTGTTGTACCCGCCGTCGAGCGCGACGCCCGATGCGCTGCACACGGCGCGGACGAGAATATAGTACGCGGCCCCGCCGATAAAAAGGATGCCGACGGCTTTGAGCCCGTCGAAAAACACCGCTTTCACGCTCTCGCTCTCCAGAAGCCGCAGAATATAGGCGATCATGACAAGCGAGACCGTGACCGAGATCATCGCCTGATAGAGCGCGAGCGAGCCGACAATGGGGATAACGGCGAGCGCCCTGCGCCGGAGCGTGCCACGGAGAAGGAGATATGCCGCGCACACGGCGAGCAGCATGGCGAGCATATCGCCGTCCAGATCGTAGATGTACGTTGCCGCCAGCGCGGAATATGACACATTGGTCACGAAAAGAGCGCCGATCACGGCAAGGAGCAGCGCGTTGTCCACGGAGAACAGCCGCGAAACGAGATACACCGCAAGCGATACCCACACGAGCGAGAGAACGCCGGAGAGCCACGGTGTACCGGCACCGCCGCTGAACACGGTGCGGTACGCCGGATAGAGAAACCGGCCGAGCGATATTTTCCAGTCCGCCACCGAACCGGCGGCATAGCGGATATCTCCGGAAAGGAACATCTCGTTGAGCGAGTCGTGGCTGACGGTAAAATTGGTGAACGCATAGCCGTGCGCGAGCAGGCCGAAGAGAAAAACGGCGGCAAAGGAAGCAAGAAGCCGTTGGCGCTCGCCGGTGATGCGAAAATGCGGCGCGCGGCGCAGCGCGGAAACAAATCTGGTCATGGCGGAAAAACCTCCCGCGGAAAGGCGGTCACGGATTCACAAAAAGATGTTTGCGGTTGTTGAAATACGGAATATTGACAAAGAGCATGACGAGCGAACCGATGATGCTCCCGGCGACTTCGGCGGTAAAGGCCGACTGGCCGATAATGATGCTTCCGATGAGCAGATAGAGCACCGTTACCGCGGTATTGACGATGTACATCAGATAATACATCATCGGGCCCTTGGCGCGGAACTTTGCCAGCGCTCTCTGCACGACCACCGCGTACACGGCGAGCGCAAGACAGACAACACCCATGACGATATCCAGCGGCTGCAGCGCGGGGAAGACGCGGTAGACCATTTCGGCGTTCCCCTCATAATGCGCGCCGGTGAAGTACCTTCCGGCCGCTACCAGATTGACGAGCATACCGGCCCACAGCTGAAAATAGATGATGAACTTGAACCACTTCATGCCGCGCCGGGGCGCTGCGATGACGCCGAACGCGGCGGCGGGATCGGGCGTGCCCTGCGGCGGCATGGCCGGTTCAACCGGAGCTGCCGGCGCGGCGGGGAAGGACGGCGTGCTTTCCGGCGGCGCGGCGGAGGGAGCGGGGGCAAGATCGGCGCCGCATTCGGGACAGAATTTCGCCTGGTCGGGGATCTGTTTTCCGCAGAATCGGCAGTACATGGGGATTCCTCCTTCTGTTTATTTATATTTAATACGGGGTTTAATTCCATGTTCCTTCGTTGGCGGTGAAAAGCTCGGCAATGCGGTTTCGGAGCGGGGCAAGCTCCTCGCCCGCAAGCGCCGGATTTTTCCGGCAGAGCGCTTCGGCGGCGGACTGCGCCTCGTGCAGCATGTCCATGCTGCCGAGAAGATCCTTGACGTGCATTTCCGGCAGACCGTGCTGGCGCGAGCCGAAAAAGTCACCGGGGCCGCGCAGCTCCAGATCGGCCTGCGCGATCTCAAAGCCGTTGTTCGTACGCGTGAGCACGCGCAGCCGCTCTCTGGACTCTTCCGTCGGCGTATCGGACACGAGCACGCAGTAGCTCTTCGCCTTGCCGCGCCCGACGCGTCCGCGCAGCTGGTGGAGCTGCGATAGCCCGAACCGCTCGGCGTTTTCCACGACCATGAGCGTAGCGTTCGGCACGTCTACGCCGACCTCCACGACCGTCGTGGAAACAAGAATGTCCGTCTCCCCGGCGGCAAAGGCGGCCATGACCGCTTCCTTTTCCTTCGGCTTCATCCGCCCGTGGACACACGCGACGGTAAGATCGGGAAAGAGCTTTTGCAGCTCCTCGGCGTGCTCCGAGGCCGACTTGAGCTTGCTCTCGCCCTCCTCGCCGTCCTCTACCTTCGGACAGACAACGAACACCTGATGGCCCTCTTCGACCTGCTTGCGGATAAACCCGTTCAGGCGGGCGCGGTAGCTTTCCGTTACGGCGAAGGTGTCCACCGTTTGGCGTCCCGGCGGCAGCTCGTCGAGCACGGAAACGTCGAGATCGCCGTAGATCATCAGCGCGAGCGTGCGCGGGATGGGCGTGGCGGACATGACGAGAATGTGCGGCTGCGCGCCCTTTTCGCCGAGCGCGCCGCGCTGCTCCACGCCGAAGCGGTGCTGCTCGTCCGTGACGGCAAGACCGAGATTGTGAAAGCGCACGTCCTCCGTGAGCAGGGCGTGCGTGCCGACGGCGACATCGCACACGCCCTCCTCCAGCGCGGCTTTGACCGCGCTTTTTTCCTTTGCCTTCATCGAGCCGGTCAGAAGGCATACGCGGATGCCGAACGGCGCGAGAAAGCCCTGCAAGGTTTTTACATGCTGCTGCGCCAGAATCTCCGTCGGCGCCATGAAAGCGCTCTGGTATCCGGCCCGCTGTGCCGCCCACAAAAGCGCCGCGGCGACAAGCGTTTTGCCGCTGCCGACATCGCCCTGCAAAAGGCGCGACATCCGCTTGCCGGACGCCATATCGCGCAGCGCCTCGTCCGCGGCGCGCCACTGCGCTCTCGTCGGCGAAAAGGGGAGAGCGGCATAAAACTCTTTAACGTCCGACGTCGGGATACGCTCGCCGGGCACACTCTCGCGCTGCGCGCGCAGCCGCTGCGTGGCGCAGGAGAGAACGAAAAATTCTTCAAATGTCAGCCGCCTCCGCGCAAGCGCGAGCGTTTCCCAATCCGGAGGAAAATGCACGTTCCGGTACGCAAAGCCGACCTTCGGCAGCGCATACTGCTCGGCGATCTCCGCGGGCAGAAGCTCCGGCAGCATATCGCCGCAGGCATTGAGCGCGCACTCCACGGCGCTCACGACGAGCTTATTCGATATCCCGTGCGTCAGCCGGTAGAGCGGCAGTATCCGCCCCGTGACGGTGCCCGCGCGGTCCTCGCGCTCAAAAACGGGGTTTGTGAACGTCTTGCGCAGCAGATTCCCGCCCGCCTTGCCGTAAAAGACATAGCTTTCACCCGGAACAAGCTGGTCGCGGACGTAGCTCTGGTTGAAGAATGTCACATCCGCGCTGCCGCTCTCGTCCACGATGCGCAGCTTCACGAGATCGAGCCCGCGCCGGACGCGCGTGAGGCGCGGCTCCGCTGCGACCATGGCGCGCACGCACGCCGTTTCGTCCAAGGCAAGCTCGGCGATGGGCCGCACGGCGGTGCGGTCCTCATAGGCGCGCGGGAAATAGTTGAGAAGATCGCCGAGCGTGCGCACGCCGAGACGCGCGAGAGCCTTTGCTCTCTGCTCGCCGACGCCTTTTATGTAACGGACATCCGTAGACAGCTCCGGCACGTTCTTCTCTCCCTTCGTAGATTATTCCGCGAGCGTTTCCCACTCGGCGTAAAGCGTCCCGAGCGATTCCTCGGCGGCGTCTTTCTGCGCGCCGAGCTCGAGCAGCTTCTGGTAATCGGAGGCGTTTTTCTCCATTTCGGCCTCGATATCGCGCAGCGACGCCTCGGCGCGCTCAATGTCACGCTCGATCCTCTGGCGGCGGCGGTCGCGGTTCGGCTCGGTCTTTTTCTTCGGCTTCTCCTCGCGCGCGGCGCTCTTTGCGGCCTTTGCCGGCGGCTGGAGCGCTTCCTGCCGCGCTTTATATTCGCGCCACTCGGCAAAGCCGCCGCGGTAGTCCTCGATCTGCCCGTCGTGCAGACACCAGATGCGCGTGGCAAACTTCTCGATGAACCAGCGGTCGTGGCTCACGAAGAGCAGCGCCTCGCTGTAGTCCATGAGCGCGTCCTCCATCCACTCGCGCGAGAGAAGATCGAGATGGTTCGTCGGCTCGTCGAGCATGAGAAAGTTGATGTCGTCCCGCATGAGAATGCAGAGCCGCAGTCGGCTCTGCTCGCCGCCGGAGAGCACCGAAACGGTCTTGAACACATCCTCGCCCCGGAAGCCGAACGCCGCGAGACGGTTTCGCGCCGTCTGCGGATCGCACTTCGCCTCCCAGAGCATCGTGTCCACCATGTTGCGCGAGGGATCGTCAAACCGCACGAGCTGCGGCAGGTACGCGCTCTTTACCGCGGGGCCGAGATGGATCCAGCCGCGGTCCGGCGTTTCCTCACCGGTGATGCAGCGGAGCAGCGTGGACTTGCCCGTACCGTTGTCGCCGATGAGCGCGATGCGCTCGCCCGGTTCTATGAGCTCGTCGATGCCGGAGAAGAGCTTCTTCTCGCCGTAGGACTTCGCCACGTCCTCGAGCACAAGCACCTCGTCGCCGAAAAATTCCTTCTGCCGGAAGCGGACGGAGAGCTTTTTGTCCTCGTGCGGCCTTTCGGCGGTCTGGAGCCGCGCGATGCGCTTTTCCATGGAGAACGCGCGCTTGTGCAGCTTGTCCGCGCCCATGAACGCCCACAGATGCAGATCGTCCGCCGCCTTCTGCAGATGGGCGATCTCCTTTTGGTTTTTCTCATATTGCCTGCGCAGCTCCTCGTACCGGCGCTGCTTTTCCTCGGCATAGAACGTATAGTTGCCGTTATAAAACTCCGCCTTGCCGTTGACGATCTCAATGATCCGCTGCGCGACCTTGTCGAGAAACCAGCGGTCGTGCGATATGGCGAGCACCGTCCCCTTGAAGTGGAGAAGATAGTCCTCCAGCCACTCGGTCGCGTGCATGTCGAGATGGTTCGTCGGCTCGTCGAGCAGGAGAATGTCGGTGTCCTCCAGAATGAGGCGCGCTAAGTTGACGCGCGTTTTCTCGCCGCCGGAGAGCGAGTCGAAAAGCTGCCCGCGCATGGCAGGGGGGATGTCAAGACCGTTGGCGACCTTGCTGCGGCGCACCTCGGCGTCGTACCCGCCGAGCATTTCAAAGCGCGAGAGAAGCTCGTCGTATTCCGAGAGCAGCGCGCGGTCGCTTGATACCGCCATGAGCTCTTCAAGCTTTCGCATCCGCGCCTGCATCGCGTTGAGCCGCTCTTCCGCTGTGGCAAGCACGTCCTCCACGGTGTAGCCCGCCGGGTAGTGCGGGATCTGCGAAACAAGCCCCAGCCGCTTGCCGCGGGCAATGTCGATCTCGCCCTTGTCCTCGGTGAGCTCGCCGACCATCAAGCGGAAAAGCGTCGTTTTCCCCGTACCGTTGCGGCCGAGAATGCCGACGCGCTCGCCGTGCTGTACCTGAAACGTCAGCCCGTCGAGAATGTTGTTGTTGACCTCAAACGCCTTCGTGAGGTCCCGGACGGAAATATCAATCATCGGAATAATACTCCATTACAGTCTGTAATACGGAATTGGCGACGCCCCCGGCCTGCAGCAGTCCGCCGCCGCCGTGCTCGAGCATCACCGCAAACGCCACCGGCGCGCCGGTGCGCAGATACCCGACGAACCAGGCGTGCGTCGTGCCGTCGCCGATCTCCGCCGTGCCGCTCTTGGCACAGAGATCCAGCCCCGGGAACCGGTCGCGGCCATAGCCGTAGGCCACGTCGTAGCTCATGCACTCGCCGGCATACTCCGCCGTCTCCGCGTCCATGAGCACCGCGCCGCCGCCCACGCCGCCATAGGCGAGCGTCGGCGTAACGGCGGCGCCGCCGTTTGCAATGGCGGCGCACAGCCGCAGCATCGAATACGGCGTCACAAGATCGGTGTACTGCCCGATGCCGAGCCACGCCTCGTCGCTGCTGCCCGCTTCGGCGGTCTCGATCTTGCCGGAGACCGTGGCCGCGCCGTCGAGCGTGAGAGACCCGGCCACGCCGAGCCGCTGCGCCGTTTTCACGATCGTCTCGCTGCCAAGCTCAAGCGAAAGCTCCCCAAACGCGCAGTTGCAGGAATTTGCGAGCGCCTGCTCGATCGTCTGCGGGCCGTGCCAGCCCGTGCATACGACCGTCCCGCCGGGGAGATCGAGATACTGATTGCAGGTGAACGTCTGTTCGGTGAGATCGGGGAGGTTTTCCACCGCGGCGATGAGCGTCACGAGCTTGAATACCGAGCCCGGCGTGAACGTGCCGAGCGTGCAGCGGTTGATGAAAAGACCGTCGATGCTCGTGTCGGCCTCGCCGTTCGGATCGTAGGAAGGGGAGGAGACCATCGTTAAAATCTCGCCGGTCTCGTAGTTCATCACGAGCACCGCGCCGCGGCGTCCCCCGAGCGCGTCCCACGCGGCGGTCTGCAGCCGTGTGTCGAGCGAGAGCGCGACTTCTGTGCCGCCGCCGGGCGTGCCGTAAACAAACGAGTAGCCCGCCAACTCATCGGCAAACGCGGAGATCGCGCCGCTGATGTATCCGCGGTAGTCGCCGACAGCGTGGACGGAGGAGAGCCGCACGGCAGGATCGTCCGCGTAGCGCCACGCGCCGTTTTCGGTCTGCGCGAGAATGACGCCGTTGCGGTCGGTCAATGTGCTGCTTTTGAGCACGCCGTTTTGGTAAATGTGCTGATTGGCGCTGTAAGATGCCCAGTCGCCGCCGCAGAGAGCCAGCCGGACGACAAAAAAGCCCATGCCGAGCGCCAGCGCCGCCGCAAGCAGCAGCGCGATGGCGGAGCGGTGTTCAATGCGTTTCATTTCACCGCCTCCTTTTTCTTTTTGCCGCGGCGGGCGTTCTCAAAGCTCGTGCGCAGCGCAAAGCTGCCGCCGGAGCGCGTGTCTCCGGCCTTGATATACGCGAGCATGCCCCAGCAGGAGATGAGGCTTGACCCGCCCTTCGATACGAACGGGAACGTCACGCCCGTGAACGGCAGCAGATCGAGCGAGCCGAACACATTGAGCGCGAGCTGCGCCATGAAGATCGTGACCGTGGCGCAGGAGGCGATGACGTAATAGGAAGAGCGCCCCGCCGCCGCGCTGCGCACGGAGAACACCGCGAGCAGCAGCAGCGAGAGCACGCAGCACAGCGCGACGATGAGCCCCAGCTCTTCGCACACGACGCCGAACACCATGTCGGTGTTCGCGGCGAATATGTTTTTGAGCCAGCCCGCTCCCGCGCCGCGGCCAAAGAGACCGCCTGCGGCCGTCGCGGACATGGTGCGCACCTGCTGAAAGCCGGTGTTGAGAGGATCCTCCCACGCATGGCCCCAGGTGGCGAACCGCTGCGCCACATACGGCTTCACGGTCAGAACGAGCATCACCGCGAGCGCCGCGCCGCCGATGGCGAGAAAGAGCGTGGCAAAGCTCCCGGAGCGCATGAAGGATATAACGAGAAAGCACACGAAGAAAACGAGCGCCGTGCCGAAATCGCCCATGAGCGCCAGCGCGCCCACGCACACGGCGGAGAAGGCGATAAACAGGATAAGGTTGCGCCGCCGGAACAGACGGTCGAGCGTCGCCGCGCCCGCGTAGACGTAAGCGATCTTGACAAATTCCGAGGGCTGGAGCGTCTGCCCGGCAATGCTCAGCCAGTTTTTTGCGCCCCAGATCGTTTCGCTCAGCAGCAGATTGAGCGCGAGAAAGCCGAGCGCGGCAAAAGCCATCGGCCAGCGCATCGCGCGCACCCGGTGCAGATCCCGCAGCCACACGCCGAGCGCAAAGAAAAGCGCGAGCGCCGCGAGAAACAGGAGACAGTGCCGCCCCATGCCATCCGGCGCGGAGGACCCGACGACGGAAAAGCCGACGCTCGTGAGGAAAAACGCGAGCGTCTCCGGTTCAAACCCGCGCACGGAAATGCTGCGCATCACAAAATAGCAGAACCATTCCATGGCAATGAGCAGTCCGAACGAGAGCACGATGTAGGCGAGCGCCGCGCCGTCCGTCGTGAAGAAAAACTGGAAGAGCAGCACGAGCTGGAAGCATACGAGCAGAAGAAGCGTCACCGCCGGCTGCACCTTGTGCCCGGTCAGGGGGCGCTTGCGCTGCAATGTGGCGCGCTGCGCGTCGTCCAGCGCGAGAAAGTGCAGCTCCATTTCGCCAAGCTTGAGCGTATCGCCGCCGCGGAGCGGCGCGTCGCCCGTGACGGCCTTGCCGTTCAGCCAGACGCCCCTGCCGCCGTCGAGCGCGGAGAGCGTCCACTCGCCCGCGCCGGAGCGCTGGATGGCGGCGTGGCTGCGCTCGATCCCCTCGCCGGTGAGCACGATGTCCGAGGCCTTCGCCCGGCCGAGAATGCACTCCCAGTGCTCGATCGCGCGCGACGTGCCGTCCGGCAGCTCCAGATAGCCCCATACCTCCGGCACATACCTTTCGCTCAGCATCGAGCGCGCGCAGCGTGCCACGATCCAAACAGCGAAAAACGCGAGCACATACCCGGTGTATTGTAAAAAAGCGGTTTCTGTCATGCATTCGCTCCATAAAGACAATAATACAAAATATATTATATCATTTTTCTTGCCGCGAGAAAAGAGTTTTGCTATAATATCTGTGAACAAATCGCGCCTCGCGGCGGGAGGAACTGCCATGAACGGAAAATTTATCGTCATCGAAGGGCTGGACGGCTCGGGAAAAACCACGCAGCTGACGGCGCTTGCCCAAAACCTGCGCGCGCTCGGCTATGCCGTGGCGGAGACCGCGGAGCCGACGGCGAGCACGACCGGCGGGCTCGCGCGCGACGCGCTCTCCGGCTTCACGCCGCGCACCGGCGCGGAGATCGCGGCGCTCTTCATGGCCGACCGCGTGGCGCACAACGTAAATCCCATCAACGGCATCGGAAAGCTCCTCTCGGAGGGGCGCGTTGTCCTCTGCGACCGGTATTACTATTCCTCGCTCGCCTACCAGGGTACCGTGACCGACCCGGAATGGGTGTTCCGTATCAATATCGACTGCCCGGAGATCCGAAAGCCCGACCTCTGCGTGTTTCTCGATCTGGACGACGAGGAGTGCCTGCGCCGCATGGAGCAGGGGCGGTCTTACCGCGAGATCTACGAGAACGAAAATTCCCTGCTCGCCGTGCGCCGGCGGTATTATGAGATCTTCCGGCGGCTGGAGCATCGGGACAGGATTTGCATCGTGAACGCTGCCCGCACGCCCGAGGAGGTCGCCGCGGACGTGCTTTCCGCCGTAAAATCCGTGCTGGACTGATTTTTTGCATTGACAAGGCCGCATACCCTGTGATATGATACTCGAGCGGTTTGGAGAAGTACCCAAGTGGCCGAAGGGGCTCCCCTGCTAAGGGAGTAGTCGGTGATGAGCCGAGCCCGGGTTCAAATCCCGGCTTCTCCGCCAAAAAGGAACGCCTTTTGCGAAAGCAAAAGGCGTTCCTTTTTTCGTCGGCGCTTATGCAGGATTAGATAACTTTTTCTTGCATTTTCCTTTCTGAGTATATATAATTTTCCCAGACACGAAGTCCGTAAACCTGATGAAATTATGCAATTTTATCGATCTGCGACATTGTGTCATTTTTGTATCAAGGGGGACAAACCATGTCTCGTCTGAAAAAA
>ERZ857480.64882-NODE-100425-length-37307-cov-8.0000_pt1 | contig 37307 bp, 36 predicted proteins | sample MGYA00519767_ERZ857480 | MGnify/ENA primary metagenome ERZ857480 (study PRJEB31778, sample SAMEA3449210) | human gut metagenome | biome: human gut; feature: human-associated habitat; material: faeces | place: United Kingdom | collected 2010/2012 ...
CAGCTGATCTTCACGCCGTGAGCCTTAGCAGCCTTGCAGGCCTCGCGGCAGATCTCGACAACGTTCTCGCCCAGAGCCGGGGTGATGCCGGTGAAGTGGAACCAGTCCACGCCCTCGAAGATCTTATCCCAATCAAAGTCGGAGGGCTGAGCCAGCTGGATGGCGCTGTTGGCACGGTCGTAGATGCAGACGGAACCACGCTGAGAAGCGCCCTTCTCGTTGTAGTAGATGCCCACACGGTCACCACCACGGGTGATCATGCTGGTATCAACGCCGTAGCGGCGCAGGCTGTTGACAGCGGCCTGACCGATGGCGTGTGCGGGCAGCTTGGTAACAAAAGCTGCGTCCAGACCGTAGTTGGCCAGAGAAACAGCAACGTTAGCCTCGCCGCCGCCGAAGCTGAACTCCAGGCTGTTAGCCTGAACGAAACGCTCGTAGTTGAAGGGCTGCAGACGAACCATCAGTTCACCAAAAGTAACGACTTTCATTGGTTATTCTCCTTTATATCAGGTGTTTCATTCATCCCGCCGCAGGGCATACCCGCTGCGGCGGGGCTTTTACGGGTAAAAGGGGACAGGCGCTTATGCCTGCACCAGATGGAAGGCAAAGCCGGCGATCTCGTCTGCCATGTAGCAGGCAACGGTCTTGCCGTTCTTCACGTTCTTGCTGTCCAGATCGAACTTCACGCCACGCTGAGACAGGTGGTAGATGGCGCGGTCCACGTTGTTGCAGCCGATGGCGATGTGGCCATTGGTGCCGCGGCCGGGCTTCTTCATGATCTCGAACTCCTTGTTGCCGACAAAGATGCTGGAGTTGCCGGGAGCGACCTTCATGTTCAGCATAGCGCCGATCAGGTTAGCCACCTTCATGGCCTCTTCCTCGTTGCCGGTGTTGATGCCGACGTGCAGCAGCTTCAGGCCCAGCATGGTGTCAACAGCTTCCTTGCTCTGTGCGGTGATCTTTGCCCAGTCGCCGGCCTTGATTACATCGCTCTTGCACATCCAGGTGCCGCCCACGGCAAAGATCTGGTCATAGCCCAGATAATCATTGACGTTCTTGGCGTTGACACCGCCGGTGCACATCCAGCGAGCGCCCTTCAGGGCAGCGCCGATGTTCTTCAGCATGCCCACGCCGCCGTTTGCCTCAGCGGGGAAGAACTTCAGAGCCTCACAGCCCATGTTCATGGCCTGCTGCATCTCGCCTGCGGAGCAGGTGCCGGGCATCATGATGCCGCCCTTGGCGATGACGTGCTTGCAGACCTCGGGGTCGAAGCCGGGAGCAACGATAAAGGAAGCACCGGCAGCCATAGCACGGTCGGCCTGCTCGCAGGTCAGAACGGTGCCGGCACCCAGCAGCATCTCGGGCATCTCCTCGTGGATCTTGCGGATGCACTCTTCAGCACAGGCAGTGCGGAAGGTGACCTCAGCTGCGGGCAGACCACCCTCAGCCAGAGCCTTGCACAGGGGCAGGGCCTCATCAACGCTGTTGAAAGCGATAACAGGGATAATGCCGATCTGATAGACCTTTTCTACGATGGGATTCATAACGCATTTCTCCTTTTATATTTGAACTCTCTTGGTGCGTCGGGTTTGCTCCTGTGGGCGCAATACCCCCATACGCGCTTATGATACTAGTATAAACGAACAGCCCGCCTTTGGTAATACTCAACAAGCACAATGTTTTGCATAAGAGCTTGTATACATTGCACAAAAATGACGAATGACCCGAAAAATCGGGGCAGAAGCCGGTAAAAATGCTGGAAAATTGCTGCAAAAACTGGCTCAGATGCCAAGGGTTTCCAGTATCTCCGCTACGCCGTCATGGTCGCAGTCGGCCTTGCTGACAAGGTGCGCCAGCGCCCGGATCTTCGGCATGCCGTTGGCCATCACAGCGGCCACCCCGGCCTTTTGCAGCATAGCGCGGTCGTTCTCGCTGTCGCCCACCGCAAGAGTGCACGCGTGCGGGACGCCCAGCCGGTTGGCCAGCGCGCGTAGCGCCTCGCCCTTGTCCACACCGGCGGCGGTCACTTCCACGTTTTTCGGCGACCCCTGTACGATCTCTACGCCCGGGACGGCGCGGAAGCGGGGCAGCGCAGCCGCAGCCTGCTGCGGGTTTTCAAAAAACACGCAGAGCTTTTCAATGGCAAAGGCGTTGCGGCTCATCCACTCGGCTGCGTCCCGCAGAATGGTAAAGCGGCCATCGTTGGGCTGGTGCGCTTCGGTGCCGTCCTTCTTTGCTGCCCGGGCAGCGGCCAGCGCAATGCTGCGGGCATCGGTGCAGGCGTATCCGTCCGAAAAAATGCGCAGGTCGGCGTGGCAGCTCTCGCAGACCGCAAAGGCTTCGCGGGCAGTCTCCACCGGCATCAGGCTGTGCAGCAGGCAAATCGGGGTGCTGGTGCGGTGCTCTTTTGCGTTGGAATAGCGGCTGTACACTGCGCCCACGGGGTCGCTACCCAAATCCCACACGGCGGCACCGTTGCAGGTGATAGCGTAGCGGATGCCGGGCAGCTGCGCCACCTCCGGCGGCAGACTGGCCAGCGGACGGCCGGTGGCGGGCACGATGTACACGCCTTTGTCCACGGCAGCTTGCAGGGCGGCGCGGGTGCGGGGGGTGACGTGCCCCTCGCGGTTCAGCAGGGTGCCGTCCAGATCCAGCGCGACCAGACGGATGGCGGGAAATTCTTGTGGCATGACGTACTCCTTTTATAAATAAGATACAGCTTGTTTTTATTGTAGCGCAGGGGCGGCATTTGCGCAAGTGGACGGAATATGCTATAATAACACGTCAATTCACATAAAAAATAGGAGAAACGACATGAAGTTTGACCAACTGCGCAGCCGGTGCCGCCCGCACCTGTGGTACCAGCTGTACTGGGTGGTGTACCTGATCTGGTTCTTTTGGCTGGATCTCACCGTCACTGCCCCGAAATATATCCTGCACAGCCCGCTGGACGATCTGATCCCCTTCAATGAGTGGTTCGTGATCCCCTATTGCAGCTGGTTTCTGCTGCTGGCGGGGGTGACGGCGGCACTGTGGTGGTGCGATACCGCCACCTACGATAAGCTTTGCCTGACCATGTTTTCCGGCATGACCTTCTGCCTGATCGTGTACATGATCCTGCCCAACGGGCTGGAGCTGCGCCCCGCTGTGGAGACCCTTGGCAGGGACAATCCGGCGCTGCGGCTGATGCGGCTGCTGTGGAAGGCGGACGCCGCCGTGAACGTCTGCCCCTCCATCCACTGCCAGAGCTCTGCCTGCATGGCAATGGCTTTCAGCCACAGCAAGCTGGCAGAGGGCAAGCCCCTGCGCAAGGTGCTGGCATGGGTGTGGGCGGCGCTCATCTGCCTGTCCACCGTGTTCACCAAGCAGCATTCGGTCATTGATGTGGCCTGCGGCTTGGCGGTAGCTTTTGTGTGGCTGCCGATGGTGTACCGCCCGGCGCGGGCACTTCATTGAACAAAATAGCAAAAAATTGCCCTTGATTTTCGGTCGCTCCTGCTATTGACAGTTGCCCGGCAGTTGGGTAATATGGTCATATACTAGTATATCACCAACTGACCCCGAAGGGAGAACACTGCAATGGCATCTTTGAGTGCGAGGGAACAGGCGTATCAGACCATCCGCAGCCGGATCATCACCATGGAGCTGAAGCCCGGCGACCCCCTGAACGACAGGGAACTTGCGGAGCAGATGGGCATCAGCCGCACCCCCATGCGGGAGGCGCTGATCATGCTCAACATTGCCCACATGGTGAACATCAAGCCGCAAAGCGGTACCCATGTGGCTCCCATCGACCTGAAGCGGATGGAGCTGGAGCAGTTTGCCCGCTTTACACTGGAAAAAGAGATCTTGAACCGCGTGCGCGGCCGCTTGACAGAGCAGCAGGAGCAGGAGTACCGGCAGGTCATCGAGAACTACCGCCTGCTGGAAGCCGACCTGACCCAGCCGAACCGGGAGACCCATCTGCTGGAACTGGACAACCAGTTCCACCGCAAGGCTTTTGAAATCACCGGCATGGAGGCGCATTTTGACCACATGCTGGGTGAGCTGCAGCACGTGGAACGTATCCGCAAGTTCAGCTTGCAGACCAACGAGAACAAATCCGTCTGCGCTGCCCACACCCGCATTCTGGAAATGGTGCTGCACGGTACCGCCGATGAACTGGGCGAGGCGCTGGAAAGCCACCTGAATCGCTATAAGCTCTCGGTGGAGCAGGCCCGCAGCGTCCACCCGGAGTATTTCACCGAGGAGTGAAAAGAAATTGTTTAAATGTGGAGCCACATTTATTTATACAATATAAAAAGCCCGTCGGCAGACGCTGTCTGTCGACGGGTTTACTGTTAAGCAGCAGGGAAAAAAGGTTAGTTCTGCTTGCCGGCCTCAGCCTTCATGGCGTTGTAGCCGATGAGCACGGTCCAGACGTAGGCGCAGGTCTTGGGGATCATCAGCATACCGATCATGGGGTTCACGTCTGCCCACAGCACCACGGGGATATAGAAGCCGAAGCTCAGCACGATGGTCAGCCACATCCAGCGGAAAGCCTTATCGTTGTTCTGCTTGGCGCTGCGGTAGAACAGCACGATGATCAGCAGACCCAGCAGGGCAAAGGGCACATTGCGCAGGATGCCCCATGCCAGCGGGGTGTGGTTGGTGAGCCACTGGTTCTGCGGCATCATGCACAGCACAATGCGCACAGCGGACAGGGCGTACACGGCGGCAGTCACGTTCTTCTGCCCCTCGATCTGGTAGCGCTTGCGCCAGACGTAGTACAGCAGCACATAGAACACGGTCATAGTCACAGAGGTGATCCACTTGCCCAGACCCAGCGGCACAGCGTAGTTTTCCAGACCGGTGGTGCACAGTGCCAGTGCGCGGGGCACCAGATGGAAGGAGTCGCCAGCGCCCAGCACAACGGCCATCAGGCCGAACAGGCGGAACTGGGTGCCAGCCTTGCTGCCGCGGATCATGCGGATGCCCACCGTGAGCACGGTGACCAGATAGAAGATATCGAAAACGGTTTCAATAACAGCTCTCATACATTTTTCTCCTTTATTTGTTTTGATCGCAGGTTCGATTTTATAGGGAACCGGCGCGGCAGAGCCGTACCGGAGGCATCGTAGGGAAAAGGGCCGGTGATAGTATGTTTCGAGGGGCGCAAAAACCAAATTGAACGGTGTTCACATTCGGGCTTAAAAAACTCCCACAAGGCTTGTGGGATGTTTTTTTGTTTAATAAATGGTTCTGCGCACGATCTCCAGCACCGCAGAGGGGTCGAAGTTCTGCTGCACCACCGCGGACAGCATCAGGGAGAACAGGATGCCCGCAAACTGTTCCGGGGTGAACTGCTCGGTAAAGGCGTCAGGACGGACTTTGGTATCGTGACGCAGCACGTTGCACAAAGCATCCAGAATGTGCTGCCATGTCTGCCGCATCTGCTGCTTGCCGTCGTCCGTATCCTGCTGCACAAAACCCAGCGCATGGTGTGTGAAAAAGCCGGGATACTGCTGACAGCCGTATTCCATCTGCCGGTACATCCAGCGGATGCAGGACAGGGTGTCCTGAAACACGGCTTTGTCCTCCGGGTGGTGGAAGATGTCGTTCCAGATGCTTTCCACGGCCGCGCTTACCAGCTCGGTCTTGGAGCCGAAGTAGTTATAGATGCAGCCCACGGAGACCCCGCAGGCTGCCGCGACCGCACGGATGTTGACCGCCGCCCAGCCGTTTTGCTGGATCAGCTCCCGGCTGATCTTCAGAATGTCCGCTTTGGACGTTGCCATTGGATTCGTAAGCACACCTCCCAACATGAACACTGTTCATGATGCATAGTATACAACGGCGGTAGGCTGCTGTCAAGGGGGTGCGGCTCTTTTTCGCCGTCTGCACAGCGGCAGGAAACGAAAGCTACATATATGCAACCTGTTTCATGTTTCTACCACCTAAAATGTGCCAAATTCATGTCAAAATGGTAACAGTTCTTGTTTCATCGTTGATTTTTGACGAAAAAAGCTTGCTTTTTTTGTCAATGTGCGTATAATAAGAGAACATCAGCCCAACCAAGGCAGTTGGTATGCTGCCGGTGGTCTGAAACCAGAAAAAAGAAGAAAAAGGAGATAATCCCTATGAAGCTCAAGACTGTTGCAATTGCCGCTGCCGCTCTGGCACTGGCTGTTGGCATGACCGCCTGCGGCGGCTCTGCCTCTACCGCTGCATCCTCCACCGCATCCTCTGCTGCCGCCTCTTCCGAGGCTGCTTCTTCCGAGGTTGCTTCCTCTGAGGCCGAGGCTACTTCTGCCGAGTACACCGTGTACAACACCACCGGCAGCAAGGTGACTGAGCTGTACCTGTACGATGCAGGCTCTGAGGACAAGGGCGAGAACCTGGCAGGCGAGGGTCTGGCTGACGGCGAGAGCGTCGTCATCACCCGCGATGTCGAGGCTGACAAGCAGGCTGACGTTGTCTACGTTCTGGAGTTCACCACCGAGGACGGCAACACCCAGAGCTTTGACACCCTGCACTATGAGGTGGCTCCCATCTCTCTGAAGAGCGTGGACGCCGCTGCCGGTGCTACCGCTATTGCTTTCGAGGCTCCCCAGAAGTAAGAGCGACCCCTTACATCCGCAAACAGAAAAAGGCTGCTGCACCGTGCGTGCAGCAGCCTTTTTTGGCAGAGTGGACGGTTTTGAATGGCTTCCGCTGCGCTCTAGCCATTTTCAGCGGAAAATTATTTTAAATTTCGGGATATCGGAACGCCTGCGGGCGTTCCGATATCCCATTTTCACAGAAGGGGTCGTGGAGGAAAACTGCCTGTCAACCGTTGCGCTCTTCCCCATGAAAAAGGGCGAGGACACTACCCGCAGCGCCGCGCTTTCGCAGAAAGCGGCGCTGCAAATGCTGTTTGCCGCCACGACCCCTCCTGTGAAAAAGTAAATCGGGAAAATCCGCAGATTTTCCCGATTTACAAATAAAATATTCTTTCCGCTAATTATGCGCAAAGCAAACGCGGAGCGCATTCAAATGGTCCTATCACATTCTGAACCCACGGAAGCCCCAGCCGCCGCAGCAGCAGTTGCACAGCAGGTTCAGCAAGATCATGCTCCAGCACCAGCGCAAAAGCCCACCGGGCTGGGCGTAGGTGGTCTGGGTGCGGTAGGTCTGGCCGGGGTTCTGCATCCGGCGCAGGTGCATCTGGTACTCGGTGTTGTTCGGGTCCAGCTGCACGGCGCGGCGGGCGTCCTGCAAAGCGTCCACGCTTTTGCCAAGGCCCTGATTGGCCAGCGAGGAGAGATAGTACCACCGCGCATTGCGGCCGGTCATGCTGTCCAGCACCCGGCGCGCCTCGGCGTAGCGGCCGCTGGCCACAAAATTGCGGGCGGCCTGCATTTCCGGGGTGTCGGTGCCGGAGGCGCTGGGCCCGGCCTGCTGGTAGCCGCCAAAGCCAAAGCCGAAGCCAAAGGGGTCGAAGCCCTCAAACCCGTCAAACCCGTCAAAGCCGGTGTAGCCGTAGTTCTGCTGGCCGTAGCCCTGCTGACCATAACCTTGCCGGTTATAGCTTTGCTGCTGGTAGCCGCCGTAGGGGTTGCCGCCCATCTGGGGGCCGGTATCGCCCTTGGTAATGGCGTCGTAGGCGGCCTGCACCTCCTTGAAGTGCTCCTCAGCCGTGGGGTCGTTGGGGTTCAAATCCGGGTGCCAGCGCTTGCACTTGGCGCGGTATGCTTTTTTGATCTCGTCGTCGCTTGCGCCGCGCTGAACGCCCAGTACCTCATAGGGATCTCTCATGCTCGGTATACTTCCTCACTCATTATACTGACGGTACAGCACCGCTGTACCATATCCGTTTTATTTTACCGGAACATCGGTACAAAATCAAGACGCATCGGGCTTTCCGGTGCGTTTTGCGTTTTTGCAGTTGTATTTCAGCCACACGCCGGAATACAGGATGTTGCGCAGCAGATCTGCGTCCTCCACGCAGGGCAGACGCTCAAAGTTCTGCGCGCAGCGTGCCAGCAGCAGCTCAAAGATGTCCAGCATCTCTTCCTCGTAGTCCGGGTGGGTGCTCAGCTCCCGCAGGGGGTTGTACGCGCCCCGGCGCTTGTCGCGGGGCAGGTCATCGTAGGCGTCCAGCAGATAGATGAACTTGCCCAGATGGAAGCCGATGCTGCGCAGCTCCGGTGCCCAGCGGTCCTGCCGGTAATCGAACAGCTCGGCCATCAGCGCACCAAAGCAGCCGGACACCGCGTCAAGGTCGGTACTGCCGGCGGCCTCGTACTCGGCAAGCTTTGCAAGACAAGCGCGGATCGCATTGCACTGCCGCGGCCAGCGCTGGGCGGCTTCGGCGGTGCTGTTGTCCAGCAGGGCGCTGTACCCCAGCGCCAGCAGGTTATGGTCGTCCTGCCATTTGTCCTGTGCGTTATAGTAGTGCAGCGCCACGCTCAGGTCGGCGCAGTAGTCGGTGGGGTCGGCGCTGCGCCAAAGTACACCGTGTACCGGGTGGACGGGACAGCGGTCTATGCCGCTGTCTGCGGGGGTCTCGCCCTCGTACAGGCTGCACAGCAGGATATTTAAAAAGGTCAGGTCATAGCTCAGGCTGAACCGTCCCCGCAGCCCGTGCAAGGCGTCGATGCGGCGGCACAGCCCGCAGTAGGCCGAGCGGTAGCGGCTCTGCGCCTCGGGGCTGAGGGCGGCCCGATCCGGGATCACATATCCGAACATGGCGGCTCAGCTCTTTTTGATGAACTGGGTGCCGCAGCGCGGGCAGGAGATCTGGATGCGTCCGCGTCCCCGGGGCACCCGCAGCTTCTGGCGGCACTGAGGGCAGCGGTAGTAGTGGTATAGCTTGCGGTTGGCCCACTGCTCCTTCAGGCTGCGGAACTTGTTATTGAACCGGTCCTTCAGGCTGTAAAAGCGGTAGTTCTCCTCAGTGCGCTTGGAGATGTTGCGGCTCAGGCTGCGGTAGTAGCACAAAATCAGCAGTGCCGCGCCCAGCCATGTGAACAGGGAAACGCGGGTGAGCAGCGATGCCAGCAGCATCACGATGGAGCTCATGCTCAAAAACTGGTTCAGGCCATCGGTGCCGTAGCGCCCGATCATGAATTGACGGAATTTTTCTCTCATAGGTTTTCGCATCCTCTTCTCTGGGGCTTTACACATGGAAACGCAGGGCAGCAGCGCCGCCCTGCGGAATACTTTGTACCTCTAGAATATCAGCCAACCATGATAAAATTTTGAACAGACTGCAAATCTATCATGAAAGGACGAAAATTAAACGTTTTGCTCCTCCCGGCTGCGCACAGTGAGCACTGCTTCGGTGTCCAGTGCGCCCTCCATGCGGCAGTGCAGCACGGCGCGTCCGGCCTCGCCGGTGGTGGCAAGGTAGGTGCCTGCCATGCCGCCCCGCAGGGGCACCACGCTGGGGCCCAGAATTTTCAGCGGCCCTTCCACAGACAGGCAGACGGCCTCGCCGCAGTAGGGTAACAGGTTGCCGTTCTGGTCGATGGCGCGCAGGCTGACGGCGGCGCAGTCCCATGTGGGGCCATCGGTCAGCAGGGGGTTGTGCACGGTGCATTCCAGCCGGACGCTCTGCACCGGCTCCCGCACCACGGTGCGCACGGCGCGGCCATGCCACACCGCCTCGAACCGGTACACCGGCGCGGAACTGCCCAGCACACCGATGTATTTGTAGTACATCCGCAGCAGCTCGTTCCAGCTCAGCCGCAGCGAGAGCATCCGCGCCTTGGAAAGGGGTGAAAGCGTCATGGCGTCCCGCCGCAGCTCATTGAGGATGGCAGCAGTCTGCACGGCGGTGGCGTGATCCATGCCCTCGTACTTTTCCAGCAGCGAGCCCACAAAATCGTTGATCTCAATGGGCGGGTGGGGCAGGGCGGCAAAGCGTCCCCGCCGGTCGGGGCCAAACTCGGCCACAAAGTCGTTGCCGCGGTATAGCCGCACGCTCTCGGCGTTGGTGAACACCCAGCAGGCGGCGGCTGCGCCGCCGGGCAGGTCGCCCAGCGTCATGGCAGAGGAGACCTCCAGCACGATATCGGAGGGTGCACGGGGCGTTTTCTGGCTGGCGTAGACGGCGGCGGAGAGCTTCGGGTTGCGGAACAGATCCATCACACCATGGTAGCAGATGCGGTCGCCGCTGCCGAATTCCCGGTGGGTGTTGTAGTCGGTCATGCACCAGCCAAAGCTGCCCGCCACGCCCGGCTGGGCAATGCTGTCGTTCAGCACGGCGGCGTGGTGCAGCGCCTGCACCAGACGGTGAGGTTCATCGTCAAAGGGCTTGGCGGGGAAGTTCTGTCCGCCGAACTCGCTGATGAGGTAGCCCTTGCGGGTGTCGGGGGTCACGGCGGCGCGGTTCTCGCAGCCTGTGCCGCGCCCGGCGTAGGAATAATCGTTGTAGGCGTACACGTCCTCCAGCAGCTGGCTCTTGCGGGTGCTGCGGGTGCCCGCCGTGGGGCGGGTGGGGTCCAGCCGGTGGATGGCTTCGTTGGTGCGCTTGTAAAAGGCTTCGTTGTCGGGGCTGCCGCAGATGCGGGCACCCCACAAAAAGATGCTGGGATGGTTGCGGTACTGGCACACCATCTCCCGGCAGTTCTGCAGCGCCTGCGCCTGCCAGACCTCATCGCCGATGTGCTGCCAGCCGGGCATTTCGGGGAACACCAGCAGACCCAGCTCATCGCAGGCGTCCAGAAACGCCGGGCTGGGGGGCGCATAGCAGGTGCGCACGGCGTTGCAGCCCAGCTCCTTTTTCAGCAGCTGGGCGTCCAGCCGCTGGATGCTGTCCGGCATGGCGTAGCCCTGATAGGGGTAGCTCTGGTGCCGGTCAAGGCCGCGCAGCTCCACCCGCTGTCCGTTCAGGTACAGCCCGCCTGCCACGAACTGCACGGTGCGGAAGCCGAACCGCACCGTTTTTTCGTCCAGCACCCGGTCGGGCAGACCGCCGGTGCCGGGGCGGATGAGCCGCACGGTCAGGGTGTACAGGGTGGGGTGCTCCAAACTCCACGGGTGCACGTTGTTCAGTGTGCCGGTGATGGGCAGGGAAAGTTCGCCGCTGTACACTGCCCGGCTCCCGGCGGGGCTGCGGATCTCGGCCTGCAGGGTGCAGCCGACCGTCTCACCCACGGTGGCGGTGTAGATACGGAAATCGCCCTCCGCCTTTGCCTCGATGAACACGTCCCGCAGATAGGCGGGCTCCTTGATATCCAGACTGACGGCGCGGTAGATGCCGCCGTAGGTCAGCGCATCCAGCTGCCCGCCGAAGGGCGGGATGTTCAGATCCTCCCGGCTGTCGCAGCGCACAGCCACCACGTTTTTTTGTCCCAGACGCAACGCGCCGGTCAGGTCTACCGTAAAGGCGGTGTAGCCGCAGCCATGGTGGAACACACGCCGCCCGTTGCAGAACACAGTGGCATCGTGCGCCACTGCCCCGAAGGTAAGCAGCACGGTGCGGCCCAGCCACTCCTTGGGCGCAAAAAACTCCCGCCGGTAGCCGCACAGGCGCTGGTAGTCGTTCTCATTGCAGTAGTTATAAGGCAGGGGCTTGACCGTGTGGGGCAGCCGCACCGGGGTAAGGGAAAGCTCCGGGCATTCCGGGCGCACCAGCGCCGGGTCGAATGTGGGGGTGAACAGCCAGCCCTCGTTCCAATCGTAGTGTTCCATAGCAGGATCTCCGTTTGAGTGATAAGCTTATAGAGGTATGGTATCACAAAGTTATGAACGAAAAAAGCATTCGCACCCCTTTTGTGCCGGAACAGCAGAAATTTTGCTGCGCTGCGAAAGCCGCCGGTGGCATTGTGCCCAAGAAATACTTGGAAAAATTGTATAAAATCGCCCATAGAAATGGAGCCCCGGAACGCCAGCGGCGTTCCGGGGCTCCAAATTTATTCATACCTCAGCGGATAAAGCTGGTCATGGGGCGGGGCGGGTTCTGCGGGTGGTCGATGCCTGCGGCCTTACCGGCCTCGATGCAGTGCAGCAGCCATGCCATGTTGCGGCCCAGCTCCTGCATCACGGCACAGCCCTCGGCGTCCTGCAATACCTGCTCGGGGTTCGAGCCATGCACCATCGCCCAGTAGGAGCCGTTGACCAGCGGCATGTGGAAGAACTGGGGGTACTTGACCAGCTGGTCAAGGGTGGAGGTAGTACCGGCGCGGCGGGCAGAGCAGCAGACGGCGGCGGGCTTGTAGGCCAGATACTTGCCGCCCGCGTAGGCCAGACGGTCCATAAAGCTGGTCATGTTGCCCGCAGCGGAGGCGTAGTGCACCGGGCTGCCGAACACGAAGGCGTCGGCGGTCTTTGCCTTCTCAATGGCTTCGTTGACTACGCCGCCGAACACGCACCCGTTGCCGCTGCGGCAGCCGCCGCAGCCGATGCAGCCGCCCACGGGCTGACCGCCGACGTGCAGGATCTCGGTCTCGATGCCCTGTGCCTTCAGCTCCCCGGCAATAAGGGAAAGGGCGGTGTAGGTGCAGCCCTTCTCGTGGGGGCTGCCGTTGATGAGCAGAACTTTCATGCTGTATACTCTCCTTTGCTGAAATGCGCCGTAAAATGCGCAAGATTGCTGCTATGATTGTAGCACAAAGCCGCCCGCAGCGCAATGCGGGCTCTTGACAATGCTATGCAGTTGGGAGATAATAAAGGATACGAAAGAGTTAAAACCGGCTGCCGCGGGGCGGCAGCTACGGCAAGGAGGTAACATCATGCGCGTGATCGCAGGAGAAGCCCGGGGCCGCAGGCTGGAAGCACTGCCCGGCACCGATGTGACTCGCCCCACCCTCTCGCAGGTGAAGGAGGCGATGTTCAGCATCGTACAGTTCGACCTGCCCGGGGCACGGGTGCTGGATCTGTATGCCGGCAGCGGCCAGCTGGGCATCGAGGCGCTGAGCCGGGGTGCGGCCCGGTGCGTCTTTCTGGATGAGAGCCGGGAGGCGGTAAGCATCGTGATGCGCAACTGCAAGGCCTGCGGCGTGTTTGACCGCAGCCGGGTGAATATCGGCGAGGCTGCGCGGTTTTTGTCGGCCTGCCGGGAGCAGTTCGATCTGGTGCTGCTGGACCCGCCCTTCCGCGGCGGCACGCTGGAAAAGATCCTGCCGGCCGTGGAAAAGTGCGTTGCCCCCGGCGGCATCGTGCTGTGCGAGAGCGAAACAGGCATCGTGCTGCCCGCGCAGGCGGGCAGTCTGACCCTGCAAAAACAGTATAAATACGGCAAGGTGCTGCTGTGGAAGTACACAAAGCCCATGCAGCCCGCCGCTGAGCAGGAGGGAGAAGCCTTATGAACGTGAACGAGCTTTTGGATACCATTGAGGATGCACTGGAAGAGAGCGCAAATGTGCCCCTTTCCGGCGGCAAGCGCATCGTGAATGTGGAGCAGATCCGGGATTATCTGGACGAGGTGCGGGCCGCGCTGCCCGGCGAACTGCGGCAGGCGCAGCAGATCGTGAACGACCGTGCACAGATCGTGGACAGCGCCAACGCACAGGCACAGGCCATTGTGAAAAAGGCCGAGGAGCGCGCCCGCATTCTGGTCAGCGATGCCGAGATCGTCAAGGCTGCCCAGCAGCGCGCTTCTGAGATCACCTCCGCAGCCCAGACCGAGGCACGCACCCTGCGCCAGACCGTGACCGACTACTGCGAGAATATGCTGCGCACCACCGAGGATACCATGGTGGAAAACGCCGCACAGGTCAAAAACATCCGTAACAGCCTGCGCCAGAACGCCAAGAAAAACGGCTGATAACGGTCAACTTTCCACACAAATTCCACACATTGCGGAAAATGCAGTCCCTGTGAGCAAAAATGACGGCTCACAGGGACTTTTTTTGTGGATTTTTGCGGCCAAAAGCCGCCCGAAAACCCTTGCATTCACGGGTCTGATTTGCTACAATAAACATGTATCGGTGGGGCAAAGTGGGTAAAAGTAGGGCACACGCCCTGCAAATGCCCCTGAAAGGGGGAGCAGCGCGTGTTTTTTGGCCGTTATGATTACACCATCGACGCCAAGGGGCGGCTGAACTTCCCCGCAAAATTCCGCGACGCCATGGGCGAGAGCTTTGTGGTGCTGGAATGGGTGGACAACTGCCTGTTCGCACTGCCCATGGAAGAAGTGGAGCGGCTGGCGGACAAGCTGGAAAGCGATGAACTGATGGACAGCTGGGCTATCTCCGGCGACCTGTTCAGCACCGCCTGCGAGGTGGTGCCGGACAAGCAGGGACGCATCCTGCTGCCCGCCGAGCTGCGCGCCTACGCCGGGCTGGAAAAGGACGTGACCATCATCGGCAACCGCAACCACGCCGAGATCTGGGCCACCGAGGTCTGGAACGCCCGCCGCGCTGCCGTGACCAACGACCAGCGCGCCGAGCGGCTGCGCAAGCTGCACCTCTGATGCAAAAAACTAAAACCGAGAAAGGAGGCCGTGCCAATGGCCTTTGAAGAACAGCAGCCCTTTGACCCGGCCTCGTTTGAGCATATCCCCGTTTTGCTGAACGAGTGCCTGACAGGGCTTGCCATCGACCCGGCGGGCACCTATCTGGACGGCACCGCTGGCGGCGCGGGACATTCCTGCCAGATCGCTTTGCGGCTGGACGCCGCCAAGGGCGGCAGGCTCATCTCGCTGGATCAGGACCCGGATGCGGTGCAGACCGCGCGCGCCCGCCTTGCCGGGCTGCCTGCCACCGTGGTGCAGATCAATTTCCGCTATGCGGGACAAGCGCTGGAGCAGCTGGGCATTGAAAAGATCAACGGCGCACTGCTGGATCTTGGCGTTTCCAGCCACCAGCTGGACGATGCCGCCCGGGGCTTTTCCTACCGGGCAGACGCACCGCTGGATATGCGCATGAGCCAGCAGGGCGAGACCGCTGCAGACCTTGTGAACACCGAAAGCCGTGAGGAGCTGGCCCGCATCCTGCGGGACTACGGCGAGGAACCCTATGCGTGGCAGATCGCGGGAAAGATCGTGGAGGCGCGGGAAACTGCTCCCATCCTGACCACCCTGCAGCTGGCAGACATTGTAGCAAGCGCCATGCCTCCGGCAGAGCGCCGCAAAAACAAGAACCCTTCCCGCCGCACCTTTCAGGCACTGCGCATTGCAGTGAACCACGAACTGGACGCGCTGGAAGAGGGTTTGGATACCATTTTCGATCACCTTGCACCGGGCGGCCGGTTATGCGTGATCACCTTCCACTCTCTGGAGGACCGGCTGGTCAAGAACAAGTTCCGCCGCTGGTCCACAGCCTGTACCTGCCCGCCGGAGTTTCCGGTGTGTGTATGCGGCGGCAAGGCAAAGGCAAAGCTTATCACCCGCAAACCCATTGAAGCTGATACGCAGGAGTTAGAGGAGAACCGGCGCAGCCGTTCTGCCCACCTGCGTGTACTGGAAAAATGCTGAGATGCCGAAAGCACCGGCATCGTGAGGAGGAGAGGAATCATGGGTCAGCCAGCATACGATCGTAACGCGGTGCGCCGCCGCAGGGCACCGCAGCCCCAGCGCAAAGCAAACCTGCGGGTAGCAAAGGGCGGCAAGCGGCGGTTGAACCCGCTGCAGGCCGCCGTACATAACGCCATGAATCTGGTGGCAGCAGCACTGCTGGTGGGCTTTGCCATCAGCCTGCTGTGGAGCGAGGCACAGCTGGTGGAGCTGAACGACCAGATCCAATCCACTAAGGCGCAGCTGGTCAGCGAGCAGAGCCAGTATACCTACTACAACAGCACTCTGAACAGCAAGACCAACATTGCCAGCGTGGAGGAGACCGCAGGGCGGCTGGGTCTGATGAAAGTAGACCCCAGCCAGATCACCTACATCCGCTTGGGAGAGAGCGGCGCACTGGTGCGCCGGGAATCCACCGTGCGGCAATGGACCGACTTTTTGTACACCGGTGCGGTGAACATTCTGGGCACCGTGAGATAAACGGAAAAAGCGTGCGGCAGCGCACGCTTTTTTCGGTTTATGGACACCGCAGTCTGAACAAATAACAGCGCAGGGCGTGCGGAATGCAGTGCACGCCCCGCAGGAGAGAACCAATGCAAGAACCTTTCCGTAACAAAAAAAGCAGGGGCTACCGCCTGCGTCCGGCCACCGGACGGGATCGGCTGGACAGCCGGGTGCGGCGGATTTGCAGCCGTCTGGGCATCCTTGCGGTGGTGGTGGCAGCAGCCATCGTCATCCGCAGCCTGTATAATATCCAGATCATCCACGGAGCCGAGTACCGCCAGTACGCCGCCCAGCAGCAGCTGCTGGATACCACCATCAAGGCCACCCGCGGCGAGATCTATGATGCTTCCGGCATCACCCTTGCCTCCACCAGCGTAGTGTGGACCATCTGGGCAGACCCCAGTTACAGCAGCATCCTTTATACCAGCAAGACCAATGATGACGGCACCGTGACCAAAACGCTGGACCCCGCCATGTGTGCCGAGGTGAGCCGGGAGCTGACGTTGCGTCTGCTCTCCGGGGACGGCGAAAGCATGGACAGCGTGGACACCTCCTCGGCAGAGTACCAGCAGCAGTACCAGACCGTTTACGATGCACTTTCCCGGCTGGATTCTGCCTACGTCACCCTTGCCACCAAGGTGAACAACGCGGTGAAGCTTTCCATTGAAAAATACGTCACCAGCTTCAACAAGGCGCACAAAAAGGCCACCGACACCTCCCGCAAGGGGCGCATCTCAGTGTCCTCGGAAAAGAGCTTCCAGCGCAACTACCCCTACGGCGCCTTTGCCGCAGCGGTGCTGGGCTTTACGGATGCGGATGGCGTCGGCACCTACGGACTGGAAAAATCCTACCAGTCCACCTTGGCCGGTGTGGATGGCCGCACCATCACCCAGCGCAACGCGGTGGGCAACGCCATTGCAGACGCCAACGCCACCACCTTTGCCGCCAAGGACGGCTCCAATCTGGTGCTGTCGCTGGATGTGAACGTGCAGGAGATCGCAGAAAGGTACCTGAACGAAGCCATTGCAGCCAACACGGTGGAAAACCGCGGCTGCGCCATTGTAATGAACGTCAAGACCGGTGCCATCCTTGCCATGGCTTCCAAGCCGGACTTTGACCCCAACGACCCGCTGAACTACACCGCCAACGAGGCCTACCTCAACGAGCTGGTGCACGCAGAGCCGGAGCTTTACGGCGTCTATAAAAAGGACGCCGACGGCAACTACATCACCGATGAACAGGGCAACAAAATTCTGGACGAGGAAGCGGACTATTCCGGCTACTACCGGGATATCCTGTGGAAAAACAAGGCCATCACCGAGCTGTACTACCCCGGCTCTGTGTTCAAGGTCATCACCTCTGCCATGGGCATTGACTCCGGCGTGGCGACCATGAACACCACCTTTACCTGCTCCGGCGCTTACGGCGTAGCCAAGGAGACCTACCACTGCGCAGGGCGCAAGGCGCACGGCCTGCTCAATATGGCCGAGGCACTGCGCAAAAGCTGCAACATCTACTACATCCAGCTGGGGCAGCGCGTCGGCTCGCAGCAGTTCTATAACTACTTCGATGCCTTCGGCTTTACCGCCCGCACCGGGGTGGACCTGCCCAGCGAGACCAACTTTATGCAGTACTACCGCGCCGACCAGCTGGGCGAGGTGCAGCTGGCGTCCTCCTCCTTCGGTCAGGCCATGGCCATCACCCCGCTGCAGATGTGCACCGCCATTGCAGCCACCGTCAACGGCGGGTATCTGGTCACCCCCCATGTGGTGGATAAGATCACCGATTCCAACGGCAATGTCATTCAGGAGATCGGCGCAAACGTGCGCCGTCAGGTCATCAGTCAGAGCGCCAGCGAGGTCATCCGGGAGATGATGGAGTACGAGGTGGGCAACGGTACCGGCGGCGGCAAAAACGCCTATGTGTCCGGCTACCGCATCGGCGGCAAGTCCGGTACCTCCGAGCAGCTGAATATGCACCGCCGCGCCGACGGCGACTATAAAAAGGTGGCCTCCTTTGTGGCAGTGCTGCCCGCCAACGACCCGGAAATTCTGGTCTACGTCATGCTGGACGACCCCAACAACGCCCGGACGGACTACTCCTCCATCCTTGCAGCCCCTGTGGCGGGCAATATCATCAGCGAGGTGGCTCCCTATCTGGGCATCGCCACCGACGGCGAGGACCGCAGCGGCACCATCGTTACGGTGCCGAACCTTGTGGGCACCGAGTGGAGCAACGCGCAGGTGAGCCTGAACATTCAGGGCCTGAAGCATCAGCTGCAGGAGAGTCAGAGCAGCCAGTCTGCTGCCCCGGTCACCTACCAGTACCCCCACGCGGGCGCAAAGGTGCCCTACGGCACCACCATCTACCTGTATACCGATACCTACGAGGGCAGCCGCACCGAGGTGCCGGATGTGACAGGCAAGAGCCCGGACTTTGCCCGCCAGATGCTGAGCGCCGCCGGGCTGAACTGTGTGGTGGAAGGCAGCGGCACGGTGCAGGCGCAAAGCGACGAGCCTGGCTCCAGCGTGCAGCGCGGCACCATCATCACCCTGACCTGTGGGTAAAACAGCTTTTTCGGCATCCTCGACCAAGGCTTTCAGCATAAAGCACTGCCGCAAGGCAGTGACGGATGAGGGTGCAGCATTCAATAGAACGAGAGGGGATACAACAATGGAAAAGATCCATGCAAGCAAGCTTCTGGCAGGGCTGGTGCCTGCCGGAAAACTGACCAGTGACCCGGAGGTGGCACTGGTCACCACCGACAGCCGCGAGGTAAAGCCCGGCTGCATTTTTGTGGCCTTCCCCGGCGAGCGGTTCGACGGCCATGATTTCGCCGCCCGTGCGCTGGAGCAGGGCGCGGAGTATGTGGTGGTCAACCATCCCGTGCCCGGTGTGCCGGAGGAAAAGGCCATCCTTTGCCCGGACAGCTACCACGCCATGATGGTGATGGGCGCAAACTACCGCAGCCAGTACCACCCCAAAATGGTGGGTGTGACCGGCAGTGTGGGCAAGACCACCACCAAGCAGATGACCTACGCCGCCCTGAGCGGCTTTGGCGAGACCATCAAGACCGAGGGCAACCAGAACAATGAGCTTGGAATGCCCCGCACCCTGATGCGGCTGGAAAGCAGCACCGAGTACGCGGTCATCGAGATGGGCATGAGCCACGCCGGCGAGATCGACCGTCTGGCGCGGGCAGCACGGCCGGATGTGGGCATCATCACCTGCATCGGCGTGTCTCATATCGGCAATCTGGGCAGTCAGGAGAACATCTGCAAGGCAAAGCTGGAGATCTGCAACGGTCTGCCAGAGGGCGCGCCGCTGGTGCTGAACTACGACGACCCCTTCCTGCGCAAGGCAGTGCTGCCCGCCCATGTGCGCCCGGTGTGGTTCAGCCTGAGCGATGAAAACGCAGACGTCTGCGCCCTGTCCATCCGGCAGGAGACCGACGGCATGAGTTTTGTGCTGGAAGATCAGGAGCACGGCACCTTTGTGGTGAACATCCCCGCCATGGGACGCCATAATGTGGCAAACGCTCTGGCTGCCTACTGCGCCGCCACCCGTCTGGGGTGCGACGCCAAGAGGGTCATCCGGGGTCTTTCCAACTTTGAACAGACCGGACGCCGCCAGAAGGTGGTGGACAGCGAGGGCGTGACCGTCATCGAGGACTGCTACAACGCAAACCCGGACAGCATGAAGGCTGCGCTGGCAATGTTTAAAGATTTCCCCTGCAAGCGCCGCTTTGCCCTGCTGGGCGATATGCTGGAGCTGGGCGAGCTGAGCCGCGAAGCACACGAGGAGCTGGGACGCCTTGCCGCCGAGAGCGGGCTGTACTGCCTGATCACTTACGGCGAGCAGGCCAAGCGCACCGCTGTGGTGGCTGCGGCCAAGGGGGTAGAGACCCTGCACGCGGACAGCTACCGCGAGGCTGCCGATGCCCTGCTGAGCCGGGTGCAGCCCGGCGATGCCATTCTGGTAAAGGCCAGCCACGGCATGGCACTGGAAAAAGTGCTGGATATCTTCTACGCAGAGCATAAAGAAGCGAAAGTATAACTATTTGGCGAAATGGAGTGTCTGATCTATGGAGCGTTTCGCCTTGGCAGCGGCGGTGGTGCTGGGCTTTGCCCTTACGGTAGCCCTGTGCAGCCTGTTTGTGCCGCTGCGGCGGGTGCTGGAACGCCGCGAACAACAACAGCAGCCGGTACAGTCTGAGCAGCCCTGGCCTGCACCTCTGCGCGCCCCGCTGTGGGGTGGGCTGTGTGCTGCGGCGGGCACGGTGGCTGCGGTGGGCGTGGGCTGGTTTGCCGCCTGCGTAGGCCAGCCGGAGCTGTTGGGCAGCGAAGGCCGGTTGATGACACGGCTGCTCACGGCACTGGCCGGAAGCCTTGCCTTTGGGGCAGTGGGTCTTGCAGAAGATGTTGCCCGGATGCGCAGCCCGGCGGCGCTGGGGCTGCGGCGGGACGTGCGGCTTTTGCTGGAAGCACTGGCTGCGGCCTTTGTCCTTTTGCTGCTGCGGGCAGCGGGCTGTCTGCCCCGGGGGCTGGGCGTGCCCGGGGCGGGGTATGTGCTGCTGGGCAGCGCCGTGCCCTTTTTGTGGGCGGTGCTCATGGTGGCACTGGCCGAGTGCGCCCGCATCGCCGAGCGGGATGAGGGCGCGGTGTGCGGTGCGGCCTTTGTGGCCATGCTGGCGTTGATGATGGTAGAGGCCGGTCTGGGCGTTTCCGGGCTGGCGGTGCTGCCCGGAGCGTTGGCCGGGGCACTGGTGGCACTGGGGCTGTGGGCGTTCCCTCCGGCAAGGCTGGGGGTGGGCTGCTGCGGCAGTCTGCTGGCAGCGGGTGCCATCGGCTGCATCCCGCTCAGTCTGGACATGACCAGCCTGACCGTGCCGCTGGCGCTGCCCTTCTGGGCGGCGGGCGGTCTTTTGGCAGCGCAGCTGCTGTGTGCAAAGCGCACCGGCAAGCCCTTGCGCTGCTGGGTAAAAAAGCATAAAATGAGCCCGGAGACGGTGTTCCTGTGCAGCTTTGCACTGAGCGCTGTCGGCTATGTGCTGGCGCTGGCGCTGCTGCGCTGGTGCTGACCGGGCACGGAGAGGGAAGGGAGCGCAGATGGCGACTATCCGCAAAAAACACAGAGCGCCGGTGTCGGTGTTCCAGCGAGACCCGGGCCCGTGGTCCCGGCTGCTGATCGACTGGCTGGCTACGCTGGCTGTTATTATGATCTTTGGGCTGGTGATGCTGTTCAGCGCCAGCTACACCACCGGCTACCTGCGCATGGGCGACAGTTTCCACTACATCAAGCAGCAGGCGCTGTGCATGATGATCGGGCTGGCCTGTATGTTCCTGATGAGTTATATGGATCACCGCTTTTTGCGCAAGATGGTGGTGCCGGGCTACATCATCGTGCTGGCCATGCTGGCCGTCACCCTGACCATGGCCCCTTTGAACGGCTGCCGCCGCTGGATCCGCTTCGGCGGGCTTACACTGCAATCCTCCGAGGTGGCAAAGTTTGAAATGATCCTGTTCAGCTCCCATCTTGCGGCAAAAGCGCCGCAGGTGGAGCGGCTGGACCCGGAGCGCCGCATTCTGCTTACCCCCCGGGAGTGGCTGCGGGTGCGGGTGTGGAAGCAGCTGGTGGTGCCGGTGCTGCCCCTTATACCGGTGGTCATCCTGCTGGCGATGGAGCCGCACATGTCCGGCATCGTGCTGACGGTGGCGGTGGTGGGCACCATCCTGCTGCTGTCCGGCAGCGGCGGTGTGCTGACATGGGCGGGTGCCATCACGGCAGGCGCCCTGCTGGAGACCCTGCTCTCCCATGTGGACTCCATCCCCTACCTGCAAAAGCGTCTGGACGGATGGACACAGGATCTGAGCAAGATGACCGACCAGACCGTGCAGAGCCTTTACGCCATCGGCTCCGGCGGGCTGAAAGGGCTGGGGCTGGGCAACAGCGTGGAAAAGCAGCTCTGGCTGCCGGAAAGCACCAACGACTTCATCTTCAGCGTGGTGTGCGAGGAGCTGGGCTTCATTGGCGCAGTGCTCATTATCGTGCTGTTCGTGCTGTTCATCGTGCAGGGGCTGCTCATCGCCTATAAGGCCGAGAATTTGTACTGCACCATGGTGGGCATCGGCATCATGGCACAGATCGCGTGGCAGGTGTTCTGCAACATCGCCGTGGTCACCAACACCCTGCCCAACACCGGCATCAGCCTGCCCTTCTTCTCCTCCGGCGGCACAAGCCTGATTTTGCTGCTGGCAGAAATGGGCGTGATGGTGAACATAGGCCGCAACGGCGAGCGGGTGGCGCAGCAGCGGGAGCAGATGCGTGCCCAGCGGGAAGCCGCCCGCGCTGAGCGCGAGGCAGAACTTGCCCGCAAGACCATTGACTTGGCTTCTGCCCGCGCAGCCCGTACAGAACAGTAAAACAAACCGCAAGCCCGCCCGGCAGCAGGCCGGGCGTTTATAAGGAGGAATCACCATGCGTGTTCTCATTGCAGCCGGCGGCACCGCCGGACATATCAACCCCGCACTGGCCATTGCCGGTGCTCTGAAAAAGGCTGACCCTACCGCCGAGATCCACTTTGCAGGCCGTAAGGAGGGCATGGAGTACCGTCTGGTCACACAGGCGGGCTACCCCTTCCACCACATCGAGATCACCGGGTTTCAGCGCAAGCTCAGCCTGCACAACATCAAGCGCAACATCATTACCCTGTGGAATCTGGCCCTCTCCGGCCCTAAGGCCAAGGCCATGATGAAGGAAGTAAAGCCGGATCTTGTCATCGGCTGCGGCGGCTATGTGTCCGGCCCGGTGGTGCGCTGCGCCGCCAAAATGGGCATCCACACCGCTTTGCATGAGCAGAACGCCTTCCCCGGTGTGACCAACAAGCTGCTGGCACCGGATGTGGATATCGTGTTTGCCGCTGTGCCCGCCGCTGTGGAAAAGCTGGGCGCACCGGACAAGACCCTTGTGGTGGGCAATCCCGTGCGGCCGGAGGTGTTTGTACAGGCCGCGAATCGCGAGGCCATCCGTGCACAGCTGGGTGCGGGCGACCGCACCGTCATCCTGTCCTTCGGCGGCAGCTTGGGCGCACGCCGGGTCAACGAGGTAGTGGCAGACCTGTGCGCATGGGAGCAGCACGAGCACAAGCCGGTGCTACACCTGCACGCCACCGGGCAGTACGGGGTGCAGCTGTTTGAGCAGCTGCAAAAGCAGAAGGGCTTTGCCCCCGGCGACAGCCTTGTGGTAAAGGAATACATCAACAATATGCCGGAGCTGCTGGCAGCGGCAGACCTTGTTATCAGCCGCGCAGGTGCGCTGACGCTGGCCGAACTGGAAGCCGTGGGACGCGCCGCTGTGCTGATCCCCAGCCCCAATGTGGCGGAGAACCACCAGTACTACAACGCCATGGAGCTGCAAAAGGCCGGGGCGGCTGTGGTCATTGAAGAAAAAGACCTGACCGGCGAAAAGCTGGTGCAGACGGTTTCTGCCATGCTGGCACAGCCCGGCAAGCTGGCCGAAATGGGCAAAAACGCCCGCAGCCTGTCGGTGGACGACAGTCTGGACCGCATCACTGCGGCGCTGCTCAAGCTGGTCAAGACCCCGTGATGCGGACGTGGAATAAACAGGAAAGAAGGTGCGAATGATGCAGCAGAACCGTGACCGCAACGGCAGACCCCGGAACACGAGACCCTATGATCTGAACCGGGATGTAGCGCGCACCTCTGCGCCTTCGCAGGATCATACGCCCCGGAGCACCGGCAGCAGCCGCTACGGCTATAACGGCGAGCCGCTCAGCCGCCCTCCCTCCCGCAGCGCCAACGGCGGCGTGCGCTCCTCTCGGGCAGATAACAGCATCCAATTCCCCACCCAGTCCCAGACCCGCCGCCCGGCGCAGGGGCAGGGGAGCAATACCACCCAGTACCCCTCTGGCAGCCGCCCGGCGGGCAGCAGACCCAAAAACGCGAAGTCTGGCGGCAAGCAGCGCCGCCCGGCAAACAATGCCCGCAGTGGGCAGAACAGCCGGAAAAACCAGAACGCGCAGAACCACCCGAACCGGCAGCACCCGGCGGGCAACGGTCAGCGCCTGCGCCCGGCGCAAAGCGCCCCGCAGCAAAACCCTGCCCGGCGGGAAATGCGCAAAAAGCGCAAGGTGACCCGCGCTACCCTGCGCCGCCGCCGGATACTGCGCCGCCTGACCGCCTTTGCCATGCTGCTGTGCGTCATTGGCGCAGGCATCTACCTGACCATGACCATGCTGTTCCGTATCAACTCCATTCAGGTGCAGACCCCGGACGGCAAGCAGGTGACTGAGATCGCGGGCTACTCCGCAGACAGCATTTTGCAGCAGATGGGCGTGCAGCTGGAAGAGAACATCTTCAGCTTTGAACCCGGCGAAAAGGCCGCTGTGTTGGAGCAGAATTTCCCACTGCTGGGCTCCATCAAGGTGATCCGGGACTACCCCAACACCGTGGTGGTGCAGGTGACCGAGGCCGTGCCTGCCTACGCGGTGCAAAACGGCAATAAATGGCTTGTGATCTCGGACAAATGGAAGATCCTGTCCGAGGAAAGCACCCAGCCCGAGGGGCTTTGCACCCTGTACGGCGGCAAGCTGCAGGACACCACTCCGGGACAGAGTTTCTGGTTCGTGGACGATGCGGACGCGGCAAGCGCCTCCGGGTCGGAAACCGCCGAAAGCGAAAGCGCGGTGAGCACCGAAACCGCCCGCATGGAAGCCCTGCGCACCCTGCGCAGCAAGCTGGAGGAATACGGTCTGTCGCAGGATGTGACGCGGCTGGAAGTGGCAGACACCGAGCAGCTCGCATTTTTGTATCAGGATCGCATCAGCGTGCTGCTGGGTACGCTGAACGATCTGGATTATAAGCTGGACCGCGCCCGCTATGTGCTGACCAACGCCGATGGCAAGGGCTGCGGCCCCACCGATACCGGGCGGCTGGATTTCAGCCATACCAGCGCCAGCAACACCCGCAAGATCTATTTTGCACAGGGCGAGCCTACTCTGCCCTCCGGCTATGTGGTGCCGCCCAAGGCAGAGGAACCCGCCCCGGCAGAGGACGCCGCCGACAGCACGGAAAGCGCGGATGCTGCCGACACCACCGAACCGGCAGCTGACGCGAACACCGAGCAGCTGCCCCTGACCCACCCTGACCGCATGACGGCCAACGAAGAAGAAAACCCCATGTAAAGAAACTCTATGGAGGAGACTGTATGAAGCTGGAACAACTGATGGAAGGCGTGCCCTTTACCCTTGTGCAGGGCAGTCTGGATACTGAGATCGCAGATATCATCTACGACAGCCGCAAGGCTGCCCCGGGGCTTTTGTTCGTGTGCATCGTGGGCACCCAGCGGGACAGCCACGCGTTTGCCGCCGACTGCGCCGCCAAGGGGGTCAGCGCGCTGGTCATCCAGCACGACATCGACCTTTCCGCCATGCCCGGGGTGACCGTGGTCAAGGTGGAGAGCAGCCGCTATGCCATGGCGCTGATGAGCGCCAACCTCTTCGGCAATCCTGCCCGCCAGATGACTATGATCGGCGTCACCGGCACCAAGGGCAAGACCACCACCACCCACATGATCAAAAGCGTGCTGGAGGCCGCAGGCCGCAAGGTGGGCATGATCGGCACCAACGGCATCTACTATATGGGACGCCACAAGGACACCGCCAACACCACCCCGGAAAGCTACGAGCTGCAAAAGACCTTCCGGGAGTTTCTGGATGCCGGCTGCGACACCGCGCTGATGGAGGTGTCCAGTCAGGGCCTGATGATGGATCGCGTGGCGGGCGTGCACTACGATGTGGGCGTGTTCACCAACCTTTCGCCGGATCACATCGGCCCCGGTGAGCACAAGACCTTTGAGGAGTACCGCAGCTGGAAGGGACAGCTGTTCAAGCGCTGCGACGTGGGCGTGGTGAACATCGACGACGAGAACACCGCCGCCCTGCTGGAGGGCCACACCTGCAAGCTGGTGACCTACGGCCGCGATGAAAAGGCCGACTACCGCGAGACCGGCTACAAACTGCTGCGCACCCACGATTTTCTGGGCGTTGCCTTCCATGTTACCGGCAAGGACGAGATGGACGTCAAGGTGAATATGCCCGGCGAGTTCAGCGTGTACAACGCGCTGGCAGCGCTGGCCGTGGGCAAGGTGCTGGGTCTGCCGGATGCCGCCATCCACGATGGTCTGGGCAAGTGCGTGGTGAAGGGACGTGTGGAGCTGGTGCCCATCAGCAAAAAGTTCACCATCCTGCTGGACTACGCCCACAACGAGGTATCCACCGAGAGCCTGCTTACCACCCTGCGCGCCTACAAGCCCCACCGTCTGGTGGTGGTGTTTGGCTGCGGCGGCAATCGCTCCAAGCTGCGCCGCTACGGCATGGGCGAGATCTGCGCCAAGATGGCCGATTTCTCCATCCTCACCGAGGACAACAACCGCTTTGAAAAGGTGGAGGACATCCTTGCGGATATCCGCGAGGGCATGAACAAGGGCAACCCGGACGCAAAGTTCGTGGAGATCCCCGACCGTCTGGATGCGCTGCACTACGCAGTGGATCACGCACAGGAGGGCGATCTGATCGCCGTCATCGGCAAGGGGCACGAGACCTACCGCGACCGCGAGGGCGTCAAGACCCCCTTCCTTGAGCGGGAGCTGCTGGAGGAATACGCACAGCAGATCGGGTTGGAATAAGAAAATATTATTATTGCGGGAAAAGCCGCTGCACAAAGCACTGTGCAGCGGCTTTTTTGCGCCCTGTGCAGGGGGCTATATAAAAAGGAAGCAAACTGTGACAAAAATGTAAAAGATAAAAATCTTTAACTAAAACCATTGACTTATCCAACGGTTTGATTATAATGGTCGTGTTCGATACCTCATAAATTTTAGGTAAATAATTAAACGCAAACAGTGAACATAAAGGAGAATACTGCCATGACTTTCGAGGAAATGAAGAAGATCGTTGTCGATACCCTGAGCTGTGATGAGGACAAGGTGACCATGGAGGCCAGCCTGACCGAGGATCTGGAGGCCGACAGCTTGGACGCTGTGGAGCTGAACATGGCACTGGAGGAGGCCTGCGGCGTGTCCATCCCCGATGAGGAGCTGGCAAACCTCAAGACCGTGGGCGATATCTTCAACTACATCAATGCCCATGTCTGAGGCTGACCGAGGCGAAACGCGATGAACAGTATCAAAGACCTGCTGCCGGGCAGCATGCGGGAGCGCACCTTCCAGCTGAAAGCCCGGCGGGATGCGGGTGCCGTGTGGAACGACCCGCAGTTCGTGGAATGCAAAAAGTGCGGACGCCGCGCCACCCGCCAGATCTGGAACAAGGCGCAGTACGTCTGTCCCAACTGCGGGGTGCACCTGCCCATCGGCGGGTACTACCGCCTGAGCCTGATTTTGGACAAGGGCAGCTTCCGGGAATTGGATGCCGACCTTGCACCGCAGGATGTGCTGCAGTTTCCCGGCTACCCGGAAAAGCTGGAAGCACAGACCGGCAAGACCGGCCTGAAGGAGGCTGTCATCACCGCCACGGGGCGCATCGAGGGCACCCCGGTGGTGGCTGCGGTGCTGGACAGCCGGTTCTTTATGGGCAGCATGAGCACCACCGTGGGTGAAAAGATCACCCGCGCCGTGGAGCACGCCACCGCAAAGCACCTGCCGCTGATCATCTTTTCGGCCAGCGGCGGCGCCCGGATGCAGGAGGGCATCTTCAGCCTGATGCAGATGGCAAAGACCTCTGCCGCCATCGAGCGGTTCTCTGCCCGGGGCGGGCTGTACATCAGCGTGCTGACCCACCCCACCACCGGCGGCGTGACCGCAAGCTTTGCCAGCCTTGGCGATATTATGCTGGCCGAGCCCGGGGCGCTGATCGGCTTTGCGGGCCCCCGGGTCATTGAACAGACCATCGGCGAAAAGCTGCCCGCAGGCTTCCAGCGCAGCGAGTTCCAGTACGAGCACGGCTTTGTGGACAAGGTAGTGCCCCGTACCGAAATGCGCGAAACACTGGCGCAGCTGCTGCGTCTGCACGCCTGAGGAGGGAGCGCCTTATGATCAAGGACATCTTACAACAGCTCGCACCGCTGGATGAAAAGATCGCCGCCCTGCGCGGCGACCCGGCGGACGAGAACATGACCGATATCACCAACCACGCTGCCGAGCTGGCAGAGCTTTCCGCACAGGAGGACGCTTTGCTGTCCGGCTGCGGGGCACTGACCGCAGAGGACAGGGTCTTTCTGGCCCGTCACCCGGAGCGCCCCCACATCGACGAGATCGTGGATGCACTGTTCACCGACTTTTTTGAGCAGTGCGGCGACCGTCAGTGCAAGGAAGATGCCGCCATTCTGGGCGGTGTGGCGCTGTTCCACGGCCAGCCGGTCACAGTCATCGGCCACCGCAAGGGCGGCACGCTGGAAGAAAACCTGCGCTGCAACTTTGGTATGCCCGGGCCGGAGGGCTACCGCAAGGCTCTGCGCCTGATGAAGCAGGCTGAAAAATTTGACCGTCCCATCATTACCTTCATCGACACCCCGGGCGCATACCCCGGCAAGGACGCCGAGGAGCGCGGACAGGGCGAAGCCATTGCCCGCAACCTGATGGAGATGAGCGGCTTGACCGTGCCGGTGATCGCAGTGGTCACCGGTGAAGGCTCCTCCGGCGGCGCACTGGCGCTGGGGGTGGCAAACCGCATCCTCATGCTGGAAAATGCCGTCTACTCGGTGCTGAGCCCCGAGGGCTTTGCCAGCATCCTGTGGAAGGATTCCTCCCGCAGCGGCGAAGCCTGCGAGATCATGAAGCTGACCGCGCAGGATCTGTACAAGGACGGCATCGTGGAGGAGATCATCCCGGAGCCGGTGGGCGGCGCACAGCGCGCCCACGGGGTACTGTTCGGGGATCTGGACGAGGCACTGCGGCGTCAGCTGCGCAGCCTTGCCCGCATGAACGGCCGTCAGCTGGCCGAGCAGCGCTACCAGAAATTCCGTCAGATCGGAGAAATGAGGAAAGCATGAAGGGTTTGCGTCTGATCGCCACCGGCGGGGCTTTGCCCGGCCGCACGGTCACCAACGAAGAGCTGAGCCGCACCGTGGATACCAGCGACGAGTGGATCACCACCCGCACCGGCATCCGCACCCGGCACTACTGCACCGAGGGCGAAAACGCCGCCACACTGGCCATTGCCGCCGCAAAGCAGGCGCTGCAGCGCAGCGGCCTTGCCCCGGCAGACATTGCCTGCTGCGTCTGCGCCACCCTTTCAGCACCGGACGCCACCCCAAGCGTGGCCTGTCAGGTGCAGGCGGCGCTGGCACTGCCGGAAAACCGCCCTGCACTGGACGTGAACGCCGCCTGCTCCGGCTTTTTGTACGGCACGGCGGTGGCGCGCGGCCTGCTGGCTACGCTGGGCGGGCAGTACGCGCTGGTCATCGGCACAGAGGCGCTCTCCCGCCTGATGGACCCCGCCGACCGCTCCACCTGCGTGCTGTTTGGCGATGGAGCCGGTGCGGCGGTGTTTGAACTGACCGACACCTCGGTGCCCTTTGCCATCACGCTGGGCGCCCGGGGCGATGCCGCCATCCATGCCGGCGGCCCCAGCCGCGCAGGCTCGGCACCCATCAGCATGGACGGCAGGGCGGTGTTCCGCTTTGCGGTGGATGCCCTGCCCAAATGTCTGCACACCGTGCTGGACGAGACCGGCCTTACGCTGGACGGGCTGGACTGGGTGGTCTGTCATCAGGCCAACAGCCGCATCATCGACCACTGCGTCAAGGCGCTGCACGCCGACGGTGCAAAGTTCTACAAAAACATGGATCGCCACGGCAACACCAGTGCTGCCAGTATCCCGGTGGCACTGAACGAGCTGGCTGAGAGCGGCCAGCTGCACCCCGGTCAGACCCTTGCCTGCATCGGCTTCGGCGGCGGCCTGACATGGGGTGGCATGATCGTGGAATATAAAGGATAAAGACCATGAAACTTTTAAACGAGATCTTGGGGACGAAATACCCCATCATTCAGGGCGGCATGGCAAACATTGCCACCGGCGAGTTCGCCGCCGCCTGCTCCAACGCCGGTGCACTGGGCATCATCGGTGCGGGCGGCATGAATGCCGATACCCTGCGCCAGAACATCCGCCGCTGCCGGGAGCTGACCGACAAGCCTTTTGGTGTGAACATCATGCTCATGCACCCGCAGGCAGATGAGTTTGCCCAGATCGTGGTGGAGGAAAAGGTCGCCGTGGTCACCACCGGCGCAGGCAACCCGGGAAAGTACGTTTCCATGTGGAAAGCTGCCGGCATCAAGGTGATCCCGGTGGTGGCTGCTGCCGTGCTGGCACGGCATCTGGAGCCGCTGGGCATTGACGCTGTCATTGCCGAGGGCACCGAGAGCGGCGGTCATGTGGGCGAGATGACCACCATGGCGCTGGTGCCGCAGGTGGTGGACGCGGTCAGCGTGCCGGTCATCGCGGCGGGCGGCATTGCCGATGGCCGTCAGCTGGCGGCTGCGCTGGCGCTGGGTGCCTGCGGGGTGCAGGTGGGTACCTGCCTGCTGGCAAGCGAGGAGTGCCCTATCCACCCTAACTACAAGGCCGCGCTGCTCAAAGCCGGGGACAGTGACACCATCGTCACCGGGCGCACCGTGGGTGCACCGGTGCGTGTGCTGAAAAACCGCATGAGCCGCGAGTATGTCCGTCAGGAAAAGGCGGGCGCGGATAAGATGGAACTGGAAAAATACACGCTGGGCAGCCTGCGCCGCGCCGTCTTTGAGGGCGACACGGTAAGCGGCAGCCTGATGGCCGGTCAGGTGGCCGGAATGCTGCACGAGGTACGCCCCGTGGCGGACATCCTTGCCGACCTGTGGCAGGGCGGGAGGCAGCGCATCGCCGCGCTGAACACCGAATGCTGACCCTTGGCGGCAAGCCCCTGCAAGTACCCATTTTGCAGGGCGGCATGGGCGTGGGCGTCTCGCTGGGCGGGCTGGCCGGTGCGGTAGCAGCCTGCGGCGGCATGGGGTGCATCTCCACCGCCGATGCAGGTTACCGGGAGCCGGATTTTGCCCGTGACCCGGCGGCAGCCAATCACCGCGCCCTGACCGCAGAGATTCAAAAAGCAAAGGCCATCGCCGGGGGCATGGGTCTGGTGGCCATCAACGCTATGGTAGCCACCCGGGACTATGCCGACGCCATCCGCACCGCCGTGGCGGCGGGGGTGGATGCCGTGGTCTCCGGTGCGGGTCTGCCGCTGGAACTGCCGGGCATCGTGGGCACCAAAGAAGTGGCCATTGCGCCCATCGTATCCAGCGCCCGGGCGGCAAAGCTCATCCTGCGCCGCTGGGCAAAGGGCTTTGACCGCACCGCCGATTTTGTGGTCATCGAGGGCTGCAAGGCGGGCGGACATCTCGGCTTTGCCGAGGAGGACCTGCTGGCAGACCGCTGCCAGACCTTGGACGAAATTCTGCCCGGGGTGCTGGCGGAGGTAAAACCCTACGAGGAGCAATACGGCCACGCCATCCCGGTGTTTGTGGCGGGCGGCGTGTACACCGGTGCCGACATGGCACACTTTACAAAGCTTGGCGCTGCGGGCGTGCAGCTTGCCACCCGCTTTATCCCCACCTACGAGTGCGACGCCTCCCAGACCTACAAGGACGTGCTGCTGGCGGCAAAGCCGGAGGATGTGCGCATCATCCACAGCCCGGTGGGAATGCCCGGCCGCGCGCTGAACACCCCGCTGGTGCAGGCGCTGGCCGAGGGCAAGCGCTTCCCGCCCAAGCACTGCGCCCGGTGTCTCAAGACCTGCGACCCCGCCGCTGTGCCCTACTGCATCACCCACGCCCTCATCGAGGCGGTGAAGGGCAACGTGGAGGAAGGGCTCTTCTTCTGCGGCGAAAACGTGGGCAGGCTGGACCGGATGCGCACCGTGCGCGAGCTGATGGACGAACTTGTGACCGAATGGAGGCAGAATTTATGAAGCTTGCCGTACTTTACGCCGGTCAGGGTGCGCAGCACCCCGGCATGGGCAAGGAATTTTACGAAGCATCTCCCGCCTTCCGGGCGGCCTTTGACAGCGCAGCGCTGGATTTTGACCTGCACCGCGTCTGTTTTGAGGACCCGGACGGCGTTTTGAATCAGACCGAATACACCCAGCCCTGCATGGTGGCCTTTGCCTGCGGCGTGACCGCTGTGCTGGCCGAAAAGGGCGTAAAGCCCGCCTATCTTGCGGGGCTTTCGCTGGGCGAATACTCCGCGCTGCAGGCAGCCGGGGTGTTCACCGCAAAGCAGGCCATCGAGCTGACCGCCTTCCGGGGCAAGGCCATGGCCGAGGCCGCAAAAGGCCTTGATTGCGGCATGACCGCCGTGCTGGGGCTGGACAGAGAAAAACTGTCTGCTTGCTGTGAACAGGCGGCAGAGACGGGCTGTGTGCAGATCTGCAACTACAACTGCCCGGGGCAGCTGGTCATCGGCGGTGAAAAAGCCGCTGTGGAGCAGGCTGCCGTGCTGGCAAAGGAAGCCGGTGCCCGCCGCTGCATCCCGCTGAAGGTCAGCGGCCCCTTCCACACAAAGCTGATGGCTCCCGCAGGGGATGCGCTGGCACAGCGCTTTGCGGGTGAGACCTTCGGCACCATGGAGATGCCGGTGCTGTTCAACTGTCTGGGGCATGAAAAGGCCGAGACCGACAGCATCCCGCAGCTGCTGGTAAAGCAGGTGCAGAGCAGCGTCTACATGGAAGATACCCTGCGCCGTCTGGGCGAGCTGGGTGTGGACCACATTCTGGAAGTCGGCCCCGGCAATGCCCTGAGCGGCTTTGTGAAAAAGACCCTGCCCGGGATGGTCTGCACCGCAGTGGAGACCCCGGAACAGCTGGATGCGGTGCTGACCGCATGGAAGGATGCAGAATGAGTGAAGAAAAGCTGACCCGCGCCGCCATTGTTACCGGCGGCAGCCGGGGCATTGGCCGCGCAGTGTGCGTGGCACTGGCAAAGCAGGGCTGCAATGTGGTGGTGAACTACTGCCACGGCGCAGAGCCTGCGGAGCAGACGGCAGCCCTCTGCCGCGCCGAGGGCGTGCAGGCGGTGACTGTGCAGGCAGATGTATCCACCGCCGAGGGCTGCAAAGCGCTGTTCGATGCCGCCGCCGAGGCCTTTGGCCGGGTGGATGTGCTGGTGAACAACGCGGGCATCACCCGGGACAACCTGATTTTGCGTCTGACCGAGCAGGATTTTGACGCGGTGCTGGACACCAACCTGAAAAGCGCCTTTCTCTGCTGCAAGGAAGCTGCCCGCCGCATGGTGCGCCAGCGCTATGGCCGCATCGTGAACCTTTCCAGCGTGGTGGCGCTGCGCGGCAACGCCGGGCAGACCAACTACGCCGCCAGCAAGGCGGGGCTCATCGGCCTGACCAAGAGCCTTGCCCGGGAGCTGGCCGCGCGGAACGTGACCGTGAACGCGGTAGCGCCCGGCTTTATCGACACCGACATGACTGCCGTGCTGCCGGAGGCAGTGCGCACCGGCATGACGCAGGGCATCCCCGCAGGCCGCGCAGGCCAGCCGGAGGATGTGGCGCAGGCAGTGGCGTTTTTTGCCGCAGAACAAAGCAGCTATCTCACCGGGCAGGTGCTCTGTGTGGACGGCGGCATGGCAATGTAAAGGAGAACCCTTATGGAAAAACGCAGAGTTGTGATCACCGGCCTTGGCACGGTGAACCCGCTGGGCAACAACGTGGCGGACAGCTGGGCGGCAGCCCGTGCCGGTAAATGCGGCATCGGCCCCATCACCCAGTTCGACACCACCGACTTCAAGTGCAAGCTGGCCGGTGAGGTAAAGGATTTTGACCCCGCGACCGTGGTGGACAAAAAGGAAGTCCGCAAGATGGCACGCTTTACCCTGCTGGCACTGGGCGCTGCCGCCGAAGCCATTGCAGACAGCGGCCTTGATACCAAGGCCGAGGGCAAGGACATCGGCGTCATCCTGTCCAGCGGCATCGGCGGTCTGCCCACGATCGAGGAGCAGCACGCCCGCGGCGAGGAAAAAGGCATGGAGAAGGTAAGCCCCTACTTTGTCCCCATGGCCATTGCCAACATGGCAGCGGCACAGGTGGCCATCCGCTTCGGTCTGAAGGGTATGTGCACCTGTCCGGTCACGGCCTGCGCCGGCGGCACCAATGCCGTAGGCGACGCCTTCCACCGCATCCGGGACGGCTACGAGTCGGTAATGGTTTGCGGTGGTGCGGAAAGCTGCATCAGCCCCTTGGGCATCGGCGGCTTTACCAGCATGAAGGCGCTTTCCACCGCCACCGACCCGGACGCTGCCAGCCTGCCCTTTGACGCCCGCCGCGGCGGCTTTGTCATGGGCGAGGGCAGCGGTGTGCTGGTGCTGGAAGAGCTGGAGCACGCAAGAGCCCGCGGCGCACACATCTACGCCGAGGTGGTGGGCTACGGTGCCAACTGCGACGCCTACCACTTTACCGCCCCGGCTCCCGGCGGCGCAGGTGCCATCGACTGCATGAAGCTGACCTTGGCGGATGCCGGACTTGCACCGGAGCAGGTGGACCACATCAACGCTCACGGCACCGGCACCCACATGAACGATGCCTGCGAGACTGCTGCCATTCACGCAGTATTCGGCGCACACGCCAAGGAGATGACCGTGGTCAGCACCAAGAGCATGACCGGCCATCTGCTGGGCGGCGCGGGCGGCATTGAAGCCGTGTTTACCGCGCTGGCACTGCGGGATCAGTTTGCCCCGCCCACCATCCACTACGCCCAGCCCGACCCGGAGTGTGATCTGGATTATGTGCCCAACACCGGGCGGCAGCAGGAAATGCAGTATGCGCTGAGCAACAGTCTGGGCTTTGGCGGCCACAACGCCTGCATCGCCCTGCGCAGATGGGAGGGCTGACCCATGGCAGAGCCCCATACCGTGCGTGAAAACGCCAACACCCTGAGCAGTGTGCAGATCGCGGAGATTCTGCCCCACCGCTACCCCTTTGCCCTCGTGGACCGTGTTCTGGACTACGAGCCGGGGCAGTGGGCCATCGGCCGCAAGTGCGTCACCCGCAACGAGGAATTCTTCAACGGCCACTTCCCGGCACAGCCGGTCATGCCCGGCGTGCTGCTGCTGGAGGCACTGGCACAGACCGGTGCTGTGGCGGCACTGAGCCTGCCGGAAAACAAGGGCAAGCTTGCGCTGTTCGGCGGCATCAAGAGTGCCCGCTTCCGTAAGCAGGTCGTCCCCGGGGACGTGCTCACCCTGCACTGCGAGCTGGTGCAGCAACACGGCGCTGTGGGCGTAGGCAAGGCCTCGGCATGGGTGGACGGCAAATGCGCCGTCACCGCCGAGCTGACCTTTGTGCTGACCGACGCAGCGGAATAAAAATGAATGCAAAAAGAGATAGGCGATCCCTTTCGGGAAAGCCTATCTCTTTTTTGTTGGGGTTGTTTGTGCTTATTCCAAGCTGGCTTACTCTGCGGCGGCTGTCCCGGCGTCTGCTTCAGCAGTGGGGGCAGACTCTGCCGTGGCGGTTTCTGTTGGGGCGGTCGCCGCTTGTTCCTTCTCCACCCACTCCCGCACACGGTCGGGGCGGTTGGTGATGTAGGCATCGGCGCTGGTGCGCAGCAGGCTGCGGACGGAATCTTCCGTATCCACCGTCCACAAAGACACCTTGATGCCCATCTCGTGCAGTTTGTCAATGAAACCGGCGTTTTTGTAGGCGGTGTGGTACTCGCAGCTGACCCACTCCGGCACAAAGTCCAGACTGCGGATATAGCTGGGCAGATCCCGCTGCGCCATCAGGTTTTTGTAGATCTCGTTCAGGCTCTCGCCGGGAAAGTTTGCCCGCAGCATACTTACCTTGTCGCTCATCCAGCGGGTCATCCAGCTGCAATTTTCCTCGTCGGCTGCGCTCTCCGGCAGGGCGGCATCCATGGCCTCCATGTCCTCCATGCCGTTGGTCAGTCCCAGATCCTTCCAGATGATGGGCGGCGGCAGCAGCATGCTTTCCAGCTCGCCGTATACCAGTGCACCCACCCGCAGTTCGGGCAGCAGCTGCTTAGCCTGCCGCAGCAGCGCGTGGTTGAAGGAAACAAGGATCACCTGTTCTACCATCTCGGTCTGCTGCAACACTTCCAGCACCCGGGGCACAAAGTCCGGGTCGTTGTCCATGGTGGATTTCAGTTCCAGATGCACGGTGCATCCCGGCATCTGCCTGCACAGCTCCATGGCTTCCTGCAGGGTGGCGATCTTTTCGTCCTGATAGATGGCGTCCTTCCAGCTGCCGAAATCCAGCTCTTTCAGATCGCCCATGGTCATATCGTAGATCTTGCCGGAAATATCCGTGTGCAGATCGATCATATAGTCATGGTGGATCACAAGCCCGGCGTCAATGGTCTGCTGTACGTCCATCTCTACGCCGTCTGCGCCAATCTCCATGGCTTTTTTAAAGGCTGTCAGGGTGTTTTCCGGTGCAAGATAGGAAGCACCGCGGTGTGCAATGATCTGTGGTGTCATAAATTTTCTCCGTTATCGGTTCGTCCTCACACGTTTACGCCCCGGCGCTGCCATACCGCAAACAGTGCCGGGGCGCTTGCTCAAGCCAAGTCCTCGCCGTCCGAGGCGATGACCTTTTTGTACCAGTAAAAGCTGTCCTTCCGGCTGCGGGCAAGGGTGCCGTTGCCGTCGTTGTCCTTGTCCACATAGATAAAGCCGTACCGCTTTTTCATCTCGCCGGTGGAGGCGCTTACAAGGTCGATGGGACCCCATGTGGTGTAACCCATCAGGGGCAGACCGTCCTCGTTGATGGCCTTTTCCATCTCTTCGATGTGCGCCCGCAGATAGTCGATGCGGTAGCTGTCGTGGATGGAGCCGTCCGGCTCTACGGTATCCACCGCGCCCAGACCGTTTTCCACGATGAACATGGGCTTTTCGTACCGGTCGTAAATGGTGTTCAGCGTCACCCGCAGACCCACCGGGTCGATGGCCCAGCCCCACTCGCTGGCTTTCAGGTAGGGGTTCTTCACCGATGCAGACACGGCGTTGCCTTCCGCATTCTCTGCCGCCATCAGCTCCTTATCCACCGTGATGCAGCGGCTGGAATAGTAGCTGAAGGATACAAAATCCACTGTGCCCTCCCGTAGCGTGCGGTCGTCCTCGGGTTGTGTGTGCAGCTGCACCCCGGCGCGCTCCATCCGCTTTTTAGCCCACACGGGGTAAGCGCCGCGCACCTGTACATCGGTAAAGAAGTAGTTGTCCCGGTCTGCTTCCTGCGCCGCCCGCACATCCTCCGGGGCGCAGGTGCGGGGGTAGAACTGCCCTGCCGCCAGCATACAGCCCACCATGGCGTCCGGCATTTTTTCGTGCGCCAGCTTTACCGCCTTTGCGCTGG
>ERZ857480.100385-NODE-155783-length-37227-cov-7.9949_pt1 | contig 37227 bp, 38 predicted proteins | sample MGYA00519767_ERZ857480 | MGnify/ENA primary metagenome ERZ857480 (study PRJEB31778, sample SAMEA3449210) | human gut metagenome | biome: human gut; feature: human-associated habitat; material: faeces | place: United Kingdom | collected 2010/2012 ...
GCAGCGGCACACGGTACAGGCGGGCAATTTCCTCAATTTGAAACTTTCGGGTTTCAAGGAACTGCGCCTCGTTGTTGGGAATGGAGATGGGCGTGTATTTCATGCCCTCCTCCAAGATCGCAGTTTTATGCGCATTGCTGCTGCCGTAAGCCCGCTGCCAAGCCTCACGCACACGCTCCGGATTTTTGATTACCCCCGGATGCTCCAGCACCGCCGAGGGCGATGCGCCGTTTGCAAAAAACGATGCGCCGTATTCGTCGCAGGCGACTGCAAGCCCGATGGCATTTTTCGCCATTGCAATTGGGCTGTACCCGACCAGACCGTCAAAGCCCAGTCCCGAAATATGCAGCACCTGTTCCATCGGCAGGATGATCTCTCCCTGCTGCTTGAAATTCGGGTTGTGTTCGTCGTATCGGCCGTAGCGGTAAATGAGCCTGCCGCGATCGTCACGGTCAACACGCACCTTATCCGTCATCAGCGGATACAGTCCCAGCACCTCACCACGACCGTTACGGATGATCTGTGCATAGGCGTTCCCGTAGATCAGCAGGTGCGCCATGAGCGTTTCCCGGAAAACGAACGATGTCATTTCGGGATTCGGCTGGTCATGCAGCAAAAAATATAGCGGGTGCTTCGGCACTCGCTCTTTTCCGTTATCGGTGTATTGGTAAACGTGCAGGGGCAGTTGAGCAATTGCCTCCGACAGCACTCTCACGCAGGCGTACACTGCAATAATCTGCATTGCAGTTCGATCGTTGACTCGCTTGCCTGCATGAGTCCGTCCGAAGAAATAGCTGTAGGACGGGCTGTCGTAGCTGTCTTTAGGCTTGTCCCTCGACCGGAACAGTCCACTGAAAATGCCCATGTGCATCACTCCTTTCGTTGACTTTTTCTATGGGCTGATGTTATTGACTTTTTTCACTTGCGTGTGGTATAATAGGTAATTGTAAGGAGGTTGTACTATGAATAAACACGTTCTATATCGTAAACAATTAGATTTACTGATTTTAGCGAAAAAATATTTATCAGACACTACACAAAAGAACCTCAATGATTATATAAACAAGGTACGCGATGCTATACCAGATTTGTTTTATGAAAGCCAGTATAATTTACGCGAAGAGTTTATTGAATTAATACCTACAGATAAGTTGTCGGAAGTTAGAAGATTGCTCGAATTGCTTCGATACATCGCAGGGATTATCGGTAATAATTTCACAGGAGACTATAAATCTCGGTCAGCAAAGTCAATAATTCAGGGCATTGAGTCTCTTGAAAAGATTATGAAAGAATCAATTAATCTTCATTCTCAGTTTACAGTCTTTTACTGCTGGGAGAGCGACTTGCCTTCAAAAACAAACAGAAACTTTATTCAATCATGTATAGATAAGGCAATAAAAAAGCTCAATGATGAATCAGATATAAAACTTTGTCTTGACAAAGACACCTTTGGCACTACTGGTTCTCCGGATATCTTTCCGACTATATTAAGCAAAATTGAAACTTGCATGGTTTTTATTGCAGATATTACACCAATTTTTAATTACCAGAATGAAAAAACAAACGATATTAAAGGAATTCCCAATCCAAATGTTATGTGTGAATTGGGCTATGCATTAAGTTCGATTTCTTATGAACGAGTAATAATGCTATTTAATAAAGCAGATGGGAACGATCCTAAAAAATTACCATTTGACTTAGGGCAAAAACGCGCTATGATGTTTGAGTATGAATACTCTGAAAACGACCAGCCTTTACCCAAAGACGATCTGGTAAATAAGCTTTATGATGCCATTAAAGCTATACGGGATTTATAAAACCAGCATCTCTCTGCTGTCATAAATACTGTCTCCGATATCATTTCCACACCGGATTGCCCGATCCAGCGCCATGATCGTGGCGACCGTTCCGTCAATCTTCTCCGTGGATTTTTCCTTGTCAGGCTTGATGTTGCCTGCGGGATCACGCTTGATGAAAATGTTGTCCATGTTCCAGCGGAGAACCGGATGCCCGTTGTGGGCGATCTTCTGCTCCAGCGTCAGCTTCATCAGTTCTTTGGTCGGCGGCGACATATCACGGTAGCCCTGACCGAACTGCACCAGCGTGAAGCCCAGCCCCTCAAGGTTCTGCGACATCTGCACTGCGCCCCAGCGGTCGAAGGCGATCTCCCGGATATTGAACCGTGTACCCAGTTCGTCGATGAAGTTTTCGATGAAGCCGTAATGCACGACGTTGCCCTCGGTGGTCATCAGGAAGCCCTGCCGCTGCCAGAGGTCATATGGCACATGGTCGCGCCGGACACGGAGGTCGAGCGTTTCCTCCGGCAGCCAGAAGTACGGCAGAATATAATAATGGTCGTCCTCGTCGGTCGGCGGGAATACCAGCACGAATGCGGTTATATCCGTCGTGGACGAGAGGTCGAGACCGCCATAACATACACGCCCTTCCAGCAGCGATTCGTCGAAATCGACCTTGCAGGCATCCCACTTATGCATCGGCATCCAGCGGACGGTCTGTTTCACCCATTGATTCAGACGAAGCTGCCGGAAGGCGTTTTCTTCGCCGGGGTTCTGCTTTGCGGATTCGCAGGCGGCTTCCACCTTGTCCATGCCGATGGTTTCGCCGAGGGACGGATTTGAATTCTTCCAGACCTCCGGAGAAGTCCAGTCGGCATCATCGGGAGCGCCGTAGATAACCGGGTAGAAGGTCTTGTCGATCTTGCGCCTTTCGAGAATGTCCTGCGCCTTCTGGTGCTGTTCGTAGCAGATGGAATTGGTGTCCGTGCCTGCCGTCGTAATCAAAAAATACAGCGGCTGCATTCGTGCATCGCCGGAACCTTTCGTCATAACGTCAAACAGCTTCCGGTTGGGCTGCGTGTGCAGTTCATCGAACACGACTCCGTGGATATTGAATCCGTGCTTGCTGTATGCCTCGGCGGAAAGCACCTGATAGAAACTGTTGGTCGGAACGTACACGATGCGCTTCTGCGAGGTCAGGATCTTCACTCGCTTATTCAGCGCAGGACACATCCGCACCATGTCAGCGGCGACATCGAACACAATCGCCGCCTGCTGGCGGTCGGCAGCGCAGCCGTAGACCTCGGCACGTTCCTCGCCGTCACCGCAGGTGAGCAGCAGGGCGACCGCAGCGGCAAGCTCCGACTTGCCGTTCTTTTTCGGAATCTCGATGTATGCCGTGTTGAACTGGCGGTAGCCATTGGGCTTCAAAACGCCGAACAGGTCACGGATGATGCGCTCCTGCCAATCGATCAGCTCGAACGGCTTTCCTGCCCATGTACCTTTTGTATGGGCAAGGCACTCGATGAACCGGACTGCGTAGTCGGCGGCAGCTTTGTCATAATGGGAATCCTCCGCCATGAACTTGGTCGGTGTATAATCTTCCAGCTTTCGCAAGTGCCTCACCTCCATGAGAAAGGCGGCTGCCCTCCGGTAGCCGCCTTCGTGTTTTTAGTTGTATTCGTGCATCAGGATCGCCAGCGCCATCTCTGCGGCTTCGTTCTGGGGCGGAACATCCTCGCCCCGGTCGTAGTTGTAAACGACTTCGCCGCTGATCTTCAGCGTTGCTTTGCTGATCCTGCCGCCGTCGATCCCGTACTGGCTGCCCTCGTCGTAGGCTTTCACCCAGTAATGAACGACCGTGTACTTGCCGTCTCCCTTCGGAACCCCAATCGTACCTTCGTTCCACATAATGTTTTCCTCCGTTTTTCGTAGTTTTCGGTGGGCTTTCCGCCCTTTTGTTGTACCCATATTAACTCTGAATGCGAATAATAGCAAGCCGCTAAAGCCACAGAAGATTCGGGGAAAATGTGCGGCGGGTGTTGTGTATAATACACCCGCCACTTTTCTGTTATTCGCCGAGGGGAATCGGCATCAGGATGTTGCCGGCCAGTACGAAATCGTATGCCTGCCGGAAGAACTCCGTGTACTTCTCGGTCAGCTCCTGTGGCAGGTCGGTGAAGTCATCCTCGCCCAAGCCGCAAAGGAAGAACGTCCCCTTGATGACGCCGTAACCCTTGATCGGGCGGTTCCACTTCTGTTCCGGATGGTAGAGGGATTCCTCCTCGCATACCAGTGCGACCGGATCGTCGAAGGGGTAAATCGCCTGAATGTACCCGCCAACCGTCTGCTGCAGGCTTTCAAGCTCTCCGCTGATCTTCTTTGCGTAGGGGCGCTTGCCCGGTTCAACAACTAAAATGTTCATGTGAATGCTCCTTTGTGTTTATTCTGCTTCTCCTGCGGTAGTGACATATTAACTCTGAACCGAGGATATATCAAGCATTATCGGCAAAATAAATGTGACAAACATGATTAAATCATTCGTGCTTTTTTATGCTGATTACATCTTGCGAAAACAATGAAATCATGCTATAATATATTTGTATTCTTGTCTATTATCTTTCATGAAATGAGGTATGAAAAATGAAAATAGAGAATGAAGATTGTTATGTTGCTTTTTTGGATATTCAAGGCTTCAGAACAATGGTCATGGAGCGTGAGCCGGATTTTATCCTTAAGGTTTTTAAACTTATTCAAAGCACTGAAAATAGCATCTTACGTGACAAGATATTTCATGCAGATCATGATAGTGAGGAGAAATATAATTCCCTTTCAAGTAGCCTTTTCTATTATATAATGTCTGATAGCATCGTTTTAGCTATTAAAAGTTCCGTGGAAGAGGGATTCTATTTCTTGGCTAAATGGTGCTGTGAAATTCAAGTAAGGTTATTTAGAGAATATAATATCTTATTATGCGGTGGAATTTCAAAAGGTTGCTTTTATGGCGAAGGTCATATATCGTTTGGTAAAGGAATGGTAAATGCCCATGAATTAGAAAGCAAAGGCGGTGCATTCAAAATATTCCTCGATCATTCTCTATACTATCTAACAGACAAAAAGCCTAAACTGCCTTTTTTGAATGTTAATTGGAAAAACGAAGAAGATAGAATCTATATTGATTGGGTTCCGTATATTATATCCAGCGATTCTGTCTATAAAGACTTAATGAGTTTTTGTAAAGAAGAGATTGAAAAGGCGCAAGGTAAAAACGACGTTAAACTCATCGAAAAGTATGAATGGCTTAAAAAGAGTGCAGAAGAACAATTTGAAATTGTTGAGGCACGGAATGAAAGCGATAACATGATTACTAACGAAGAATAAAGCATCAAATAGCACTAAGTTCCCCCTGTGTGTAGTGGTAAAACGTATTAATCTGGATTCACTGCACACAGGGGGAACTTTGCTGTTTATATTTGCGTTATTCAGATTTGAACTTCTCGTGGATGATGCCGAGAATCTTGTCCTGTTCCTCGCGTCCGACACCGATGCTTTCAAGCGCTTCACGCGTTCCGCAGTCGGGGCAGATCGGGCTGTTATCCACGCGGGAAAGTGCTGGTCTGGCGGTGTACGTCTGCCCGCATTTCGGGCAGACGCGAGGCTCGTTGTTGCGGTCTTTCATCGCTGTACCTCCTTTGCGCTGATCTCGTAGGCGGCATCGAGGAACTTGGTATCGAAGCCGAAGTTCCGGTAGCCTTCCTCGCAGGTGCGGATGTAGGCAAGCGACGGAATGCCGAGGCTGCGTTCCTCGTGCATGATGTACACGAAGGCGGTCAGCTTCTTGTTCTTGCCGCTTGCCAGCTTCACCGGCAGGCGGACTTCCTTCTTGTAGTAGAAGGTCGGGCAGCCCTCGTAGGCATCCAGCCGCTTCTCGTCGTCGGCGGTGACCTCCCAGACCGCAATCGGAACGATGCCGTTCTTCTTCGGTTCAATGGTCAGGTACGCGCCGGTCTTGCTGCCCTTGTAGAGCAGTTCGTAGTCGGGGATCACCGTGATGCCGATGGGCTTTGCACCGGGGCAGCGGTACCGCATCTGCCGAATGTTCAGGTTTGAACCGTATGCGAGGTAGTATCTTTTCATTGCTTTTCTCCTTTTGTCTTGGATTCCGTTTTCGTTCCGGTACGCACATATTAACTCTTTTCCGGCACTATATCAAGCCGATAAAACTACAAAAGATATGTGGATTTCCGGGCTTGCGGTTGTGTAGTATACGCCTTGCCGCTGTTTGCACCCTGTGCGCCCCGTACAGGGCTTTTTACCGAAAGGGGCAGTTACTCGGAGGATACCACTCCCGCCCCACACGGGGCGCTGTGGGCGGCTGTTTCGCCGCCCTTGCCCGTGGCGGCAGACCGGTCAAGGTCTGCCGAATCGGAAGGCGTTGTCGCCGGTAAGGTTCTGCGTCAGGGTTTCTCTTGCGGTGGCGAACTCGTCGCCAATGAAGCCCATTCTCATCAGCCAAGTCCGCATCGCAAACTTTTTGTTTTCCTTCTGCTGTTCCTTCGGGCTTGCGCTGCGCAGGTCTTTTGCCATCTGACTCATTGCGAGGCAAAGCTGAATGTAGCTCTTGAGCTTGCCTGCGTGAAGCCCGTTCTGCTTGCCGCCTGCGGGCTTGTCGAACTGGAAAAGGCGGAATTCAATTGTGCCCTTTGTGAAGGTGGCGTGGAGGTTCAGCATATGGTAGCGGCTGTCGTTGTAGTGGTGGGTTCTGCCGTAGTCGCATCCCTGTGCGTCGTACCAGATGTCTGCAAGCTGCGCCATCGTCTTGGGCTTCTTCTTGTTGAGCTGCTGCAGGAAATTCGGGTTTACCGTTCTGCAGTAGCGGTTCATGCGGCTGCTGTCAACCTTGATTGCCTCGGCGATCAGCGTTTCGTGGCTCGCCATCAGGTTTGCGAGGTTTCGCAGGCTCTGCGGTGTGTGTCCCGCTGCGCCGATGTGAATGTGAACTCCGCATCCTCTGGTGTAGTCGCTCTTTGCGCCCGCCTTGCGAAGGCGTCTGATCAGCTCCTGCAAGGTTTCGATGTCCTCGTAGTGCAGGATCGGTGTGACCAGTTCGCACTTTTCGCTGTCGGGGCCTGCGATGCTGACGTCCTTCTGGAATTTCCACTCGCGTCCCTGTGCGTCCCAAGCGCTGTAGGTTTCGTAGCCGTTGCGGTGGGCGGTGTACTCGCTGCGGTTTGTGCCGAAGAACTCGGCGGCAAGCTTTGCGGCAGCCTTGCGGGTGATGCTGTTCATCTCAACCTCAACCCCGATCGTCTGCTCCTTCATTCTGTTGATCTGTGCCTGTGTCTTTGCGTTCATGGTGGTATCCTCCTGTTTGGTTTTTGGTGTGTTTTCCCTTTCGGTAGACACATATTAACTCTGAACCGAGGATATATCAAGTCGCTAAAACCACAGAATATCGCGGAAAATACAGCCTTGATGATTGTGTAGTATACACCCTTGACTTACTTGCAATCGTGTGGTAATATGGGGTACGATGGAATAGGTTCTCACATTTCCGGTGTCCCCGGAGGCTGTAAAATCAGCCGCCGGAGATGACCTCGAACTCGTCTGCGCCTTCGATCAGCGCAAGACTTCTGCCGTTGTCCCACTTCATGTGGATATTGCCTGCGTCGTCGATGATCGCAACCGTTCCGGTCGTACCGGGCGGCACGGGTGCGATGTCGTCCGCCATGCGAATCAGGCGGATGCGAGTGCCTGCGGGATAACGTTCCCGCAGGGCTTTCAGTTCAGCATCATTCGGAAACCGCATCGTCAGCATCTCCTTCGGGCTTGCCGTGACGGAAGGCGGAGCTTCCGGTCAGGCGGCGGAGCAGAACCCTGCGCAACGGTTTGTACTCTTCGCCGATCATGCCGAGGCGCAGGAGGAAGCAGCGGAATGCGTACTTCTCATTGTCGCTGGTATCCGGCTTGTTGACCACGCGCTTGAGGTTCTTTGCAAACTCGCATAACATGGTGATGAATTTTGCGTAGGCATCAGCGTCGCCGTCCTGCTTAATCGTGAACCACGGGAACTCGACCGTTTCCTCACACTCGTTGACCGCAAGGCTCTCCGTGTTGAGTGCGTGTTTCAGGAGCGTTTCCTTGTTGGCGATGAGCTGGAGCAGATTGTTCATCGACTGCTCCGTGAAGAAATCCCTCGGCATCGAAATCGTCAGCGCCACCGGTTCTTCTTCGGATTCGTAGCCTTCCTTTTCAAGCCCGGTCAGAACCCTCTCGATGACCTCGGTGTCCATGCGGTCAGCAAAGGAAAGCACCGCATCCTTGCTCAGGGTAAAGAACCCGATCTCGTAGGCGCAGCTCGGAACGCCGCAATAGCGGACATCCATCTCAGCAAGCTCGCCGATCTTCTGCGCCAGTGCCTTGCGCTGGCTCTTTTCGATATTGAACTTGATATTCATGATGTGACCTCCTGTTTTCACCGCTTGCTGCGGTTTGAGTGTAGTAAACAGTCCAGTGGACTGTTTAGATATTAACTCTGAATCGCACAGATAGCAAGAATGTAAAACGGAGAATATGTGCGGGACGGTTTTTCTGATATTTGTGCATATTACAGTGACTCCAGATATTGACATATTGGCGGATGCGCTGTATAATCATAGTAATAGAAACCAAATCGGAATTTGTATAAGATCAACTTTGGAAATTTAGTATAAGGAGAAAGTAAATGGAACAACAGATAAAAGAACGGAAGAAAAAGCTTACTATAGATTTGTGGATAATCGCTCTGGTTACGATAGCAGTCTATATCGTCTATGGTGTTTTCGGAAGCAGAATAATGAGTTTTTGCAAAAACAGTGATATTTCCGTTTGGCCAAGACTTTTGACGGCTGCTGCATTGGAATTTGGAATAGCGGGTCTTGGCATTACTATTGTAGGCCTAATGCGTAAAGAATCGTTCGCAAGTTTCGGACTTCGTTGGGAAAACGCAATCAAAGCTGTGCTTTGGACGATCGTGTTTTTTCTCCCGTATATTCTTTTTATTTTCCTTTCAGGACAATTTGAGGGGTACGAACCATTGAGTATTATGGTTACCCCGGATCTTCACAAAGCCGGGATCGTAGCTACCATTATCGGAACACTGGTTATTGCGGTTGTCTGGGGCTTTTTTGAAGGCTTTAATTATGTTGTCATCTGTGAGAAAATCAACAGACGTTTCCCGGTAAAAACTAAATTCTTTGATTGGGGTGCGCTTGTGGTTTCAATTATGGGCATTCTTTTTCATCCCATGAGCTTCAGCATACAGGGTATCATTGAAATTGTAACTACCTTTATAGCCATTTATGGAATGCTTCAGGTGAGAAAAGTATACAAAAATGCATGGGGATGTGTTTTTGCTTTTCTGTTCATTTGGAATGCGCTTTGACATACATCTTGTCACCTAATCTCATAATATAAACGAGTAAGACAAATTCTGATTTATGCGAATAATCTGTCGTCAGCCTTCCTTCGTCTCGACCTCCTTCACCAAATCAGCATACGGAATCTGCTGTTCGTTACGAATTACATACACGCCTTCGGCATTCCCGGTGTCTTCAACATAGCGCCGGAGGATGACGGAGGCGTATTTTTCGTCAAGCTCCATCATGCAGCAGATGCGGTTCATCTGCTCACAAGCCATGAGCGTCGAGCCGCTGCCGCCGAAGGTGTCGATGACCACAGCGTTCTCCTGCGTGGAGTTGCCGATAGGATAACCGAGCAGGTCGAGGGGCTTGCTGGTCGGGTGGTTCGCGTTCCGCTTCGGCTTGTCGAAATGCCAGATGGTCGTCTGCTTGCGGTCGGAATACCACTTGTGCTTGCCATTCTGCATAAAGCCGTACAGCACCGGTTCGTGCTGCCACTGGTAGTCGGAGCGTCCGAGGACAAGGCTGTCCTTCACCCAGATGCAGCAGCCTGCAAGGTGGAAGCCTGCGTCGACGAATGCACGGCGGAAATTCAGACCTTCGGTGTCTGCGTGGAACACATAAGCCGCACCGCCTTTTTCGAGGTGTGCCGCCATACACTGGAAAGCCGCCAGCAGGAAATTGTAGAACTCCTCGTTCTTCATGCTGTCGTTCTGAATGGTCAGACCGCTGGCACTCTTGAAAGATACACCGTAGGGCGGATCGGTCAGAATGAGGTTCGCTTTCGTGTCGCCCATAAGTGTATTCACATCTTCGGGGCTGGTCGCGTCACCGCACATGAGGCGATGCCTGCCGACCGTCCACACGTCGCCGCGCTCCACAAAGGAAGCCTTCTCCAGCGCAGAAGTCAGGTCGAAATCGTCATCCTTCGCATCGGAGTCCGTGCCGTCAGAGAACAGGTCAGCCAGCTCCTTTTCATCGAAGCCGGTCATGGAGAGGTCGTAGCCGAGGTCTTGCAGTTCCTGCATCTCCACGGCGAGCAGTTCCTCGTCCCAGCCTGCATCCAGCGCCATACGGTTATCCGCAAGGATGTAGGCTTTCTTCTGTGCATCGGTCAGATGGTCAACATAGACACACGGCACTTCCGTGATGCCTTCCTCCTTTGCCGCCATCAGTCTGCCGTGACCTGCAATGACATTATATTCTCGGTCGATGATGACGGGATTGACGAAACCGAACTCACGCAGCGAGGAACGCAGCTTCTTGATCTGCTCCGGCGAGTGAGTGCGGGCGTTATTTACATACGGGATGAGCTTGTCGGTGCTGACAAGCTGAAAGTCTGTCGTTGTTTTCATGGGTACCTCACTTCCTGCTGCGGAGTAGTTGCTCCATCATATCGTCCTGCGGAGAGCCGTCGAACTTGGTCGTGCAATTCTGCTTCACGATATCGAAAATCTCGTACCAGAGCAGATTTGCCTGTTTCTGATAGGACTGGCTGAGGGATGCGAACGGAGATGCGACCACGCCGCCGGTCGTCGGGTGCTTGCCGAGCAGACCGTAGGTCGAGAGCGCATCCTCACACTGGATAAAACGAGCAAACGCCAGCGCGTAGCTTTCGAGCAGTCGCTTGTTCACCAGCTTTTCGCAGCCGCGATTCTTCAGCCAGATCCATGTTTCCTTGTAGATTTCATCAGCGCCGAGGGGCTTGCCGTCCTTCTGCCGTGCCGAGAGGTATTCACTCGGCGAGGGCATATCTTCACCAACTAGATCGGCGGCATCATCAAGGTCAGCACCTTCCAGCGCGGTCGGGGTGAATTCGATGATGTCGGCATCCTCTCCTGCGGCAATTTTCTCGGCGAGAGGTTTCGGCTTGTCACCTGCGCGGACTCTGCGTCCGCCACGGTTTGTACCGTCCTTTGCCATATCATCACCTGCCTATAAAAAATGCCGAAACCACACAGATTTCGGCTTGTAAAATATTCGAGGGGGTTAATCGGGTGTTTGAACCGGACTTTTTGTGCGTGAGAGGGGGCGCCGGTCTTGTGTTTGATTTCTGGCAGAGATTTCAAAGCCCCCACCGGGGGAGCCCCACCCCCAGCGGATACAAAAAGCACCTGCCGTTTTCAGACAGGTGCATAGGTTTTATTCGGCATCGCTTCTGGTGTAGAAGGTGCTACGTCCTGTTCCATGCTTCCGGAGCAGTCCTTTTTCCACAAGCTGTTTGATCGAGCTCTCAACCGATGCCTTGCTGAGTGTCGGGCAAAGCTCCATGATCTCACTCTTGGTAAACTTACCGATCTTGTTGAAGGCTGCACGTCGCACCATTTCAATGGCAGGCAGCTTCTCATCGACCAGCGTTACACGTTCCTCGAAGTCACGGTAGGCAGCCAGAATGGTTTGCAGCAGGTACTTGATAAACGGCGAAACATCCTCCTCGTTTTCATACCAGCCTTTCTGACACTGTTCCAGCGCATCGTAGTAAAGATTCTTGTTCTTTGCGATCTTGCTCTCAAGGGAGATATATCTGCCAATGACATAGCCACTACGGTACAGCAGCAGTGTTGTCAGCAGACGGCTCATTCTGCCGTTGCCGTCGTTGAACGGGTGGATGCACAGAAAGTCGTGGATAAACACGGGAATCAGAAGCAGCGCATCAACCTCCTGCGTCGCAATCATGCGGTTGTAGCTTTCACAGATTGCTTCCACAGCCGACGGTGTTTCATACGGTGCCAGCGGTGTAAACAAAACAAACTCGTGTCCGTCAGCGTCGGTCGCGCTGATATAATTCTGTGTGTTCTTGAATGTGCCGCCGATGCTCTTGTAGGAATACTGATACAGGTCGCGGTGGAGCTGCAGGATATAATTTGCAGAGATCGGGATATATTCGTAGTTCTCATGAATGGTATTCAGCACATCACGATAGCCCATGATTTCTTCTTCGTCACGGTTGCGCGGCGTGGTCTTGTCCTTGATGAGCTGCATCAGGCGGGTGTTTGTTGTGCGGATGCCCTCGATCTCATTGGAAGCCTCGGTGCTTTGCACCTTTGCGATCTCGACCAGACGGTCAAGACTTGCAGGCTTCTGCTTCAGGAACAGCTCCTGCCGTCCTTTGTATTCGTGTATCTGTGCAACAAGTCCCAGAATCTCATTGTCCCAAGAACGACTGAACTGATTGCTGTAATCAAACGATCTCATACGCTCACGCTCCTTTATCCTAATTATAACTGATTTTAGGAGAAAAGTCAAGCGCTTGGGCGATATTTCTCCTAAAAATAGTATGCGTTAGGAGAAACGTATTATTCAGTAGGAGTATTCCGGTCTGCTGTCCTCGTTGCCGGTCTTCTGGTCGTGGCAGGGTTTGCACAGCGCCTGCCAGTTGGTGTCGCTCCACATCAGGTAATGGTCGCCGCGATGCGGCACGATGTGGTCAACAACGGTCGCCGTCACAAATAGTCCCTTCGCCAGACACTTCACACACAGCGGGTGCTTCCGCAGGTACGTCTTGCTTGCCCGCTGCCACTTGCTGCCGTAGCCGCGCTTGGCGGCAGACGGTCGGTCAGGGTGCAGGGGCTTGTGTTCGTCACAGTACAAGCCTTCCGTCAGCTTCGGACAGCCGGGGTGCTTACATGGTTTTCGTGCCTTCCTCGGCATTGCCTCAACCTCCTCTGGACATAACAAAAGCCGCTGGTGTAAACCAACGGCTCTATACATGATCTTCTATTATACAGTATAGCACAGAAAGCCCTGAATATCAAGTCTTACGAACTCTCATCAGCTCTCAACTTTTGGATGGCTTTGTCTCGCAGGCGGTAGATGTGCTGTACGCTGTATCCGAAGTCGGCAGCGATCATGTTCCAAGATTTGAACTCCAGATAACGCTTGCTCAGAAGGTCACGATAATCGGCATCATCGACCGCCTTGATACGCGCTTCCATGTCGGCAAGCAGAGCATCATACTCGCGCTGTGTTTCCTGAATTTCCTGTTCCAGCGCCATGATCTTGAAAACGGTGCCTTCCATCTTGCTGCGATCGGGTGACACGGTTCTCGGCATATCATTGATGCCGCTGCCGTTCATACCTTCGGCACGCTGCCGCAGCACACGGATCTCATGAATCTTCCGGTCGATGCGCCTGCGGAGCCGCTGTGCCTGCGCCCAGTATTCTTTCATGCAAATTCCTCCCTCATCATTTTTATCAGCCTTTCGCCGTTCATATCCGACATGAAGTCAAACCACTGCGACCGCAGGAACTGCTCACATTCCAGTTTCGTGATAATGTCACTTGACTGCAGCGCCTCCCGATAATCCAGAAGGCACTGCTTGATGATTGCTGCCGACAGTAATTTGTACCCTTCACTCATTTGAACCTCGCTTTCACGGCTTTCATCATTGCCGCCTGTGTTTTATCCTTGCTTTCCAGTGTTTTCATAATATCTTCGTCAATGGTGCCTGCCGCCACCAGATGATGTATCATCACGGTTTTGGCATTCTGTCCCTGTCGCCACAAGCGAGCGTTGGTCTGCTGATACAGCTCCAGCGACCACGGCATCGTGTACCAGATGATTGTACTTCCGCCGGATTGGAGATTAAGACCGTGACCTGCGGAGGAAGGCTGTATCAGCGCCACCGGAATCTTACCTGCGTTCCAGTCAGCGATGTCCTTGTCGGTCTTGATCTCGCGGCAGTCGAAGCGCTTACAGATGCGGTCGCGTTCGTGTTTGTACCAATACGCGACCAGCGCAGGCTTTCCGTTCTGCGCCTCCAGCAGATCCTCCAGTGAATCCAGCTTTCTTTCGTGCAGCTCGATGATCTTGCTGTCGTCGCTGTAAATGCAGCCGCTTGCAAGCTGTACCAGTTTGCCGCACAGGACAGCAGCATTGGCAGCAGAAATATCCTCATCCTGCACCGGCAGGACGTAGTCGCTTTCCATCTGCTTGTAGGCTTCATATTCTTCTTCGGAAAGCTGCACCGGATCGGACACCGATAGCAGCTCCGGCATTTTCAGGTGGTCGGTGGTTTTCATGGAAATGCTGATGTCAGCGATCTTGCCGTAGATCTCCTTTTCGGCACCCTTGCGCGGTGTGTAGGTGAAACCGTTCCAGTCTGGTGTGAAGTATGCATCACGGTACTGCCCGATGCGCTTGCCGAGACGTTCTCCTTTATCCAGCAGGCGGAACTGCGCCCACAGATCCATGAGACCGTTGCTGCAGGGTGTACCGGCCAGTCCGATGATGCGCTTTACGAACGGACGTACCTTCCGCAGCGCCTTGAAGCGCTTTGACTGGTGGTTCTTGAAAGAACTCAGCTCGTCAATCACCACCATGTCGAAATCGAACGGCATCCCGCTGTCCTCGATGAGCCACTGCACATTCTCTCGGTTTATGATGTACAGGTCTGCTTTCTTCCGGAGTGCTGCAAGGCGCTGATCGCGGGTGCCAAGCACCAGACTGTAGGTCAGCACTTTCAGGTGATCCCACTTTCCGATCTCTGCCGCCCACGCATTCTTGCAGACACGGATTGGTGCGATCACCAGCACCTTCCGGACGTCGAAGCTGTCGAACATCATGTCGTTCAGTGCCGTCAGGGTGATGCTGGTCTTGCCCAGCCCGCATTCCAGCAGGACTGCCGCCTCCGGGTGTGTTTCGATGAAGTCGATGGCGTATTTCTGGTAGTCATGGGGTTTGTATTGCATCAATGATCCCTCCAATCTGATCGGGGCTGTCCAGCACAAACACCAGAAAGCCCAGCCGCCGCAGCGTCCTGATGCGAAGGCGCTGCAGCGATCGTGGTGTTTTCCCCGGCGCTTTCACCTCCACGAAACCGATCCTGCCGGAAGGCATCAATACAATGCGGTCTGGTACACCTGACGTTCCGGGAGAAGTGAACTTCCAGCAGACACCGCCTTTCGCTTTCACGGCATCGATCAGTTTTTCTTCAATTGATTTTTCTCGCATAGATACGACCTTTCTGGAGAAAAGTGGAGGTCGGTGACAGTCGTTTACAAACCTTTCTATAGGAAGAAATTTCTTAAAAATCTCTCGCGTGCGTAAGGTATGGATATGACCATCACCGACTTCCACTTTCCCGATTTTACGATGTTTTTCATTCTTAAAAGTGGAAGTCGACAGTTCTGTTTTAGTCAAGAAAATCCAACTTGATGGATAATCCAGCTATAAAATTACCAGTGTTTGTTTTCTTGCGTTTGTAGCCAGCCTGCTCAAGTGCGTTATAGAAATCTGTAGTACTACGAACAAACTCTCCGTTATCCGTGCAGTACTCACGATAACGCTTGTACAGCTCCCCAGACTTTTCACGACTTTTTGTGTCAATATCGCAGCATTCGTCAATGAATGAACCGAGCCAGTCATTGCCTTCACGGTACGCACCAATCGCATCCAACACACATTGCGGGCGGTCTACCTTGAAATCGGCGGCGACCACTTTCATGGCACCCTCGATTAACCAGCTCAGAACTGCACCGCCTGCATTGTCAATGAGGTACTGGGTATAGTTCTTAATGTCAGCCTTTCCCTGAATCTTTGCATGGAATGGAATAACAATCAGTCTGCGCCAAGTGCCGTCGTCAGAGGCAGACACCTTCGGCAGGTGGTTCGTGTACAGCACCAGCGTATGGCTGGGCTCGAAAGAGAACGGAGCCTTGAATTTCTTTTCTGCAAAAATGGGATCGGTGCTGCAAAGCTGCTTGACCACCGAGGTGTTCAGGCGCATTCCTTCTTGCAGCTCGGCAGCGATAATCAGGCGCTTGCCCTTCAGTTCCGCCATTTCCGGCTTGACATTACGCTTGCAGTTGACGGTCAGGGCATCGGCGGAGATATTGCCGGAGTAGCTGCCCAGCACCTTATAAATGACATTCCAGAAGGTAGACTTGCCGTTGCGCCCGTCACCATAAGCAATAATCATCGCTTCGGTGTAAACCTTGCCGATCAGACAAAGCCCGCAGATCATCTGCACATAGTCGATCAGGCTCTGGTCGGCGCAGAAAAACACCTGCAGGGCATCATCCCAGATCTGCCTGCCGTCCTCATTAGGAATGACCGCCGTGATCTTGGTGATCAGGTCAGCAGGATCGGTCGCTTTCCAGCCGTCCAGCCCCTTCGTCAGGTCGTAGGTGCCACCGGGCGTATTCAGCAGGTACGGGTTGCCGTCAAGCTGCTCCGGTTGCTTTAACACCAGCGGCTTTGCAGCGTCAAGGGCATTGTTCAGGTTGCGAATCTGACGGTACTTCATGACGAAATTATGGAATCCCTTTGCAAACTCGAATTCATTATCCGCAGAGAGCTGTGCATCGTTCAGGTTATCCCGGAACTTCTTTCCACCAGCCATTGCAAGCGCAGACGGAACACCGAGGTCACCGAGCTTGTTCAGTTTTTCTTCCATCTGCTTTTTAGCTTCCGCAAGCTGTGCGTCCGTGTGTTCGATCATCGCCATCACCGCTGCCTGCTCCGATTCCTCCCAATATGTGCCGTTGTAGCGCAGGTAGTTGGTAGCGATCGTGAACGCCAGCTCATCGCCGAAACAATCGACAAGCGTGCGGGCTTCACCCACATCCGAAAAGTCGTCAGGAATCAGCGGATTTTCGCCATACTGGTCGGGCGGCACATATCCCTCTTGTGAGGTGACCTTATTGCCGAACTTGCAGGCACTCTGCCAGATTGTCTCCAGCTCCTCATCGTCCAGCGGCGGATCGCATTCCGCAGCTTTCTCCAGAAACTTGGTGTGCGCTTCCTCCGTGACACCGAAACGCTTGACCAGCCTTCCCGCCATACGGGACATGGTGCTGTTGCGCTGTCCTTCGGGAATGCTGCGGCTGGATTTCATCAGCGTGAGCCAGTCCTCAATCGTCAGGCTGCCTTCGTGCCAGACAACATCACCCTTTGAGCCAAAGAGAAAACGGGAAGCATCCAGCGCATTGCCGTCAAAGAATGGCAGTTCCTTAAAGATTCGTGCCTTGATCGCCTTGTGGAACACAGCATCCTTGCAGGGCGTGGTCGGGAAAAATACATGGAAGCGTGGTCTGGCAGAAACGCTGCCTTTGTCGAGCATATGATGACGGCTGTATGTGATGGCGTATGCAACATCCGAGAGCATACCCTCAAGCTTCTCCGGCGTGATCCATTCATCCGGGTTATCGCTATGATCATTGTCGCAGTCCATCGGCACCACATCCGAAAGCTGGAAGTTTGCATCGCTGCGGGCGTTATTCGCATACAGCGCACAGACATGATCAGCAGTGACCGCCTTCTTCAGGTCTGCCTCCGAAGTGATAACCTTCTGGTGTGGATAGAGCGTGTTCTTTGCATTGCCGGTACAATCGGCAGTGTACAGGGTAAACTTCATACCTTTTCCTCCAATTCCTCCGTAAAATAGCGGATTTTCATTTTCTTGCGCTTTGCCCGGTCGATCTCCGCCTTCATGCCGGAGCTGATGATATCACCGAACACCCACAGCTCCACGCACTTGCTCATCAGCACCCAGTTCATGAAAATGGCAGTGTTGCGTTCTTCCGGGACATTGTCGTCCATGAACTGCGTGAAGTAAATATGCGGCGTGATTGGCAGGTAGTGCCTGTCCACGGCAAAACGGCTGTAGCAGCGGGCTTTCTCGACATTCTTCTCCGTATCACCGGAATAAGGCGAACAGATATACACGACGGGACGGAAGGCAGCCGCCTTCGCCGCCACCTTCTCCTCCTTCTCGATGCGGGTAAGCGCTTCATACTCGGTTGGGCTGGAATAGCCCTCACTATTGCGCTTATTTGCCATGACCGAGCCTCTTTCTCGCGCAGGCGTTGCAGAGCACCGAAGTGCCGTACATATCGCCAATACCATCGGCGAACACGCAGGACAGGTCAACACTGACCTCCTCGCCGCAGTCCGGGCAGGCGCAGAATACATTCTCATCATTGAGCTCCACTCTGACCTCAAGCTCATCGGTCTTCTCTTTCACATAAAACATAGCTCAGTCCTCCTTCTTTTTCGTGGGGCAGTCCTCGCAGCGCTCCCCGTTGTCGTGTGCCTTGCAGAGGTCGCCGCAGTGCGGACACTTGACATAGACATTCTCCGGCTTGACCAGCCTGCCGCTGATCAGCGCATAAAACCATTCAATCGTGTATTTCATAACATCAGTCCTCCTTGTTTTCTTGAGCATTACTGCTCCATTACCTACTACAGAATGAAGCGGGTATTGGACGAAAAAACTCAGTCTTTTTTGTAAAATTCGCATTCATATCCGTCTGCCCGAAGCAGCAGTCCCTCTGCCCAAGCAGGCGTTCGTGCCATCTGTTCACAGATCACCTCAAGCAATACGTCCAAGCTGCACTCGATAATCATTTCGTCGTGTATGTGTCCGCAGATGAAGCAGTGCGACAGCGTGCGCATGGAATAAAACAGCAGGTCGCGGGCGATCGCCTGCACGATATTCTCCACCAGCTTCCCGCCGTAGGTCTCAAGGCGCTGCCACTTCTTCGATGCACCCACACCGTAATAGGTAATGGAGTCGTTGCCGAAGCGGTTTTCCTCGATGCGCGGCTTCACATATGCAAGCCGTCTGCCGGAGGGCAATTCGATAAACAGGAATCCCGATTCATAAGAGAAGCGGATGCCGTGTGTTTCGGCAGCGGTCTTATTGCTGACCGCCCTGATCGCAGCGGACTCCACATCCCACCAGAGCTGCACAATATGCGGCGATGCCTGCCGCCAGTCGGTCACAATCTGCTTCAGTTCTTCGTCGGTCATATCCGCGCCGCCCATTGCTTTCATGGCACCCACCGAGCCGCCGTAGCCACAAGCCAGCTCCGCCACCTTGCCTTTCTGACGGAGGTGACCGTTCTCACCGTGCTTCACAACCGGCACGCCATAGATCCTCGATGCCGATTCGCAGTAGATGTCCTGTCCCGCAGCAAACGCCTTCATGCGCCACTGTTCGCCAGCAAGCCAAGCAATGACGCGGGCTTCAATAGCTGAGAAGTCAGCAACGATGAATTTGTAACCGGGTTTCGGAATAAATGCCGTTCTGATAAGCTGTGACAGCGTGTCGGGAATATCCTCATACAGCAGCTCCAGCGCGTCCATATCGCCGGAGAGCACAAGGTCGCGGGCTTCCTTCAGGTCGGGAATATGATTCTGCGGGAGGTTCTGCAACTGTATGATGCGTCCTGCCTCACGTCCGGTGCGGTTCGCACCGTAGAACTGGAACATTCCTCTTGCTCGTCCGTCGGAGCAGGCTGCTGTCTGCATCGCTGTATATTTTCGCACAGACGATTTCGAGGTCATCTGCCGCAGGCGCAGCACTTCATAGATCTCAGGAGATACACTGCCGAGCAGCTCCTGCACGTCCTTCTTGCCGAGAGAATCCAGCTCCAGACCACGTGCCTTGAGCCAGCCCTTCATCTGCATGACGGAATTGGGATTCTCCAGACCGGTCAGGTCACAGAGCCTTTCAGTGAGCTGCTCCTTTGCCGTGTCGCCGATACGGATCGCATTCTGCACCAGTGACAGGTCAAGCTGAATGCCCCGATCGTTGATCTCCTGATCGAGATGATATTCCTCCCAGACGAAATCCGGTACCGGAAAGCGGCTGATTTTCGCCTCGATGCCCATTTCGGTCTCTACGTCGCGCTTGTTGTACGCCTTGAACACCGCCCATTTGTCAGGGGCATCGCCGGGAGAATGGAACAGCGGCACATCGCCCTCATAACAATAAGGGACACAAAAGTAGCGAATGAGTACTTTTCCCTCCGTCATTTTCTGCTCCTCCAGCTTCAGCGCCGCACCGACACCAGCCAGTGTCAGCGGCAAGCCGAGGTAGGCAGATGCCACCATAGAACAATGCCAAGAGGAAGGATCGAGATAATCGCCGACGGAGTCCTCCGGAATGCTGTAGCTGCGGAATACATCGGGATGATTGCGGCGAAGCCAGACCGACAGGCAGACACGTTCAAAGGAAGCGTTGAAGCTGTGCTTGATGACGGTATCATCCGTCAGCGCATGAAGAATATCATCAGTGAGCTGCTCTCCGCAGGCGAGATCAACGACCTGCACCGGAGAGCCGTCCACGGAATAGGCAAACAGTAAAATGTCGAAATATGGCGAATCCGCGTAGCGATAGACACCCGTCTTGGTGAGATCAACATCGCTGCGCGTTTCCAGATCAATAAAAATGTGTTTCATGATAACTCCTAACCCACCCACGGCACAGCCGCAAACGCCCACCCGTCTGTCTTGAATTTACTTTTTCTTCTTGAAGGTATCGACCAGCATATAGATCGACATGATCGTCCAGCAGGTCATTGTGATACAGCCAAGAACCGAGATAATGATAGAAACTACGGTACTCATGACGACCTCCTTAAGACAGGAAGTCGTCGTCATCGTCGTCCATGTCAGAGAAATCATCCTCTGCACGGGACTTGCCGCCGAGGGGCTCGCCGTCTCTGAGCTTCTGCAAATTGTTCAGACCGCACGCGATACCCTTGTTGCCGTTGGTGTTGAAGGCGTAGAAGTTGATACTTGCACGACCGTAGATACCGGAGTAGAGCTCGCTGGTATCGAGGATCGGCTGGCAATCAGCGTCCACCACACCGGGCTTGGTAGCGCTGTTGGCGTTGATGAAGTAGCAGCCTGCATAAGCGGGATCGTCGGGGCGCTCCTCATCACCGTCACGAAGCGGAGTCTTGAGTGCCTTCAGGGGCGGCACGGACTTGCCGTTGCCCTTGAGCTTTGCCTGACCTTCCTCGTAGGCTGCCTGAATTGCAGCCTTGACCTTCTCGACGGTCACGGTATCCGCCTTCGGGATGATGAGGGACACGCTGTACTTCGGTGTGCCGCCGTTGATTGCCTTCGGCTCGTTGACGATGAGGTAGCTGAAACGGGTGTTCTTGCCTGTAACGACCTTTGTGGGATTGATAATCTTTGCCATGTTAATCTTCCTCCTGAAAATCATTGATTGTCCAAGCCGGACGCTTGTCCGACTCCGGTACGAGTGTGGGTTTGCCCTGTGGCTTTTCGATCAGACTGCCAAGCAGGGTGTTGAACTTCTTGCTGCCGAGCAGCTTGGTCATCGCGGTAACGCCCATGAGCTTTCGCTCGTAGGGATCGTAGCCAGCGTCAGTGACAACTGCTGCGACGGCATCGGGATTTGTGTATCTGCGGTTGCTGCAACCTTCGACGATTTTATAGCCGGGGTACTGCTTACCTCTGATTGCCTGTTCGAGCGCATAATCCTTCACATCATTCACCCAGCCGATAAAGGTGTCGGCTCGGTCGAGAATCATGCTGATTTCGTCAGCGGCAAGAGTGTCAGGAACGGCGAAGTCGTACTGCGCAAGCTGCAGGTTGTATTCCGCCCGCTTCCGGCAGGTCGCCTTGATTTTACAGAACTGACAGTGTTTGCCAGCTTTGTATTCACCCTCGCCCTGTGCTGCAAGTGCCGCAGCGGGAATGAGAACATCATCCGCCCAGCGGAGCAGCTCGTCCTTCGTGACTTCCGCCACGCTGACGTTATTCCTGCGGGGCTGAAAGATGCACATCCGGACGGTCTGAATGTCGTAGAGTGCCTCAAAGAGATTCAGAGCACCCAGCGCATACATACGCATCTGTGAATTGTTCTCCGCATCGACGAGGATGCCGAGCCCGTACTTGAAATCTACAATGGTCATGGTGCCGTCAGCGACGATGATGCAGTCGGCAGTGCCGAAGCTCTCTGCCACCCAGCGGGTGAAATCGAGCCGCTGTTCCACCATCACCTGCGGATCAGGACAGGTCTGCTTCGCTGCCGCCACCTGCTCCATGATGAATTCGTAGTAGGCATCGGAGCATTCCGCCATCTCTTCGTCGAAGTATTCCAGATCATCGGTGGGATCACGCACCTTATATCCGAGCGCCTTCTTGACCTTATACTCACAGAGGGCGTGTGCGTCCGTGCCTTGCTGTGCGTAGCTGCTGCCGGTGTCCGTCTGTGCGGCGTTCTCCATTGCCGAAGGCGGGCAGTTGATCCAGCGTTCGCTGCTGGATGGTGAGAGGATTGCGTGTGCTCCGGGCATTACAATCCCTCCGCTTCTGTCAGCACAGCGGCGTAGTCGCTTTCGGCAATGTCTGAGAGCTTGGTCGCGCCGTAGCGACCGATCAACTCCTTGACCTCCGCCGTCTTGCCGCTGCGTGAAATCTCTGACAGGCGGCTGCGGAGCTCTACGAAGGTGACGGTCTGCTGTTCAGGTGTCGGCTGTTCCTTCGGTGCAGGCTCCTGCGGCTCGTCTACGGCAGGATCGTAGATCGTCTCGAACGTGTCGAGGTAAGCGTTAGTGGTCTGTGCTGTGTACTCCTGCAGCGCAGCAGTAAGGGCAGCAAGCGCGTTGATGATTTTCATCATGGGTTCCATTTTTCATTGCCTCCTTTGTCAGATTTTTTGCCAGTCTTTTCGATACGATGCTGATAGCAAGCAGCGTATCTATCAGTTCGCGGGTTTTGCTGTTCACGGTTCATCACCTCCTTCTACTTCCCATTGGAAAGCAAGTGTCCATTTTGACGAAGGATTTTCAAAAAAATTCTTCAGTTAGAATCGTGGTCACTTTTTTCATGCGGGAGAGAAGTGTGGTGCGAGGAATATCCAGCTCCTGTGCGATCTCTGTATCTGACAGACCGTCCTGACGCAGTTCAAAGGCATGAAAGATGCCGGGGGCAAGCTCGTCCATTCTCTTAATAAGGGCTTCGAGCAGAAGCTGATCTGCTGCGATTGCGGCTGTATCCGCCGCCTCATCGACCATCTTGTCCAGCATGCTCTCCTCATCGCCCTCTTCGTTTGTTTTTGGACAGTCGAGGGAGACCGTATCCCCAGCACGGTGATACTTGCAAGTCCAGCAGTCCATATCGCAGTAGCGGTAGTCCGCCTTCGGGCAGGTGCAGCGACCGTGGTTCTGCTGTGTGCGGCGATATGCGTTGATGTCACGGTAGTAATTGTCGTGTTCTTCTTTTGACACTTCGATTGACTTGTTCATTGACCTCAGATAGATTTTCATAAAAAATTCCTCCATTGACTTTGCGAATGGAGGAATCTCAAGCTGCAAATGGGCATGACAAATAGACCGCAGCTCTGAAGGATCACTCCATTCAGAATTGCAGCCGTCAGCTCAAATGACAGCCGTGCATATTAACTTTTCCCGCTACAGTCCGTTGAGCAGCCGGTGATCAAGCGACTCAGACTGCGCGGAAGAACAGTTTTATGTCGTATTCAGGACGTATGTCTTTGGAAACACTTTGAACTTTCAGTTGAAGCTGTACAAATGGCACAAGTTTTCCGTCTGCATTTGTGCAGGATAACAAAGTTCTTGTCAAGGATTTAAAAACACCTTAAACCGTCTGGAACAAACTGTGCTTTTGTGCTATAATGTTTAGTAGGATTTGATATGAATTGGTTTGAGGCACTCGCGCCTCACCTTGACTATATTCATTATCGCATATTTTGGATTTCATTGTCGGAAGCATTCGGAAATGTTCGGAAATAATCGGAAATTTTTCGAAGCCTTGTGAAAGGGTGCGTATGCATGAACTTATTGGAGTTAATTAAACTACTAAACATGAACTATTCTGGAAGTCTCGATGAGTACGGATTTTTTATGGAATTGATTGATCGCTGCATAGGTGAAGACAAACAGAATCCTTTTAGTGGTATCGACAAGGATACTGTAGAGCGCGGCATCCGTGGACAGAATGGATTGAGCAAGGCGAAACTTAAGAAGGTCAATCAATTTCGTGAAGTTGGTAGACTGGCAAAATACATTGAGGAGAAATATCCAGAAGATAAGATATATCTTATGGAATCTCAAATCAAGCTTCAGGTTCCGGATTTTAATCCTGATGAGGCTGATTTTTCCTATCCATGCGAGGACTTGTTTTTTCAATTGCTCGATGTCTACATAAACACTACAAACAAGCGCTCAAAGAAGAAGCAGGAGAGTACTGCACTTTCTCCTGATGATATTACGCTGATGACTGAATCGCCGGTGCAGCAACCAGTTGTTCAACAATTCGTGCAGAATCAGTTCAATATTTCGCAAACCGGTAATGGAATCAATATCGGTCATGCGGATACTATTGAAATACGAGACGGTAAGGTGGTGACCTTAAAATGAGTGATAAGCAGCTTCCGGCAGATCCCGCATCGCCTGTAGTTCCTGCAGTACCAAGAACATATAATATGGAGCAGTCTGGCGATGGTACAAATATTGGCGTAGCGCAGAGCGTTAGTCTTATCGCAAGCGGTGAAGCAGGGATACAAACCGGAACCATAGAAAATGTAAATGTCAATATCCAGAGTATCTCTGTTGCACCTCCGCTCATTACACCGCAGCCTAAGATACAGCCGCAAATGGTCGAAATGGATCGGACATATTACAATCTATTTGTGACATATGGTATCGATTGGAGAAATCCGAACGAGACAACATTTAAAGTTGAACCAGATCGTGTGCTGACCGGATATATGGAAGATAGTGTAAAGGCTGAATTTTCAACTTTGACGGATGAAGCCATTGCGCGTATCAAACGGTTTCCGAGCATTTTTGCAAATGAAAACAATGCCTTCGGACATACGGATGAGGAGCAGATTCTCGCCTTTGGCTTTGTAAAACAGATTAAAGTTCGTCGTAATGGCGTAATGATATATCCAGAAATCCGATGCTATCTTCCGCAACAACGACTTAACGAGGCACTTTTTGAGCTGGATATAACCGGGACAGATTCATTTAATGAGTTCAATCGTATGCATTGGAGCATTAAGAAAATAGACCTGATAGCTGAACTTCAAGAGTTGGGTTTCAACCTGTAATATAGCGAGGTGTTATAATGGATACAAATACTGAAAATGATGTCCTCGAAAGATGGGTAAATCTTGAAGAGGTAGCGAATTATCTGAGCGTCAGCAAAGATACAATCCGAGCGTGGATTAAACAGGGCAAGATACCTTTCTATCGCGCCGGAAAAATGTACAAGTTCAAAATATCTGAAATAGACGATTATGTGAGGAATGGTAAGATCACAGAGTAAAGGAGACAAGAGCTATGGAAGGAAAAATGCCAGCGGTAATCACGTCAATCACACTGAACACCAGAACATATCATAATGTTCTTATAGAGCCTACGTTGATCAACTTCTTCTATGGGAAGAACGGTGTGGGCAAATCAACCATAGCTGACTGTATCCGTTCTGGAGCAGGCGTTGTTCCGTCGCTCTCTGAATATGAAGTTCTTGTTTATGACAGAACATTTATTGATAGTAATATCCGTGCTGAAGGAATGTCTGGTGTCTTCAGTGTCAACGAAGAAAACATCCGAATTCAGGAAGAAGTCAAAGAAAAGGAAGCGGCACTTGAAAAGCATCGTTCACAGCGTACAGAACTTAGCTCACATTACGATGAACTGCAAAAACAATTGCCCGCTATTCAGTCAAAACTGGAAACAGATTGCTGGGGAGCATTGACAGAGTTCCGTACCAATCTCTTCCCGGAGGCTATGAAAAAGAAACGCAATAATAAAAATGGATTCATCGGTGAACTATTAAAAGTAACCGCCCCTGCACAACACGAAGTTGATGAAATGCGCTCGATTTATGAAGCAGCATTTAGCACAGATTCGACGGCATACAATAAAATGCCCAGTGTATCCGTGGTTAGGATTGAGCAGATTGCTGGCTATGATTTACTTGCAAAAGCAATCACCAGCCGTGCTGACACCCCATTTGCTGAGTTTGTACGAGCCATTGGTTCAATAGATTGGGTTCAGTCTGGTCATGAGCATTTTTCTGAAAAAGCTGGCGATCGCTGTCCATATTGTTCTGGTAAACTGCCCGAAAACTTCGAAGAACAGTTTGCGTCCTGTTTTGACGATGCATATGAATGTGAGCGAAGCGCTATTATTTCTTTCCAATCAAATTATGAGCGTTTAATGCAAGCAGCACTTAACATACTGAATCAAAATCTCCAGCATCCATTTCCGCGTAATGACTTCTCTGTCTATACCGATAAATTGGAAACCCTCAAGGCTAAACACGAATTAAACAAGAGCCGCCTTTCGGAGAAAATCAGCTCTCCGACGACGAAAGTACAGCTTGAACCAGTTGCTGAACTGATGGAGGAACTAAACCAGATTATTCAGAAAATGAATGCTGCCATTGAGGAGAACAATAGTATTATTTCAGAGCGCAAGTCAAAGCAGGCAGAATGTACTGAAATGATATGGGAACATATGGCTTTTGTGACAAAGGCATATGTCGAAAAATTCCATTCAGATATCGCAGAAGTAAACGGTCATCTTTCAAAGTTGAAGGAATCACTGAATACACTGGGGACGGCTATAACTGCCTTGCAGAACGAGATTGCCAAGCTTTCACTTCAAATTGTAAATGTTGATGCAACCATGAACAGCATCAACGATATGCTTATAAATGCAGGCTTTCAAGGATTTACCGTAAAGAAAAAGCGTGGAGAGCCGAACAAGTATCAGATTGTACGTGATGACGGCTCCACAGCTCGTGGCTTGAGTGAAGGCGAGAAGAACTTCATTGCATTTTTGTATTTTTACCATAAAATTCTCGGAAGAGAAAGAGCCGACAGCGAATTCAAAGATCGAATTGTTGTCATAGACGATCCAGTCTCCAGCATGGATAGCTCGGCGCTCTTTATTGTCAGCTCTATTGTGCGCGAGTTGATTTCTATCTGTCATAATAATGGGTGTGCCGAAAAGCACGATTCGCCGCGCTTCATCAAGCAGATATTCATTCTGACACACAACTCCTTCTTCCACAATGAAGTATCATATAATCGTTTGGATACAGATGATTTCCATTGCGTCAACTTCTATCTGATAAAAAAGGAAAACAACACATCAACCGTTGTCCACTGTACAAAAAAAGATGCTTTTGGAAGAACCCCAGCGATAGAACAGAACTATACTCCTGTGTATAATGCCTACAGAACATTGTGGCGCGAATATAAGGAAGCGTCCTCGCCAATTGTTCTGAAGCAGGTTATCAGGCAAATTCTGGAGTATTATTTCATTCAGATATGTGGTTACAAGGGAGAGCAGCTTTCTGATCTGATAAAAAAGGAACAGGACTTGTTTATTAAGCAGAATTCAGATGGCACTGAAAACCGCGACCTTTTGCTTGCTGTGGATTCATTGATGCATTATGTAGGGGCAAATATCCACGGATTGTCCGATGGCTATGATTATATTGATGACTCAGCCGACATGGAAGGTATAAGAGAGACATTTCAGCAGATTTTCACGGCTATGAATCAGCCACAGCATTTTGATATGATGATGCAGTCTGTTTAAAAAATCGACAGGAGCGATGGAAATGGAAATATTTAACAACACGACTAAAACTGTAGGCGATGATATAAAAGCCATCGTTCGTCCCGGTGACAAGCTATCGATCGCCGCCGCCTGCTTCTCTATTTATGCATATCAAGAACTTCGTGAACAGCTTGAATCCTGCGAGGAACTGCGTTTTATATTTACTTCACCGACATTCATCGCAGAAAAGACAAAGGCTGAGCGTCGTGAGTTCTATATCCCGCGTCTCGGCAGAGAACGCAGCCTTTATGGTACAGAATTCGAGGTGCGGCTCAGAAACGAGCTGAAACAAAAGGCTGTCGCCAAAGAATGTGCTGATTGGATGCGGCGGAAGGTACGATTTAAATCGAACACCACCCGCGAAGGAATGAATAACTTCCTGCTTGTAGACGGTGCCGAAGACACCTATACTTATATGCCGATGAACACATTTACTACTGTTGATCTCGGCTGTGAGCGTGGTAATAACCTCACGAATATGGTAACCCGTCTTGAGAACCCTGCAAGCTCAGAGTTTTTACGGATGTTCGATTCGATCTGGGACGACAATGACAAGCTCACTGATGTTACAGAAGATGTTATTGAAATGATATCAACTGTTTATCAGGAAAACGCTCCGGAACTGGTCTACTTCATGACTCTGTACAATATCTTCAATGAATTCCTTGAAGATATTTCTGAGGATGTTTTGCCGAATGAAGCGACCGGTTTCAAGGATAGTGTAATCTGGAATAAGCTGTTCCATTTCCAGAAAGACGCAGCACTTGCAATTATCAATAAGCTGGAACAGTTTAACGGCTGCATTCTGGCTGATAGCGTTGGACTGGGTAAAACATTCACAGCATTAGCCGTTATCAAGTACTACGAAGGGCGTAATAAGAATGTTCTCGTCCTTTGTCCCAAAAAGCTATCCGAGAACTGGATGACATATCGTGGTAACCTGATTAACAATCCATTGGCAGCGGATCGTCTGCGCTATGATATTTTGTATCATACCGATCTGTCTCGTGATAGTGGAAGCACTGTAATAGGACTTCCAATCGACCGTATCAACTGGGGAAATTACGATCTTGTCGTGATTGATGAGAGCCACAACTTCCGCAACGGTACCGGAGCTGGAACGCATAAACTTGGTGATGACAAGGAAAATCGCTATATGCGCTTAATGAACCGCGTGATCAAACCCGGAGTCAAAACAAAGGTATTGATGCTCTCTGCAACACCTGTCAATAACCGTTTCTATGATTTGCGTAACCAGCTTGCTTTGGCATACGAGGGAGAATCGGAAACCTTCAGCGAAAAGCTCAAAACCAAATCGGATATAGATACGATTTTCCGTCAGGCGCAGACAGTTTATAATGCATGGTGTAAACTGCCGGAAGAGCAACGAACAACAGCAACACTTCTGTCGCAATTGGATTTTGATTTCTTTGAGGTGCTTGACAGTGTCACAATAGCGCGTTCAAGAAAACATATTCAGGCATATTATAATGTCTCGGATATTGGCACATTCCCAGAGCGCAATAAGCCCATTTCGCTGCGCCCGAAGCTAACAAACAAAACGAATGCGATCAATTACAAGGAAGTATACGAGCTGCTTTCAAATTTGCAGCTGACGATTTATACACCCACGATATACATACAGCCGAGCAAGATCTTCAAGTATCTCGATGAGGATGAAACGGAGAACTTCAGAAAAGGTCGTGAACTTGGTATTCAGCGCTTGATGAAGATCAACCTGCTGAAGCGTATGGAAAGCTCCGTTCACTCGTTCTTGCTGACTGTACGCCGCATATATGACTTTTTGTATGATACATCAGAGGTTATCGATCAGTATATGAAGACCGGATCCGGAAGCCTCGATGAAATGCGGGATCTTTCGGGAACCAGTGACGATTTCGATTTTGACGACCAGAACACTGACTTCTTCAGCGTCGGCAAGAAGGTCAAGATTGACCTGCGCGACATGGACTATATTCGCTGGAAGCGCGACATTGATAACGATATTGAGAACCTCCAGCTTCTGATCCTCATGGTCGAGGACATTACACCAGAGTATGATTTTAAACTGAACGAGCTGCTTCAGGTGATTCGTGAAAAGGTCGCGCATCCAATTAACCCCGGAAACAAGAAGATTCTGATCTTTACGGCATTTGCAGACACGGCGGAATACCTATATGAGAACGTTAGTCAGATGGCGTTGTCCGAGCTTGGGCTTCACACAGCTCTTGTGACCGGCTCTGTAGACGGTCAGACAACCATTCCTAAATTCAAGGCGGATATGAATCATGTGCTGACCTGCTTCTCTCCGCAGTCGAAAGACAAGGCTGTACTGTATCCGAATGAGTCTGCCGAGATCGACATTCTGATCGCGACGGACTGCATCTCCGAAGGTCAGAACCTGCAAGACTGCGATTACTGCATCAATTACGACATACACTGGAATCCAGTACGCATTATTCAGCGTTTCGGACGTATCGACCGAATCGGCAGCCGGAACGCAGTCATACAGCTTGTGAATTTTTGGCCTGATCTCGATCTCGATGAATACATCAACCTGAAATCGCGTGTGGAAACAAGAATGCGTATTTCTGTTATGACCTCCACAGGCGATGATGACCTCATCAATCAGGAGGAAAAGGGCGACCTCGAATATCGCCGCAGCCAGCTCAAGCGATTGCAGGAAGAGGTCGTAGACCTCGAAGATATGACAAGCGGCATTTCCATTATGGACTTGGGACTGAATGAGTTCCGGATGGATTTGCTGGCATACATGAAGGAACACGGCGACATTGACCACTCGCCATTTGGCATTCACGCTGTCGTCAAAGGTGAAAAACCGGGCGTGATATTTGTACTGAAGAATGTAAACGAGCATATCAATATCGAAAACCAGAACCGGCTGCATCCGTTCTACATGGTGTATGTCGGCATGGACGGCGAAGTGATCACAAACCATTTGCAGCCGAAGGATACCCTTGACATCATGCGCCACCTTGCCAAAGGGAAAAACGCGCCGGATAAGCCATTGTGTGAGCAGTTCAATAAGGCGACCAATAATGGCAAGAACATGGCTAAGGTCTCCCAGCTTCTGGAGGACACTATTATGTCAATCATCGATGCAAAGGACGAGGGCGACATTGACAGCTTCTTTGGCGGCGGTCAGACAACCTTCCTTTCTGGCGGTTTTTCGGGACTGGATGACTTTGAACTGATATGCTTTATGGTGGTGATCTGACATGATTGAATTCCCAAGCGCCACATCAGTTGGCAGAAGGCTGCCGAAAGAGGCATTCTACAAGCACCTGCCGCTGACCAAACCGCTGAAGGACAAATTTGTCTCCGATGTCGAGCGTATCGTTGTAGAGAACAGCTTGACAAAGGATAATCTGAATCTGAACGATGACGCAGAGATAAACGAAATCCTGCTGCTGTCTATCACGCTGAAGAAGCAGGAATTTGACGGCAAGGTGGTCGAGGCGATCGCACGCCAGAATCCGCACAAACTGGTATTTCTGTTGATCTATGAGAATAGCTGTCAGCTTGCGCTGTATCATAGCAAGCTGTACCGCACACCGTGGATGAATTCCGAGGCGATCATCCTGAAACCGCAGGGATTCTCCCTTGACGAAATCTGGAACAGCTTTATAGAGCAGATCGCGCTATATGCAGAGCAGGCGGAAAACACAGCCACGCTCACGGTTGAGGAGCGCCTTGCCTTGCAGGAACAGATTCAGAAGCTCGAAAAGCTGATACAAAAAACAGAAGCTGCCGCTTGGAAAGAGCAGCAGCCGAAAAAACGATTTGCCTTGTATACACAGTTACGCGAATATAAAACACAATTGGAGGAACTAAAACATGGACAAGCTCAAGATGCACACGCCTGATCTGGCGGACGAAAACTATGCAAAGCTCGCGGCACTTTTCCCGAATGCTGTCACGGAAACGATCAATGAGAACGGCGAGGTTGTCCGTGCAATCGATGCAGATGTTCTGCGTCAGGAGATTTCGGCTACAGTCGTTGAGGGCGCACAGGAGCGTTATCAGTTCACATGGCCTGATAAGAAGAAGTCTGTGATCCTTGCAAACCAGCCGATCACAAAAACCCTGCGCCTTGTACGGGAGAAGTCTGTCGGTCGTGATGGCACACCCGGCGGTATTGACTCCGAGAACATCTATATCGAGGGCGACAACCTTGATGCGTTAAAGCTCTTGCAGGAGACCTATCTGGGCAAGGTGAAGATGATCTATATCGATCCTCCATACAATACAGGCAGCGATTTTATCTACGAAGACGATTTTTCGCAAGGAAGTGACGAGTATCTTGGTAACAGCGGTCAACTTGATGACGAAGGGAATCGCCTTGTTCAAAATGCAGAAAGCAATGGAAGATTTCACACTAATTGGCTTAATATGATCTATCCAAGATTACGGCTTGCAAAAGATCTTCTTTCTGACTCCGGTGTAATTTTTATTTCAATCGATGATAATGAACAGTCAAATATGAAGAAAATATGCGATGAGGTATTTGGAGCACAAAACTTTATTGGCTACCTCATTTTACAGACTGCTACAGATAATAATCCTCGACAGATTAATACCGAGCACGAATATGTTATTTGCTATGCTAAAAACAAAACAATTCAAGAACCGTGGTTTGCAGAAAGTGAAAAAGCTCAATTAATACAAGATAAGTACATGGAGCTCAAGAAAAAATATGGTTCTGATTGTGCGAGAATTCAAATTGAATTAAGAGCATGGATAAAAAAATCCGGCGAGACATTACAGGGTGTTTCTCATTACGATAATGTCGACGAAAAAGGTGTATTCCATGATGGTGACATTGCGAATACTGTTTTTGGTGGATATAGATATGAAGTAATTCATCCCGTTACCAATAAGCCGTGTAAGATTCCTGAAAAGGGCTTCAGATTTGCAGAGTCAACAATGCGTGAGATGATAGCAAATGATGAGATAATGTTTGGTGCAGATGAAACTACACTCATTAAACCTAAAAAAAGGCTTGAAAATGCAAAGGACGTTCTCCGCTCAGTTATATATGAAGATGGCAGAGCTTCGACTAAACAATTTGAGGCTTTGATGGCGAGGGATATTTTCCAAAACCCCAAATCTCCCATGATACTTAGCCGCCTTATTAATTTTATTGCTACTGATGGTGATATTGTTCTTGACTTTTTCTCTGGAAGTGGTACAACTGCTGAAGCTGTGTTTAGATTGAATGCTAAAAAGGAGTCGTCTATTCGATTTATTATGGTGCAGCTCCCAGAAGACTTAGATGAATCAGTAAAAAAAGCAGATACACGTGCTCAAAAGACATTAAAGAATGCAATCAAGTTCCTTGATAGTATTGGACACCCGCACACCATTTGCGAAATCGGTGAAGAACGCATCCACCGCGCTGGAAAGAAAATCAAGGAAGAAAATCCAATGACAACTGCCGACCTTGACATCGGTTTTCGCGTTTTCCGTGTGGATAGCAGCAACATGGAGGACGTATATTATGTTCCGGCTGACCAAAAGCAGGATCAGCTCATGCTGAATGTTGACAATGTCAAGGAAGACAGAACACCGGAGGATCTGCTGTTCCAGACCATGCTTGACCTCGGCATTCTGCTTTCAGCTAAAATCGAGGAGACTGAGATTGCAGGCAAGAAAGTGTTCTCCGTTGCAGACGGCTACCTGATTGCTTGCTTCGATGCCGAAGTAACCGAGGATACAGTAACGGAAATCGCCAAGCTGCAGCCGTTCTATGCGGTCTTCCGCGATAGCAGTATGGCGACAGATAGTGTCATGACGAACTTCGACCAGATCTTTGAAACCTACAGTCCCAAGACACAGAGGAAAGTGCTGTAATGGGAGACATGAAATTTAAATTTACCATACAGCCTTATCAGACAGAGGCTGTAGAAAGCGTTGTGAGCGTCTTTTCTGGGCAACCCTTCAACGACCATTTCACATATCGCCGAGATATTGAGATCCAGCGAACAATTCTGAATGCGGAGATGTCAGATGAGGAACTGTATATGGGCTTTGCAAATGCCCGCGTACAGCTTGACGGCAGCCAGCTTCTTGCCAATATCCGCAACATCCAGAACAGAAACAACATCAAAACATCTGATACCCTTACCACAAAGCTCGGTTGCTGCTCTCTTGATGTGGAAATGGAAACCGGTACCGGTAAAACCTATGTTTACATCAAGACCATGTTCGAGCTGAACAAGCGCTATGGCTGGAGCAAGTTTATCGTTGTCGTTCCAAGCATTGCAATTCGCGAGGGTGTCCGCAAGAGCTTCAGTGTGATGCAGGAGCATTTTCACGAGCATTACGGCAAGAAGGCACGTTTCTTTGTGTACGACTCAAAGAACCTTTCTGAGATTGACAATTTCAGCCAGAGTGCAGATATTCATGTTATGATTATCAATACACAGGCGTTCAATTCCTCGTTCAATGCAGAAAAGAACGTGGAGGGACGCAAGGGCGATGCCGCAGCAAGAATCATCTTCTCACGCCGCGACGATTTCGGCTCCCGCAGACCGATTGACATTATTGCTGCCAATAACCCCATTATCATTATGGACGAGCCGCAGAAAATGGGCGGCGACAAAACGCAGGCAGCTTTGAAGCAGTTCAAGCCGCTTTTCGTACTGAACTACTCCGCGACACATAAGCAGCACCATGAGCTTGTCTATGTGCTGGATGCGCTCGATGCGTATAATAAGCGGCTGGTCAAGCGCATTGAGGTTAAGGGCTTCGACATCAAGAACCTGCGCGGCACAGACAGCTATCTCTATCTGGCAAGTATTGTCATTTCACCGAAAAAGCCTCCGATGGCTCGTATTGAGTTTGAGATCGGCTATGAAAAGTCCATTAACCGTGAAACAAGATTGCTGGGCGTCGATGACGACCTCTATGCGCTTTCTAAGAACATGGGGCAGTATCGCGGTTACCATATCAGCGAGATTGATCCGGTTCGTGGAATCGTCACCTTTACAAACGGCGAAGTGATTCATGCCGGAGAGGTGCGCGGCGATGTCTCTGAAGCAGACCTGCGCCGTGTTCAGATCAGAGAGACCATTCGCTCCCACTTTGAGAAGGAGAAGGAACTGTATAATCGCGGCATCAAGGTACTGTCCTTGTTCTTCATTGATGAAGTAGCCAAGTACCGCCGCTATGATGAAGACGGCAATGAAATCAATTCCGAATACGGCGAGATTTTTGAGCAGGAATACATTGATATTCTGAACGAGTATCTCACACTGTTTGACACACCATATGAGCAGCATCTGCGCTCGATTGATGTACATCAGACTCATGCAGGATATTTCAGCATCGACAAGAAGGGGCATAAGGTCGATGGTACGCTGAAACGCGGCAGCGACGAGAGCGACGATATTTCAGCGTATGATCTCATCCTGAAGGATAAAGAGCGTCTGCTTTCATTTGATACACCTGTACGCTTTATCTTCTCGCACTCGGCGCTCCGCGAAGGCTGGGATAACCCGAACGTCTTTCAGATTTGTACGCTGAAGCATGGCGGCAGTTCGCCTACGCAAAAGCGTCAGGAAGTCGGCAGAGGTCTGCGTCTGTGTGTCAACCAGCACGGTGATAGAATGGATGGAGACGCACTTGGAAACCTCGTGCAGCAAATCAATCAGTTGACGGTTATTGCGGCTGATGGTTATAAGGACTTTGTGGCTGATTTGCAGCGTGGCATTCGTGAAGACCTCTACGAAAGACCGACAAAAGCTACAGCAGAATACTTCACCGGCAAAACACTTGTGCTTGATGGGCTGGATGTTACTGTCTCTGAAAAGCAAGGAAAGGACATCTATCGTTACCTTATCAAGAACGATTACATCGATGAAGATGACCGCGTCACCGATAAGTATCGTGCCGACCTCGCCAATGGTGTTCTTGCGCCGCTGCCGGAAAGCTGCACCGAAATATCCGAGGGTGTTCACGCACTTGTCCAGAGCATCTATGATGAACACGCACTTGACGATATGATCAGCAATGGTCACGACACAAAAATTCAGGAAAATGCGCTGAATGATAATTTCTACAAGAAGGAATTCCAGACGCTCTGGAATTACATCAATCACCAATATGCGTATACGGTTGAGTTTGACAGCGAAGAATTGATCGGAAAGGCTATTGCACATCTTGACGAGAAGATGTTTGTTGCCAAACTTCAATATACTGTTACATCTGGTACGCAGGGACAGGAGCTGAATGCCGATACGCTGAAAAGCGGAGCAGGCTTCTCAACCGATAAGAGCAAGACCTATACATTGGAAAGAGCAGCGGGAAGTTCCGTGACCTATGATCTGATTGGCGAAGTTGCAGAAGGCGCAAAGCTGACGCGACGTTCAGCAGCAAAGATTCTGACCGGAATCAAGCCCACTACATACGCTTATTACCGCAACAATCCGGAAGAATTCATTTCAAAGGCAATCCGCTTGATTCTGGAGCAGAAGGCTACAATGATTGTGGATCATATTTCCTACAATCAGACAGACGGCACCTATGATAGCGCAATTTTTACTGCTGAAAAGAATTCCGATTTCTCGAAGGCATTTCATGCCAAAAAGCACATTCAGGATTATGTTTTCACAGATGGATATGCAAAGGACGGGCAGAGCATCGAGCGTCAGTTCGCTGAGGCTATGGATGTCGCCGACGAAGTGTGTGTATATGCAAAGCTCCCGAAAGGCTTTTCAATTCCTACGCCCGTTGGAAACTACTCTCCGGACTGGGCAATTGCATTCCACAAAGGCACAGTTAAACACATCTTCTTCATCGCGGAAACAAAGGGTACAATGGAGTCATTGAACCTGAAACCGATTGAGCAAGCAAAAATCAAATGCGCTAAAAGGCTTTTTGCCATGCTGTCAAAAGAGGATGTAGTGTACCACGAAGTTGACAGCTATCAGCACCTTCTGAATATTATGGAAAAGCTGTAACGATAGTTACAAGTTATTGAAAGAAGTGAATCCATGTCAGAACAGAAAATCATTGATCGTGACACTTATCGGTCTATCAAGAAAATGAGCCGTGAAGAGCTTCAGGCGTTCCTGATGCGTTACGCTGATGGTCTGCTTGAGAACAATGGCAAAACCATCGACCTGCGGGAGGTTGAGAAAGACCTCCGGCAGATCAAGGGTATCGGAGACAAACGTGTCGAAGAAATCATGCTCGTTATTGAGAAGCATCTGGGTGTATAAAAGCACAGCCGCCAAGTGGTATCTGTTCCACTTGGCGGCTGTCGTCCGGGAGATATGGTAATCAAACTATATCGGTTTCATTTTAGTAGCCTGCAAACAGCGTGGTTTCACGCAGTTGCAACCGGTTTCATTGTATCAAAATAATCGGTATTTGGCATAACTCACCGTTTATTTTGATACAATTTCTGGTTTCAAATAAACGCAGATAATCCCCGAAGGTACGCACTTTCGGGGATTTAATTGTTTCTTATGATTGAATATTTATAGAAAAACAGGCTCAGATTTCTGCTTATGAGCCTGTTTGGTAACCGCCAACCACACCCTAACGTTGATTGGGCACTAAAAAAGCGATAAAATAGTTCCAAAGGGATTTACCCCGAAAGGAGCTGAGAATATGCCAACGATCAGAGAAGTAAAAAC
>ERZ857480.41209-NODE-63751-length-36730-cov-9.9902_pt1 | contig 36730 bp, 30 predicted proteins | sample MGYA00519767_ERZ857480 | MGnify/ENA primary metagenome ERZ857480 (study PRJEB31778, sample SAMEA3449210) | human gut metagenome | biome: human gut; feature: human-associated habitat; material: faeces | place: United Kingdom | collected 2010/2012 ...
CCTGTACTGCTGCAACACGTTCTTCACTTGTAAGTGATTTCTTCTTTGACATAAAATAACCCCCTTTAGAGTTACACCATTTTATTATTTCATGTGTCTACTCTAAGGGGATTATATCACACGAGTACCGCCAGTTATCCTATTCTTCTTCCTTTTTGATCTTGAAAATAAGCCTCATTAAACCCGATATGACCTTTGGACTTTTTACAACTACAACTTTCATAAGTATTACCTCCCGAATAGTTATAGTTTATATTATTCAAAAATCAAAAATCGGTTACCATTTTTGACTGTACTGACAGCAGATAGCCGCTTTTGAATGATATCTCAGCGTATTTTCTATCCTGCCCATCAAAGCCTTTAACCACGTTTGATATGCCAAGTGGGAAAGCATTGGTCAGCAGACAGTCCTCTACTTCATATTTCGCACCCTTTATGGTCAGACCCTCTACCTTATCGGTATATGCCACCAGCGAGAACGAAAAGCCCTCACGGTCATATATCCTGTAACTTCCTGCACGATAAAGCCGAATTATCTCCCTATCTGCGGCTATCATTCCCTCACCGCCACAAGATAAAATATATCCCAGAGATTGGATATTTCCAAGTAAGTGGTCTACTCGTCCGCCTGTTGCACCGAATATGAGAAAATCATCACAACCCGACTCAAAGCCCTCCTTTATGGCAAGCATAAGGTCGGTATCGTCCTTTTCTGAGGGGAAGATCTCGATATTATCAAAAACAGGTTTTTCAGCAGAATCAAAATCGCCCATAATAATGTCCGACTTTACGCCAACTGCCTGTGCAAGCTTATAGCCCTTGTCAGCGGATATCACAAGAGAATCGTCAATAAAATCTTTGTATTCTGCCACACATTGAGCCGACACCGCTTCACCGCCTGAAAAGATAGTGCATTTCTTAGTCATTTTTGTATTCCCACTCCTTAAGCTGCTTTGCCTGCTCGTACATTTCCACATAACTTTCATGCCTTGACTTTGCGATCTCGCCATTTTTTACCGCCTCTATGACCGCACAACCCTTTTCCTTTGTGTGGCTGCAATCAGGAAATCTGCACTTGCCCTCGTATTTCTGAAATTCAGGAAAACAACCTGCAAGCTTGTCCTTGAAAATAATATCATATCTGTTGGTATCAAATGACGAAAAGCCAGGGGTATCGGCAATATAACCACCGCCCTCCAGCTTGTAAAGCTCTACATGGCGTGTTGTGTGCTTTCCTCTGCCAAGCTTTTTGCTTATCTCGTTGGTGGCAAGCCCCAATGCAGGGAACATATTATTGAGCAGTGACGATTTGCCAACGCCCGTGTTTCCTGTAAATGCCGACAGCTTGCCCTCCAGAACTGCCTTAACAGCTTCACTGCCCTCGCCGGTGGTATTGTCTACCTGAAAGGTCTTTATCCCTGCGCCCTTGTATATGTCCACAAGCTCGTCACAGCTTTCCTTGTCTATCTTTGTAAAGACTACCACAGGCTCTATTTTTTTGAAAACAGCTATTGCAATAAACTTATCAAGTAACAGCAGATTAGGTCTTGGTTCGCAGGTAGACGAAACGAACACAAGCATATCAAGATTTGCAAGAGGCGGTCTTATAAGCAATGAGCGTCTTTCCTCTATCTTCTCGATAACTCCGCTTCCGTCGTCCTCCAATGAAAATTCAACTCTGTCGCCGCCTACAGGAGAAATGTTCTTTCTTCTGAATACTCCTCTTGCCTTACATTCATAAATGCCGTCGGAGGCTTCTACATAGTAGATGCCTCCGATAGCTTTAACGATTATTCCATTCATGAACTACTGACCCTGCTCGTCTGGCTCCTGAGGCTCCGGTGCAGGTGCTTCAGTAGTGGTAGTTGTAGTAGTTGTTGTGGTCGTAGTTGTAGTAGTTGTGGTCGTTGTCGGAGTAATGTCGATCAGACCGCTTTCATTCAGGCTTCCGCTAAGAGTAGCTGTCTGCTTATCATAATCTATGTCATATACTGCATAACGGCACTTCTGCTGATTTTCGTCATTTGTGATGAAGATAGTCAGAGTTTCTGTCTTCTTGCCCTTTACAGTTACATTTACAGAACCGCCTGCAACAGATTCTCCACTACCGATCTTCTGTGTATATGCAACGTTGCCGTTATTGTAGATGTCTATAGAATATGAGCCGTGGATACCACTTGGGAGTGGCAGTGAGAATGTTACCTCAACAGGTGAAGTTTCTCCGGTCGAAACGTAAATAGTAACCGTTGTGTCACGCTCAACATATGTGCCTTCGTCTGTATCCTGCTCGATGACCTTGCCCTTATCGCCCTCATGCTCGATCTCCTTGACCTCAGCCTTGAGCTTGTTCTCCTTGAGCATTGCAACTGCCTTTTCTTCTGTAAGACCTACAACGCTTGGTACTTTGACTCTTGTTTCAACAGGACCCTTACTTACAAACAAAGCAACAGTCGCACCTACGGCATACTGCTCACCTGCTGCCGGCTGTGTTTTCACAACAAGACCTGAAGCTATATCCTCAGACCATATATCTCTCTTAACGACCATAAATCCTGCAGCCTTAAGCTCGCTTTCAGCCACAGTGCCGTCTTTCTTCACCATGTCAGGGATAGTTGCCATTTTTTTGCCCTTACTTACAGTAAGTGTGACCGTGAAGCCTTCCTTAACAGACTTTCCTGCTGCCTGACCCTGGAATGTGATTATTCCCTCGTCATACTGGTCATTATACTCTTCGGTGATATCAAATTTAAGCTTATCCTTATAATCCTGCTCAACCTGAACGATATTCTTGCCCACAAAGTTCGGCAGTGTAACTGTACCTGTGTGCATACCGTTTGAACCGCTGAATGACTTGAATACAACTCCTACGATAACGAACGCTGCAATGATAACTACCGCAACTGTCACAGCAAGGAGTATCGGAACAACGTAAGAACGCTTCTTTTCTTCCTCTTCTTCCTCGTCATCGTTTTCTTCGTCATCGTCCTCATATTCTTCATCGTCGTCATAGTTCTCACTATGCTCATCGTCAAAATATTTGTTATTGTTATCAGCCACAGGGATAGGAACAGGGCTGTTCTTATATCCGAAAACAACAGATGGATTAAGCTTGAATGTGTCTATATCCTTTATCATCTCTGCTGCTGACTGATAACGTCTTGCAGGATCTCTCTCCATAGCGTGCATAACTATTTCTTCAAGAGCCTCTGGGATAGAAGGCATGATCTCTCTTGGCGGAACCGGATCCTCCTGCATATGCTTGAGAGCGATAGCCACAGGATTTTCACCGTCAAAAGGCTTTCTGCCTGTGAGCATCTCATAGAGCATAACGCCTACAGAGTATATGTCAGATCTTTCATCTGTCATATCGCCCCTTGCCTGCTCAGGTGAGATATAGTGAACAGAACCGATAGTCTTGTCAGAAAGTGTCTTTCCGTCGATCCTTGAAAATCTTGCGATACCAAAATCCATGACCTTGATAGTTCCGTCAGGGAAAAGCATTATGTTCTGCGGTTTGATATCTCTGTGAACGATACCCTTATCATGAGCGTGCTGCAAAGCACGGAGTATCTGAGTTACAAAGTGCAAAGCGTCTTTCCATCTAAGCACGCCCTGCTGCTCGATAAACTCTTTAAGGGTGATGCCGTCGATATACTCCATAACGATAAACTGTATCTCGTCAGAAAATCCCACGTCATATATCTTTACGATATTAGGGTGAGAAAGTACAGCGATAGCCTTGCTCTCGTTTCTGAAGCGTCTGAGAAATTCCTCGTTCTGTGAAAACTCAGGCTTAAGTATCTTTACCGCAACAGTACGGTTTTCCATAACGTCAACTGCCTTATAAACGTCAGCCATTCCGCCTACGCCGATAAGCTCGGTTATCTCATATCTGCCGTCTAGCTTTTTGCCGATATTAGAATCCATGTAATTCAACTCCTATATTATTCATGTTTTATTGTCATTCCATTAATTTGCTATTACCGCAGCAGTAATATTATCTTTACCGCCGCATTCGTTTGCGAAAGCAATAAGCTGTTTTATAGCCTCGTCAAGATTATTGCCAAACACAGTTTCATATATCATATTGTCTGTGCAATAATTGGTCAGACCGTCAGAGCAAAGCAGCACCGCAAAATTATCATTTTCTTCAAGTTCGAAATAATCGACCTCAACATCTGATTCAACGCCCACAGCCTTTGTGATAACGTTTCTCATATGATGATTTTTCGCTTCTTCTTTGGTTATCTGACCCGACCTATAAAGCATTTCCACATAAGTATGGTCAGTGGTTATCTGAGCTATACCGTCCTTGGTAAGAAGATATCCACGGCTGTCGCCCACGCTCACCATATAGACGGTCTTATCCACCACCAATGCCGCAACGCAGGTAGTACCCATACCGTTTTTGTCAATATCCTCCTTGCTCTTGCCATACACGATCGTATTCGCATAATGCACTGAAGTGAGCATAAGATTTCTTATGGAATTTGGTTTCATATCTTTTCGGAAATTTTCCTTGATACGTTTTACTACTGCGTCAATGGCAAGCTGACTGGCAACTCCGCCTGATGACGCTCCGCCCATACCGTCACAGACCACCGCAACGGCAACATTGTCAGCAAGAAATTCAGCATGCACTCTGTCCTGATTTTCACTGCGTTTTTTTCCGATGTCTGTATCAGACGCTATAAACAAGCGATTCACCACCTTTTATCAGATCTCATATTCTCGTCTTAGCTGACCGCAGGCAGCGTCTATATCCGCACCCAAGGTCCGCCTCACAGTAGCGTTTATCCCAAGCTTCTCCAGATATCCTCTGAATCTGTTGGCTGACTTTCTGTCAGAATGATAATTACGCTCCTTTATCTTATTAACAGGGATTATATTCACATGACAGACAAATCCGCCCAGAAGCTCCGCAAGCTCCCTTGCGTCCTCCATAGAATCGTTATGCCCGTCTATCAAAGCATATTCAAAAGAAATTCTCCTGCCTGTTACCTTAAAATAGTATCGGCAGGCGGCAAGAAGCTCATTAATATCATACCTGTCATTAACAGGCATTATCTCGCTCCTGCTCTTATTATTGGAAGCGTGCAAAGAGATAGACAATGTTATGCCAAGCTTTTTCTCTGCAAGCTCATATATCCTCGGCACAATGCCGCAGGTAGACACTGAAACGTGCCTTAGCGACATATTAAAGCCCTTTGGACAGGACAGCACTTCAAGGAAATTCACCACATTATCAAAGTTATCCATAGGCTCGCCTATTCCCATAAGCACCACGCCTGATATCTTTCTTCCGCTGTCACGCTCAGAAGCGTATATCTGTCCCAGAATCTCCGACAAAGTCAGATCACGCTTGAAGCCTGCAATAGTTGACGCACAAAAGCGACAGCCCATTTTGCAGCCCACCTGAGTTGACACGCAAATGGTGTTTCCGTAGTTGTATTCCATTATTACGGATTCCACATGATTTCCGTCCTCAAGCTCATATAGATATTTTACAGTATTATCGGTATGAGATTCAAGCTTTTTTGACACAAATAGTGATTTTAAACAAAATTTTTCATTGAGCAGATTCCTTAATTGTACAGATAGATTAGTCATTTCATCAAAACTTGACACTCGCTTTACATGAAGCCAATCAAATATCTGCCCTGCACGGAACTTCTTTTCTCCAAGCTTTAGTATCTCGGCTTCCAGCTCGTCAGGCAGAAGCCCCAATATATCTATTTTTCCATTATCATCAAATGCTACCAAAAGATCACCTCAGCCTGATAAACTTAGCAATAAAAAATCCGTCTGAATTATATTTTGCAGGTGTGATAGACATTCTGCAAAGACCGCTGTCGCTACCGAAAGCCTCGCCTAGCGGTGCAGGCTCAAAGTCAGGGTGTTCAGCCAAAAATCTGTCTGCCACCTCATCATTTTCCGCCCTTGACAGCGTGCAGGTGGAATACACCAGCGTTCCGCCGACTTTTACATACTCCGCTGACGTTTTCAGTATATCATACTGTATTTCAGGAAGTCTGTCGAAATCTGAGGGTTCTTTATACTTTATCTCAGGTTTTCTTCTTATTACGCCAAGTCCGGAACAAGGTGCGTCGCAAAGCACTTTGTCAGCCTTTGGCATTTTCTCGTCATAGACCTTTGCGTTGTTGACACCTGCGCTTATGCAGTCAAGCCCAAGCCTTTTGGCACCGCTTTCAATAAGCCCTGCACGATTTTTATGCAGATCAAAAGCAAGCACTCTGCCCTTGTTGTTCATACGCTCGGCAATGGTAAAGGTCTTTCCACCGGGTGCGGCACAAAGGTCAAGAACTGTATCGTTTTCCTTAGGATCAAGAGCCGCACAGCAAAGCTGGCTCGAAAGATCCTGAACGTGTATCCTGCCCTCTTTGTACGCCTTAGTATGCTCCACCGCTCCTGCACCGCATATCCTTATGCAATCAGGCAGGACGGACAGCCTTTCAAATGTAATGCCCTCCTCAGCGAGCATATCCAGTGTGCTTTCAAGAGAATGAAAGACCGTGTTCACTCTTGCGGTGACAGGTGCCTGTCCCACAGAGGTTTTCAGCATTTCAAGGCAGATGTCCTTGCCGTATTCCCTTGTCCACTTCTCCGTCAACCATACAGGTGCGGAATATTCTATAGAAAGCTCCTCGGTAGCATTTCTGCCCTTTGGAAGCTTTTTGTCGTTTCTTATAAACTCCCTTAGCATTGCGTTCACAAAGCCGCTTGCCGCAGGATTTCTGTTTTTCTTTGCAAGCTTCACAGACTCGTCCACCGCCGCATTGTCAGGAACGGAGTCCATATACAAAAGCTGATAAAGACCCATTCTCAGTATAACTCTGACCTCAGTACCAAGCTTATTCTTAGGGTTGCGTGAATATTCCCGAATAATGTTATCAAGAGTTATCTGTCTTTCCAAAACGCCGTAGAAAAGAGCTGCGGCGAATTTCTTGTCCTGAGGTGAAAGGTCAGACCTTTCAAGGCCCTCGTCAAGAAGTATATTTGAATATGAGCCGCTGTTTTCAAGCCTTGTAAGCAGCCTTAAAACCGTTTTTCTGGCGTTTCCCATAGTTCCTCCGAATTATCCCAGCACAGTGCCGTTCTCGATATGTCTGCCTCTGAGAAAATCAGCGGTATCCATTCTCTTTGAGCCCTCAGCCTGCACCTGAGTAAATCTTATGACTCCGTCTGAGCAGGCAACGGAAAAGTCGCTGTTATCCACCACAGTGCCCGCAGGCTTTCCGCAAGGCTTTGTGGAAGCTATCTCAGATCTATATACTTTCAGCCTTTTGCCCTCAAGCACTGTAGTAGCGCATGGCCAATCAGACAGACCGCATATCTGTTTGTGTATCGTTCTCACTGGCTTTGTGAAATCTATAGGGCAAAGCTCCTTTGAGAGCATTGGTGCATAAGTCGCAAGGCTCTCGTCCTGCTTAACAGGGGTTATCTCGCCCTTATCGAGCTTTTCAAGGGTATCAACAAGCACCTCTGCACCCATTTCGGCAAGTCGGTCAAAAAGCTCAGCGGCTGTTTCGTTCTCGCCAATAGGAGTAGCCTTTTCCACAAGGATATCTCCTGTATCCATGCCCTCTCCCATAAGCATCGTTGTAATTCCAGTCTCAGCCTCGTCATTAAGCACAGCCCACTGTATCGGACCTGCTCCACGATATTTAGGAAGCAGCGAGCCATGGACGTTCACACAGCCAAGTCTTGGTATATCAAGCACCGACTTAGGGAGCATTTTGCCATAAGCCGCCACCACGATACAATCAGGGGCAAGGTCATTGATAATTTTAACATACTCCTCGCCGTCTTTTTTAAGGCTTTGCGGCTGATAAACAGTTGTGTCATGCTCCTGCGCAAGCACCTTTACAGGGGGCGGAGTAAGCTTATAGCCTCTGCCCTTTGGCTTATCAGGCTGAGTGAAAACAGCCTGCACCTCATATCCGCTGTCATAAAGCTTTTTCAGCGTTGGTACGGCAAAATCAGGCGTACCCATGAAGATTATTTTCATTAGTCCTCGACCTCTACAAATTCTTCAACTATCTCAGTAAACAGATGACCCTCAAGGTGTGCAAGCTCATGGCAAACGCACTGTGCAAACAGTTCTGATACTTCCATTTCGTACCACTTGCCGTGTCTGTCCTGCGCCTTGAACTTAACTCTCATAGGTCTTGTAACATAGCCCCACTCGTTCGGGCATGAAAGACAGCCCTCCAGAACTCTCTGCTTTTCCTCGCTCTGCCATGTTATCTCTGGGTTGATAAGCTCGTAAACCTTATCGTCGATTATTATAACGACCACTCTTCTCAGCTTTGCCACCTGTGGACCTGCAAGACCAACGCCGTTGGCGTTTTTCAGGGTTTCTGTCATATCATCAAGAAGCTGACCAAGCTTGTCGTCAAATTCTGTAACAGGCTTGCAGACCTTGTGAAGAATCTCGTCGCTCTTATTAAGTATTTTTCTGAGTGCCATTTATTTAACTATCCTTTCTTAAAGCCCGATATCGCCGTTTATGTCGGCATAAATACGAACTGTCTGATAATCTTTATTTTTATAGAACTCGCCCAGAACATGCTTTATCATCTCCCGAAAATCCGCAGTATTGCGTGTTTTCAGGATAAGTCTGTATCTGTAGCGATTATTTATCATTTCAAATGTGCAAGGTGCAGGGCCTAGCGCTCTGAGTGGAAAATTCACCCTATGCTGTGAGATATACTCTTTTATAAGCTGAGTCACCCAGCGTGAAGCACCTATGACCTTGCTTTCAAGGGGAGCTGAAAAGCCTATGACGCATATATCGCAAAAAGGCGGATATGTCAGCGACTTTCTCAGTGCTATCTCCTCTTTATAAAACTCATCATAATTTTGCTCTGCCGCAAGGTTCAGCACATAATGGTCAGGCACAAAGGTCTGAATGTATGCGACCCCAGGTTTATCTCCTCTGCCGCTTCTTCCTGCCACCTGAGTGAGCAGTGAGAATGTTCTCTCATAGCTGCGAAAATCCCCTGTGAACAGAGCCTTGTCAAGGGATATGACACCCACCATTGTGACGTTCGGGAAATTAAGTCCCTTTGCTATCATTTGAGTGCCGAGCATTATATCATACTCGCCTTTCTCAAACGCCTTGAAATTCTCCTCATAGGAATATCTCGAAGAAGTTGTGTCAGCGTCCATTCGCAGAAGCCTTGCCTGCGGAAAAAGCCTTTCCAACTCGTCCTCAACACGCTGAGTTCCCACGCCGCTTGATTTGAGCCGCTGTGAGCCGCACTGTGGACAGTGCTCTATATTATCCATGGTATATCCGCAGTAGTGGCACATATACCGATCATTTTTCTTGTGATAGGTCAGGGGTATATTGCAGTTTGGGCAAGCCACAGGCTGACGGCAGTCCATGCAAGTGATATACGTTGTATAGCCACGTCTGTTCAGAAGCAGGATAGCCTGCTCTTTTTTCGCAAGCACTTCTGTGAGCTTATCACACATAACACGGCTTAGCAAGCTGTCATTACCCTCTGCCGCTTCCTCCTGCATATCGACTATCTCAACTGCCGGCAGGGGCGACTTTGAATATCTGTTTTTAAGTTCAAACAAGTGATATCTGCCCTTTTGAGCGTAATAAAAGCTCTCCAGCGACGGAGTTGCAGAAGCCATCAACAGCACGCAGTTATTATATCCGCACCGCTGTATGGCAACATCTCGTGCATGGTATCTAGGCGTTGAGTCCGACTTATATGACGGCTCGCCCTCTTCGTCCATGATGATTATTCCAACGTTGGTGACAGGAGCAAATATTGCACTTCTTGTGCCGATAACTATTCTTGCTTCCCCACGCATTACACGTTTGAACTCGTCAGTACGCTGTCCCAATGACAACGAAGAGTGCATAACGGCTATCTTATCACCGAAAAGTGACTTGAATTTGCCGAGCATTTGTGGTGTAAGGGATATTTCAGGCACGAGCATGACCGCTGTTTTACCCATATCCATAACGCTTTTTATAAGCTTTATGAACACAGACGTCTTGCCGCTTCCCGTAACACCGTAAAGCAACGCACCTGCGGGCTTTTCGGCTTTTATAAGCCCCATTATGCCCTCATATGCCGCTGATTGTTCATCATTTAATATGATATCGTCAGGGTCCTGCCTTTCGCCAAGCTCGCCTATGGCGTCACGCATGACCTCGTATTTATACTGCACGATAACTTTCTTGTCAGCAAGCCTTTTTAATATGCTTGAAGTGCAGTTGGTCATATAGCAGACCTCTTTCACTGAGGCACAGCCGCCCTCCTCAAGAAGCTTCACCACAAGGGTCTGCTTCGGGGTAAGAGTGGTCTGTATCTCCCCTGACACATACTCGTCAGAAAGCCTTACCATGCTGACATTCTCATCACCGACTTTTCTTTTCAAAGCGTCGCTGATCTCAACATAGCCCTTATCCACAAGAGAATCCACAGTTTTCTTCTTTCGTGCGTCATTATGCACGTCAAGAAAGCTGTCTATCTCCCTCTGACTTTTTGCACATCGGAGAAAGTCCACCACATTTTTCTCATCTTCATTTAAAGTATCCTCGTCAATGTAGGTATTGACAAGGCTGTAATGCTGTGAAAAAGTGTAGGAAAAGCCTGTAGGCACAACGGATTTGTAAGCGTCATAATAGGTGCAGAAAGTGTTTTCTTTCAGCCACATTATTATCCTCATCATTTCCTCAGTAACAAGGCTTTCCCCGTCCACCACTGAAATAATAGGCTTCAGCTTATCGTTATACTCGGCTTCCGTATACGTTCTCGCAACAAACCCTACGGCTTTGCGGTTTCCTCTGCCAAAAGGCACAAGCACACGCACTCCGCTTTTCACTTTCTGAGCCAGCTCCTCCGGCACACTATAGCTATACAGTGCGTCAAAGCTGTATGATGCACGGCTTATTGCAACCTTTGCCACGATAAAAACTCCACGCACAGCCGTACACCTCCCCATAAAAAGCCTCGATTATTTTCTGAGGCTTGGATCCTCGATTATCTTGTATTCGCCATTATAAAGCTCGTCAACTGCTGTCTTTACTGGCTTTTCATCAAGCACCAGCTTGTTGTCAAAAGCGTCGCTTGTGATCTCTCTTGCTCTCTTTGCAACTGCAATAACTAGAGAATAATAGCTTTCATTGTTCTTCAAAATCTGGCTTACGGCCGGTCTAAGCATCATAATTAAGCACCTCGTCAATTAATTTCTTTGTATCATCATTTTCTGATCTGAATTTATCCGCCTTGCCATCCTCGGCTTTCACGGAGTTCATAACTGCAACAAAATCTTCCACAGCGTCCTCTAGTCCGTCGTTCATTATCACATAATCATAACCGCCGGCTTTGCCGATCTCACCGGCAGCCTGACTTACACGGTCAGCAATAACATCATCAGACTCAGTTCCACGCTTTCTAAGCCGTCTGTCTATCTCCTTAACAGATGGTGGAAGTATAAACATCAGCACAGCTTCAGGAAAGGCTTTCTTCACCTGAAACGCACCGTTAGTTTCAATTTCAAGTATAACATCTCTGCCCTGCTCAAGATTAGCGAGAACAGGCTTCTTTGGCGTTCCGTAATAATGACCAACATAGCCTGCGTGTTCAAGAAATTCACCGCTGTCTATCATTTTCTTAAAGCTGTCATCGCTTATAAAATGATAATGAACGCCGTCCTTTTCGCCCTCTCTGGGCTTTCTTGTAGTGCAGGATATAGAATAGAACACATCTCTGTTTTTAAAGACCTCTGCAAGTATAGTTCCCTTGCCACAGCCTGAGGGAGCTGATATAACAAACAGCTTTGCATTGTTCTTATACATTGTCATCGTCCTCCTCGTCAACAGCGGCACGTCCGCCTACAGTTTCAGGTGCAACTGCCGACAGCACCACATGGTCGCTGTCCATAATAAGCACCGCTCTTGTTCTTCTGCCGTAGGTGGCGTCTATAAGAGTACCCTTATCCTTAGCTTCCTGAATGATACGCTTTATAGGCGCAGACTCAGGGGAAACTATGGCAATGACTCTTGCGGAGGACACCATATTTCCAAAACCGATATTAATAAGCTGCATATCTCACACCGCCGTTATTCGATATTCTGTATCTGCTCTCTGATCTTTTCGATCTCAGCCTTAAGATCCACCACCATTTTTGTGATAGTGAGATCGTTAGCCTTTGAGCCGATAGTATTCACCTCACGGTTAAGCTCCTGCACAAGGAAGTCAAGCTTTCTTCCCACAGGCTCGTCCGACTTGATAAGCCCTCTGAACTGTGAGATATGGCTTCTGAGCCTTACTGTTTCCTCGTCTATTGCCACCTTATCGGCGAAAATAGCCACTTCTGTAAGTATCCTCTGCTCGTCTATGTCCTTATCACCGAGAGTTTCCTTTATCTTTGCATAAAGTCTTTCTCTGTAGCTTTCAGTAACGCTAGGTGACTGATCTTCTATCTTGCCCACAGTTTCCTCGATATAATCAAGTCTGCCGCTGATATCGTCATACATCTTGACGCCCTCAGTTTCACGCATCTGAACAAATCTGTCCAACGCTACCTGAGCCACGTCCTTGACCTCGTTCCAGATTACTTCCTCATCATCTGTTTTCTTAACAACTGTGAACACATCAGGAAGCTTCATGATATGTGACAGTGTGATATCGTCATCAAGGTCAAGCTCGTCAGCCGCACCTCTCAGTGCGTCAAGATAGCCCTTTGCAACAGCCTTGTTCAGCTCTATCTCAGCGTCAGTACCCTCCTGATTATAGATAGAAACAGACGCCTCTACCTTACCACGGGAAATACCGCTTTTAAGAAAGCCTTTCAGCTTTTCATCAAGATAGCCGTAGGCTCTCGGAGTTCTCGAAGTAAATTCATAATATCTGTGGTTTACAGAGCGTATCTCAACGATTATCTCTCTGCCGTTTGCCACGATATGCTCTCTGCCGAAACCGGTCATGCTTTTTATCATAGCATACCCGTCCTTTCATATAATAATATTTATGTTATCCGCTTGGTACTTAACATAGTACATCAAATTATATTATAACATCAAGCTCCGTAAATAGCAATAGTTTTTCACATTTATTTAAAATTATATTTACTTAAAATTTATATATTCTGAAATATGTCCAACAGTGACGAGCCGATATAGATATGAGGGTATTTTTCAAAATCCTCTTTAGTGGTAGAGCCAGTTGTTACTCCTGCAAAATCCACCCCTGAATTGAGTGCAGTTTCGGCGTCGATGTAGCTGTCGCCTATATAAAGCACGTCCGATTTATCCGCACCGAAACGCTCTATTATCAGGTCAAGTCCCTGTGGGTCAGGCTTTGCCCTTGTGACGTCCTCGCCTCCAACTATGATATCCACAGGCAAAGAGCCTGCCTGCTCATTGAAAGTATTGACTATCCTATAGCGATATTTCGTGGAAACTATGCCGACTTTTACCCCTGCGTTCTGCAAGGTCTGCAAAATTGCGATAGTATCGTCATAAAAATATGTTTTCTTCACCATTACCTCGTCTGCCTTTTTTACATACGCCTTGCGCATATCCTCACGCTGAGGATTGTCAGGCATATCTGTCAGCAGGTCGAAAGCGTCAACAAGGGTCATGCCTATGGTGTTGTAGATAGTCCTGTCGTCCTTTGGCGGATAACCAAACTCTTTCAAAACGTGCTTAAAGCACTCCAGAATGCCCTCGGAAGAGTCTGCAAGAGTAAGGTCAAAATCGAAAACAAAATATCTGTATTTGCTCATAATAAACTCCTTTTCAAACAGCAAGGGCAACCCTTTGCGGATTGCCCTGTATTTTATTCAACTGTAACTGATTTTGCAAGATTTCTCGGCTTATCAACGTCATTGCCTCTGAGAACTGAGGTATAGTAAGCGATAAGCTGCAAAGGAACTACTGTCAGCATAGGCATGAGCAGATCGTCTATTGTCGGCAGACCGATTTTATAATCTGCCACCTCGTCGTCAACGTTGATATATCCGTGAGTAACAAGGACAACGTATGCTCCTCTTGCCTTGACCTCCTTGACGTTGCTTATGGTCTTGTCAAGAAGCTCTCTTTGTGTTGCAACTGCGATAACAGGCATATTGTTTGTTACCAGTGAGATAGTGCCATGCTTAAGCTCGCCTGCGGCATATGATTCAGAGTGGATATATGATATCTCTTTAAGCTTCAGTGAGCCTTCCATAGAAAGCGCATAGTCAAGGCCTCTTCCGATATAAAGAAGATTTTCCTTGTTTACAAGCTGTGAAGCAACATACTGACAATTATCAGGTGTTTTAAGGACAACTTCAAGCATATTAGGAACGTTCTGAAGCTCTGCTGTAAGTCTCATGCACTCCTCTTTTGAGATAGCTCCGTGAGCGTATGCTATAGCAAAACTCAGCAGATAGAATACAGAAAGCTGAACGATATATGCCTTTGTGGAAGCTACAGATATCTCAGGACCTGCATGGGTGTAAAGCACCATATCAGACTCTCTTGCGATAGATGAGCCTTTTACGTTTACGATAGAAAGTGTTTCAGCTCCCCTCTCCTTAGCCATTCTAAGGGCTGCGAGAGTATCGGCTGTTTCTCCTGACTGTGAAACAAGAATAACAAGATCTCCCTTTGCAATGATAGGATCTCTGTATCTGAACTCAGAAGCCATATCCACTGTAACAGGTACCCTGCCAATCTTTTCAAGGACATACTTGCCCACAAGACCTGCGTGCATTGCAGTACCGCAGGCAACAACAAAAATGTTGTTATAGCCCTTGAGCCTGTCATATGTAAGACCACACTCTTCAAGGTTTGGCATACCGTCAACTATTCTTGGTGTGATAGTTGTTTTTATAGCTGTTGGCTGTTCGTGAATCTCTTTGAGCATAAAGTGAGCATATCCGCCCTTCTCAGCGGCTTCCATATCAAAGTCAGCAACGAGCATCTCTTTCTCAACTGGCATTCCGTGAACGTCAAAGAACTCCACCTTGCCATCGTCGAGGACAGCTATCTCGTTCTCGTCAAGAAGATAGTAATTCTTCGTATATTTCAGTATTGCAGGCACATCAGAAGCTATAAAAGCTTCGTCCTCGCCAACTGCAACGATAAGAGGAGAATCCTTTCTTACTGCATATATTCTTCTTGGGAAATCCTTGAATATGATACCGAGAGCATATGAACCCTCTATCTCAGCAAGAACCTTCTGTATTGTCGCCATAGGGTCGCCCTCATAATAATAATCAAGAAGCTTTGCAACTGTTTCTGTATCTGTCTGAGATTCAAAGACATATCCCTTTTTCAGCAGAAAATCCTTGATAGTTCTGTAGTTTTCAATGATACCATTATGAACGATAGAAATATTCGCATTTCCGTGAGGGTGTGAATTTATATCAGACGGCTCGCCGTGTGTAGCCCAGCGTGTGTGTCCTATACCGCAAGTACCGTTGAGCCAGCCCTCTCTTTTAAGCTTTTCTTCAAGGTCAGCAAGTCTGCCCTTTGTCTTTTTTGTCTTGATAGCATCGTTCTCAAAAACAGCTATTCCTGCTGAGTCATAACCTCTGTATTCAAGCTTTGACAGTGAGTCAAGCAGCACCTTTGTACAATCCTTTTTTCCCACATAGCCTACTATTCCGCACATGTATAAGCAACTCCTTTCATTCTCATTTGTTAAAAATCATTAAATTTCTTATATTTTTCCAAACCATATCCACATAAATATAATATATCATAGCATATTTTGCATGAAAAAGCAATAGCAAATGCAAAAATTAGCGAAAAGTACTGTTAATCTTACAAAAAATATGTTATAATTAGTTTGGTAAAACTAAAACGCTAAAGCTTATCATAATATAATATTTTTACAGGAGGTCAACTATGTCAAAGGTAACAGAACTTAAAGACAAATTCGTTGAGATCTACACGGAAAACATAAAGCGCCCGGGTTCGGAAAAGCTGCTCAATTATCTGCTTTCAGAAAACAGCGACTTCTTTGTTGCACCTGCTTCTACAAGATACCACGGAGCATACGAGGGTGGCTTGTGCGAACACAGCATACACGTTTATGAGTGCCTGAAAAGCTATCTGGAGCGTGAGCGTGTAAAGGAAGATTACAACATGGAATACTCTGACGAGAGCATTGCTATCGTTTCACTGCTTCATGACATCTGCAAGGTAAATCTTTACAGAGTAAGCTACCGCAATGCCAAGAACGAACAGGGCGTGTGGGAGAAAGTCCCATACTATGAATTTCACGAAACACTGCCATATGGTCACGGTGAAAAGTCGGTCTACATAGTAAGCAGCTATATGCGACTGACCCGTGAGGAAGCCATGGCTATACGCTGGCATATGGGATTTTCAGGAGAAGAAAACAAGAACAGTATCGGTCTTGCCCTTGAAATGTATCCTCTCGCACTGGCGACCCACATTGCAGATATGGAATCTACATTTTATATAGAAGGCGGCAAGGCGTGAGGATACTTATAGACGCTGACGGCTGTCCTGTTACGAATATCGCAGTTTCTATAAGCAAAAGCCATGGGCTTGAATGTATCATAGTTTGCGACAGCTCACATATTTTCAATTCTGACTATGCACAGGTGATAACTGTCGACAAGGGTGCAGACAGTGCAGACATGAAGCTTGTGAACATCGCTCTAAAGGGCGATATTGCCGTGACGCAGGATTATGGGCTTGCGGCAATGTGTCTTGCAAGAAACGTCCTTGCTCTGGACCAGAACGGCAGGATATATGACAACTCCAACATTGACGCACTTCTCCTATCAAGACATACTGCAAAGAAGATACGCAGAAGCGGCGGCAGGCTCAAAGGTCCGCCAAAGCGCACCAAACAGCAGGACGAGGATTTCAGGGTGGCTCTTACCAAACTAATCGAAGATAATATTAATTTTATGTAAAATATGCACAAAATATATAGAATTTCATAGAAAATTGTGTTACAATCAAACTATAGTTTTATAGAAAAGAGGTTTTCACAATGAACATAGACAAGATTTTGAAGGAACTCACACTTGAAGAAAAAGCTTCATTGTGCTCAGGCTCTGACTTCTGGCACACTGAGGAAATAAAAAGACTGGATATACCAAGCATAATGGTGTCTGACGGTCCTCACGGACTTAGAAAAATGCGTGATGATACAGACAATCCTAACGAAGCTATCAAGGCAGTATGCTTCCCATGTGCCTGCGCACTTGCTTGCTCTTTTGACAGAAAGCTGCTTACAACTCTCGGCAAGGCTCTTGGCGAGGAGTGTCAGGCTGAGGACGTTTCCGTTATACTTGGCCCTGGCTGTAACATAAAACGTTCACCACTTTGCGGCAGAAACTTTGAATACTTCTCGGAAGACCCTTATCTTGCTTCACAGCTTGCCACAGCACACATAAAGGGCGTTCAGAGCAAGGGCGTAGGAACTTCCCTTAAACACTTTGCCATGAACAATCAGGAAACAAGACGTATGAGCTATTCTGCCAACGTTGATGAGAGAACGTTCCATGAGATATATTTAAGTGCCTTTGAAACACCAGTCAAGGAAGCAAAGCCTTGGACAGTGATGTGTTCATACAACCGCATAAACGGTGAATATTCCTCGCAGAACAAGCTTCTGCTTACTGATATACTCAGAAACGAATGGGGCTATGAAGGACTTGTAGTTAGCGATTGGGGCGCAGTTGATGACAGACCTCTTGGCATTGCCGCAGGTCTTGACCTTGAGATGCCTACCAGCAACGGCAAGAATGACGAGCTTATCATAGAAGCCGTAAACAACGGCTCGCTTTCAATGAAAGACCTTGACAAGGCTGTTAGAAACGTGCTTACGCTTATTCAGAAAGCCGAGGACGGCTATGCCCCTGCAACAAAGTGGGATAAAGAAAAGCAGCATGAACTTGCAGGCAAGATAGAGTCCGAATGTGCGGTACTGCTCAAAAATGATGATAAGATACTGCCGCTTGACAAGTCTGCAAAGATAGCTTTCATTGGCGAATTTGCCGACAAGCCACGTTATCAGGGTGGTGGAAGCTCTCACATAAATTCATTTAAGGTAACATCTGCTCTTGAAGCTGTCAAGGGCATGGATAATATCACATACGCACAGGGCTTCGTCACCGACCGTGACGAAACTGTTGACGAGCTTCTCGATGAAGCTGTGGAGCTTGCCAAAAACAGCGATGTTGCCGTTATCTTCGCAGGTCTGCCCGAAAGCTTTGAATCTGAGGGCTTTGACAGAAAGCATATGAGAATGCCTGATTGTCAGCTCAAGCTTATTGATGAAGTTGCAAAGGTAAACAAGAACGTTGTTATCGTTCTCCACAACGGCTCGGCTGTTGAAATGCCGTTTGCAGATAAGGTGAAGGGCATACTTGAAATGTATCTTGGCGGACAGAACATCGGCACTGCTGAAAAGGCTCTGCTTTTTGGCGAAGCTAACCCTAGCGGAAAGCTTGCGGAAACTTTCCCTGAAAAGCTTTCACATAATCCGTCTTATCTTAATTTCCCGGGAAATATGGACGATGTTGACTATGCCGAGGGAATTTTCGTGGGCTACAGATATTATGATGAAAAGGGCATAAAGCCACTGTTCCCATTTGGTCACGGACTTTCATACACAACCTTTGAATACAGCAATCTTACTGTTTCAGAAAACGAGATAAAAGACGACAAGACCCTGACGGTCATGGTGGACGTAACAAACACAGGCGACAGAGACGGTATGGAGATCGTTCAGCTTTACGTTTCCGACAAGGAAAGCTCAGTACGCAGACCTGTCCGTGAGCTTAAGGGCTTTGAAAAGCTTTTCCTTAAAGCTGGCGAGACCAAAAAGGCTGTGTTCCACCTTGATAAGCGTTCATTTGCATACTACGAGCCTGATATACACGATTGGTTTGTTGAATATGGTGAGTTTATTATCGAGGCAGGCTCTTCTTCAAGAGATATCAGACTTTCGACTTCTGTTTATGTATCTTCCGATACAAAACTCCCAGTGCATTTCACCTTGAACACCACCTGTGGCGAGATAAATTCTATCCCAGAGGGCAGAGCTATGTTCGAGGACATTTTTAGCCAAATAGACTGCGGTTTTGGCGACACGGCTTCCGACGATCTTGGCGCTTCTGCAAAGGAAATGATGGAAGCAATGATAAGAGATATGCCACTGAGAACCCTTGTTACATTTACAAATGTTCCAGACATCACAAGAGCGAAGATGTCAGAAATGGTGGAAAATCTCAACGAAATGCTTGCAGAAAAATAATCAATTATGGACAGCAAGTTAGACAGCAACAAAGACGAAAAATCGAATGTAACAGAAAATGATGCTTCAAAAGTAGAAACAAGCAGAATAAAACTTTTCGTAGGCTTGATCGCAGTTGCGATCGCCATTACTACAGCGATCGCTTCTGCACTTGTTAACAGACCACAGCGTGATGATGTGGTGATACTCACACCGCCTGCTGACAGCTCTCAGGCTGACAAGGTGGACAATTCAGGCAGTGAAAATGTCATTAGCAAGACTGCAAAGGCACACACCACAAAGAAAACAGTGACATCAAAAGCCGTCACAAGCAGTATTGCTGAAACCAAAGAGAAATATAGCTTTCCTGCTGACATAAACAAGGCTGACAAGGAAATGCTCATGGCGGTGAGTGGCATAGGTGAGGTAACAGCCGACAGGATAATAGCATATCGTGACAGAGTTGGTGTTATCAGTAACATGGATATGCTTCTTGAAGTAAACGGCATCGGAGACTCTACTCTTGCACTTCTCAAAGGCTATTTTTATGTTGACAGCGCAGACTACCATGATATGCCGCAGGAAACGAAAGCCGCAGAAACTCAGCCTGTTCAGACAGAAATCCCTGCTGATACTGTAACAGAGCCTACGACCACAGAGGAGCAAACTGTTACAACGGCTGAAACTACTGAGAAAGTCAGGCAGAAAGTGAACATAAACAAGGCTGACGCTCAGGAGATATCAGACAAGCTGCTAATTGATATGGACAAGGCGAATGCTGTCATAGAACTTCGTGAGCTTATATCCTATTACGAAAGCCCTAACGAGCTTCTTTTGTGCAAGGGCTTTACAGAAAAACTTGTTTCCGAGCTTTGGGATTATATTGAAATATAACTGTATTATATATATCTGCTACATAAAAAAGAACTCGCACAATTTAGAGGAGCGCCGATAAAGAAGTATTTAAGATTTTAAGATAAGGTTGCGTAACCGCCTTGGTTACGCAGCCTTTCTCTTTTTATCGTACTTTATACTGTCAGCGACCGCAGTCGATACTGCGACATCGAAGCGATAATAAATGTCGATCTGCTGTGTGCGGTGCCAACTGCTCTTATCAGGAGCATGAACAACGATCTTCTCGATAAGTTCGTGCATGATCTCAGGAGTAAGCTCCGTGATACGCTCATACTTCTGCACTACCTCTATAAAGGAGTTCACATCAGCACATTTCTGCTCTGCTGTTTCAATAAAAGCAGTAAGCTCTGATGCTTACGCTTTAAATTTCTTCTGCTCGTCCTCATATCCTGCGGACAGTACAGCAAAACGTTCGTCAGAGATCTTACCCGAAATATTGTCCTCATAGAGTCTTGCAAAAAGTCTGTCAAGTTCAGCGATACGTTTTTCAGCCTGATTGAGAGCTTTCTTTGCCTTAAAAACATCAGAGGAATGCTTTGACGCAGAGTTGTCCATGGCTGTCTGCACAAACTCAGCTTCATTGTCTTTGACATTATCAAGGAGCTTGTTCAGTGCATTCAGAACCAACTCTTTCAGCACAACAGTCCTGATATAATGGGCTGAACATCTATCCTTATCAGCTGAATGAGTGGAGCATTTCAGATGTTCCTGATCTTCGCTAAGACTTCTTGAACGGCACAGGTATAGCTTTTTACCGCAGTCAGCACAGAAACAGATGCCCGAAAACGGATTTACAGTTTCCTGCTTCTGATTTCTGCGCTTATTCTTACGCATCTCCTGAACAAGCTCAAACTCCTGCTGTGTGACGATAGGCTCATGGGTATTCTCAAAGATGAGCCAGTCTTCTTTTGGATTTTCAATCTTACGCTTGTTCTTGTAGGACTTGCGGCGTGTACGGAAATTTACCGTATGACCGATGTATTCAGGGTGCTCTAAAATGTCAATGACAGTTTCAGTACACCAGCGGTCAAGCCTTGAATTCTTGTTAGCCGGATTCCTTCCCTGCGATATAGCGTAAGCCGTTGGATTGGGAATACCATCATCTGTCAGCTTACGGGCAATCTGAGTCGGACCATAGCCACTGATACAGAGCTTGTATATTTTGCGGACAACCGCTGCAGGCTCATCATCAATGATCCACTTGTGTTTATCTTCTTCTGATGCTTTGTAGCCGTAAATAGGCAGAGAAAGAGGTTTGCCCGACTGACCCTTTGCCTTGAATACAGCACGAATCTTCTTCGATGTATCCCTGGCGTACCAGTCATTAAAAATGTTTTTGAAAGCCATCAGCTCATTCTCGCTCTTGAGAGTATCCACGTTATCATTGATAGCAATATAGCGGACATCATAGTCAGGGAATATGATCTCAATATATTCACCTGTTTTAAGATAGTCACGACCAAGCCTTGAAAGGTCTTTGGTAATGACCGTTCCCACTTTGCCTGCTTCAACATCTGCCATCATAGACTTAAAACCGTCGCGCTCAAATGTCGTACCCGAAACTCCGTCATCAACGTAGTAAACGGGATTGCTGAAACCGTTATCCTCCGCATACTTTTTGAGGAGAGCCTTCTGATTGGTGATACTATTACTCTCACCCTGTAACATATCGTCCTGCGAAAGACGACAATACAACGCTGTTATCTTGTCTGTCATATTAACCTTCCTTTCCGACAGATAAAGCGAGCTATGTTATCATTATAGCGCAATATATCGTTAAATACAATGCGCCAAAATGACAATGTTACACAGCCTGCTTCTCAGGTTCTTGTCCGGATTCACCGAGGAAATCCTCACACTCACGGATTATGAGCCGTTTCAGAATATCCGAAAGGCTTGCCTTTGAAGCAGGGTTAAATACGGTCTTGATCGTATACAGCGTATGTCCGATCTTGTACTCGGACACAGTTTCTGTTGCCGTATTTTACGGCAGTATAATCTTTATTATTCATAGCGAACTTTCTCCTTTGCTTGTCTATCTCTACGCATATAGAGTGAGGGCTTCGCTTTCTCTTTCTTACCCTCGTTTTGTTGTTGCTTTATACTTTTATGATAGCTGTGCGGAACGGCATTGCTGCCGTCCCATATCACAGCTTTTTTGTCGGACTATCAGTCCTTGAAAGACTTCTCATCAAAGAAAGAAGTCTGTCCGATAAGTTCGGATTCATCACTGTCCTGAGCTGTATCTGTATCGCTATCGGCAGTGCTCTCCTGTTTCAGCTTTGCAAGCTGTTCAGGGTGCTTAGTGATAAGCTCAAAAAGTCCCTGCTCATCACAGCCGAGTGCGTCCCTAATCTTAGCGAGCTGGATTGCGTTCAGCTTTGCATTGATCTTCTCAATTTCAGCCTTGTCGCTCTCGATACGGTCAAGCACCGCCTGACGCTTGCTCAGGAGCTTTTCTGTCTGCTGTTCATAGGTAAGCATACCGCCACCTCCTTCCGTTTTATTCTCTCCTTGTTTTGTTTGTGTCTGCCGTGGTATCTCCACAATCAAATTATAGCGCGCAATGAAGCCATTTGTCCAGCCGCAATTGCGCACGAACTTTTAGTGAAATTTCCATTTTACCCAGTGTAATTTGTCCGGATAAAAAAATAGCACTAAGTATTATATCCTTAGTGCCAAATAAAAACAAGTGTTGTTACAGCTCATGCGATTTAAACTTAGATGTTATAAAACAATCCGTCAATATCTACATATCCAGAAGGAATAACATTAATACAATCTAAAATAGAGGGTAGCTGATTTTCAATTTTCTTAATGAAATCAAGCAAAAAGTCCACATCATTCAAAAATTCCGTTGGCGTACCGATTTCCTTATATAGGAAACTGTGTATAGCATTGCGCTTATGTTGTATAGAATCTACCCATTTATACATAGGATCCGTATCATCTTTCCACAGTATGCCAGTACTGAATTTTTTCAACTCATCAAAAGATGCATCTTTTTGGGCATTTTTTGCAACATTATTCTTGTTCGTTATAGGATTATTTTGATAATCTTCATAATAAGCAGTATAAAAGTGCCTTAGCCAAAATTCAACTATACTACCAAGATTAGTTCTTGCAAGTATTAGTTCTCCAGTGGTTAAATTCAAACCCTTATTTATCCATATTTCAAGAGTGTTTGTAAGTTCGGTAAGCCAATTTAACATTGCTTTATCCATAATATTAGCTGTATCTTCAGTTGCAATTCCATGGATATTTTTCCATAAGATTTCATTATTCTTAGTGCGAATTTTTATTTCTTCATATTTTGTTATACTCATCAAGTTCTTACCTCCTAATTGGCAACACATCTATGATCCAGCTATTATAGATATTAACAGTATAAATCATTTTCATAAAAAAGTCAATCGTCCAATTATTAATTATTTTCATCAAACTGCCGCACAAGTTGCGCAATAACTGCGCCGAGATATTTTACAATATAATCGTCGGCAGGAGCGACGAAAAAAAATAGAGTCGCTATCGCTCCGAATTCTCGCTATAACAGCGAGAAAACAACCTCCGCAGGTGGATTATATGAGTGTCGATGAAATCGGCACTCTCAGTTCGCAAGCACGGTATTTTGTGCCGCGTTTCGGAAAACGGGCAACAATACACGATGCTTGTCAGGGGAAAAGTTCCCCTAAGACCCCTTAATAAAAAAGACCGCTGATGCGGTCGAGAACGAAAGGAAGTTTTTATGACAAAAGCAGAGATGAATTACAAACGAGATTACGGTCACAAGGACAGCGAAGAACTTGCTCTCAACTATACCCGTGACAGTATTAAAGAAGAGCTTGACGGAGTGCTTGAAAAGGTCACTCTCGATAACCTCACAGCAGACGAACAGGAATATATCGACGGACGGGATCAATGCCGTAATCATACACTGAATATCCGCTTCAACGATACCGAATGGGAGCATATCTGCAAGCAGGCGAAGCTTCTCCATTTGAAGAAATCAAGCTATGTCCGTGAGTGTGCAAAGGCGCATTATGTTCTGATGATGGATCAGGGTGATATGAACGGTATTATCGGTGCTGTCAGAGCCTTATCCACAAATGTGAATCAGATAGCCCGACGTGCCAATAAAACTGGACGGGTTTATGAGGAAGATATAACTACTACGAAAGAGAGTGTGAATGCGATTTGGCAGTTACTAAGCTACATTCAATCAGCGACTCAGTGTGCGGAAGCCTTGAATACATCGTGGACGGGAATAAGACCAGAGGTCATTCGCTTGTCGAGTCTTTTATGTGCGAGACAGAACCCGTCCGAGCAGCCGAACAGTTCCGAGCCGTCAGAGAGCGTTTCGGAAGTAGTCGAAGCACCACTAAAGCCCAGCACATAATTCAGTCGTTCGCCCCCAACGAAGTCACCCCCGAAAAGGCAATGGAGATAGCTCAGGAGTTATGCCATAGATTGCTGAAAGAACAGTATCAATATGTTGTTGCGATACACACCGATCACGATCATATCCACGCCCATATCGTTGTAAATAACACGAATTTTATCACGGGCAGAACCTTTGAAACAGAGCATAATCAGGGCAAGAAAAAAGACCGTGCGTGGGCAAAGGTGCGCCGTATCTCGGACGAGCTTTGCAAGGAGAATAATTTGTCTGTTATCGAACACCCCGAAGGAGTCAAGGGTAAGTCGCACTGGGAGTGGGACATGAACAGGCAGGGCTTATCGTGGAAAGCAAAGCTGAAATATGCTATCGACCAAGTTGTAAAGGAGAGCGATGACTTTGCTGATTTTCTACTGAAATGCGCCCAGAACGGCATACTTGTCTACTCCAATCCGGAGCATACGATAGACTTGAAATTTATGCTTGCCGAGCAGAAAGAGCGCAATCCGAGGGCGAAATTTACAAGAGCAAAAACTCTTGGGTGGTTTTACGAAACGGAGCAGATAAAGAGCCGTATCGTTCACTACAAGAAAGCTATGGAATACAAGCCGAAAGCAAGGATCGTCCGTGTGCCTGTGCAGGTGGAGGAAAACAAGTTTATCCGTGACAGCATCGACCGCACCAACATGAAGCTGACAAGCAAGGCAATGAATATTCTCACCAAGTACGGCGTGACTGCCGAGGAAGCAAAAGCCGAGAGCATAGCCGCATTCAGTGAGAGGGTGGCGCTTGTGCAGGAGCTTAACGCTATTTCGGACGAGATCAAGGAGCTTGAAGAACGTCCCGAAACGCTTAGAAAATTCTGGGCTTTCAAGCCATATTATGATGAGTACAAGTCCCTCAGCGGACGGAAACAGGAGAAGTATAAAAAAGCTCACGGCGGTACTTTATCGGATTATCATGAGCTGAAAAAGAAACTGTTGGAATGGTATCCAAGCGGTCATGTGCCGAGTGCCGAAAAGTTGAATAAGCATATTGCCGAGCTGAGAACACAATCGGTTCAGAAAAATGCACGATATAAGGCTGTTAAGCTGAAAGCGGACGAGCTGTCGCAGGCGGCGAATGAGATCGAGCAGTATCTACGTCAGGAGCAGAGTCGAGATCAGCAGAAAAAACGAAGGCAGAATGTACTTGAATGATACAGCGCATTGCACCGAGGATTTTCCTCTTTTTGCTGCGCTATGCACAAGAATTATTACAATAATTCCGATATGCTGGACTCTGAAATCATTGTAGGCTATAATATGGTTACTATGAAATTGGAGGTGCAGTATATGTTAGCAATACCCGAATTGGCTATGCCGAGATCACGCAAGGTCACGACTGTCTGCAACGGCAGGCGTGAGGTATGGACGGACTACGAAGAAGCGAAAGCCTATTTTCTTGATCTTATGATGTCCACAGAGAGCGAGGAGCATGAACGTGTAGAGTGCGTTTATATTCAACTCCTGCACGGACTTGATGAATGTAGTGACGAAGATGAATAAGCAAGAGAGCGAGTTGTCATTATGGTAGCTCGCTCTTAGTATTTCAAAAACTCGCCAAAGTGGAACTAATTAGTCCCATATTCTGTTGACTTTTGAAGTCGTGTTATGTTATTATAGAAACATCACCGAAAGCCACATTTCACAAAAAATCAAGGAGGTACTGGCATGAATAACGAGCAGCAGGCAAAGAACCTTGTTGTCAGCAAAGAACAAGACTTTTCTGATAGGACAAAAGTTACAAAACAATCTTTTTCTCTTTTCTTTGACCGTATGTTGAAGAAACTTAACGAACACACCGGTCAAGCTATATCTAAAAAGGACATTGCCGATATGCTTGATATAGATTACGAATTGTTCAGACACTACGTTAATAAAAGTAAAGTACTGAAAAAAAGGGATTGTATTATTGCCATATGCGCTATGTTACAAGCGGATACTTCGGATACAAATGATGGCTTATACTATTATGATATGGAAGAATTAAATGACTATGATCCGAGAGATGAAATGCTAATGGACATACTCGATGAACAAACCCAATGCTTCCTGACCATAGACGAAATAAACCAGAAATTAAGCGGAAAATTCTTTCCTGAACTGGATATTATTGATCATCGCAAAAAGAAAGATATTATAAAACCTGAATATCCTTTCAGGGTTATTAAGACGAGCGTTGAATGCAGAACTGATGAGCTTATATACGGCGATCCTTATGATTCTCTTGATACTGCATATAAAAGGTTATGCAGAATATATGCTTTCATGTGGCTTGACGATAATGGCAGAAAAGGATATGAATTATGTGCAGAGCCTGATGGCTTCTTGTCATGTACTGAATATCCTATGAGGGGTGAGTGGTATCATAAATACGACAGTCCTGAAAATTCAGGTATATTTAAAAACTGTTTTATAGAGCTGCAACGGAGGGCAATGGCAGAGAAAAAAAGAATTGCAGAACCGCTGAATGATACCCGTAACTATCATGAGCGTATTTCAGCCAAAGTAATAAAAAACGAACTTCATGTATTCTATGAAACTTACAACTACACTGTTCCTGAACTGGGTGAATACTATCTCATGAACTATGTTAATGGTGAGTATACACTCTATGTGTCACACAAAAGCCGATTTATGAGGTACTATCTTTCCGAACAAGAATATCTCGACCTGTTTGGAAAAATATCCGATAAATATGATAAACATTATTCTTCTGGGGAACAAATTGAAAGCGCAATTGCTTCGGCAAGTACAGACAGAAAGGAGATAATACGACTCAGGGTTAGGGCTTACCGCAATGCACAGGATAAGATCAATTCGCTTATAGATAGGCTAAGATCCGGGAAGGCACATATTCGTAATCTCAAAGAGATATATGATAATGAACTCGATGTGCTATCTTATTATAAAGTTGATGAGGCTTATCAATGCAGTTACGATCCCGAATATGGAGAAATTGATGGTGTCGGTTTAGATAAAGTATCATTCTCGATTCCCGGTGATATGCAGGTAGAATTGTCTGTTGATGATCTTTGTGCAGGATTTAAGATTGGATTAAGTACCATAGAGGAAGTAGGTACTTTTCTAATGACTCACAAAACGTTTGATTTAGCAGAGTTGTTGACTTTGGGACTTGTTAGTCCCAAATCTGATTGACGTTCTCTATTAGAAATGATATAATAAGCTCACAACATGAAGGGAGTGATAGAAATGCTGAACTATCCACAACGAAAACCTATCGAGATTACTCATCACGCTATGCAGCGGCTCGAAGAACGAGTCAAGAACTATGACGGCTTTAAAAGCTGGCAGCATATGGTCAAAACGGCACGGTATGAAGGAAGGAGTGAAGAAAACATGACCAATGCCGAGTACGAGTGGTACATAACGCATATCACTCACCTTTATAGTTCATCGCAAGTCAGGATAATGAACGGGTTTGCTTTTCTCTTTATGGGTAACAAGGGACACGCTCGAACACTGGTAACAGTTATTGCTGTTGCTTAAATCTAAAGGAGGAGTCATTATGGACGAACAGAATAAGACTGAAACTACCTGGTGGGAACGTAATAAGAAAAAGGTTCTCATCATCGGCGGAGTTGTAGTTGCCGTTGGTGTAGGCGTTCTTGTTTTTAAGAACAAGGACGCACTTATAGCACTTGTTAAAGGAGGCAAGAAACTTGCAAGTAAAGTTCCTCCTATTGCTGATGCGACTATCATCGAGACAACCACCGAAGTGATCACTACTGTTGAAACGGAAGCAATTACTGTCAGCAAAACGCTAAACAATGGGGTTCCCTTTGGAGTTGAAGGATTTATACGTAACCTTCCTGATGGTTGGCACCCATCCGCCGAGAAGATCGCGCAGGCAGCTGCTCTTGGCATAAAACTTGGAGAACACCAAACACTCGTAGATCCCTATATGAAAAATGTAGCCTGAGCATATTCAGACTTCTATAACAATATCAAAGTCGTGTCCAGCGCAGTTCGTTGGACACGACTTTATGTTTTTATAAACAAGAGAGCTTTCACACAATCAGCACATAAGTAGCGCAATACCGGCGCGCATACTACATGACCTCAGCGCAGTAACCGTATATAATAAAAACAGCCGATTTCTCAAAATAGATACTTTTACGAAATCCGCATATTTTTACAGATGTTTGCGTTGAAAGACATAATATCCCATAATGATATTATACAGGATTTTTCGGGATTTTTCAAGTATCAGGCTGAAAATCAGCGGTTTGTATACAACAAGGGCAATGCAGATGTGCAGATTGCTATTCTGAGAGCGTTGGAGGGCTACTGAATGGAGAAAACAGGTATAACTATTACAAAGCGTAAAGACGGGCGGTATGTCGGGAAGTTCATCGCTGAATACGCCGATAACGGCAAAGCACAATATCATTATGTTTATGGCAAGACCTACGAAGAAGCCGAGAGCAAGGTGCTTATAGGACGTGAGATAGCCACACGCTATCTTTCGGGCAGATATATCACTGTCAGCAAGGTGTATCGGGAATGGCTGAATGCTGTGGTAAACCGTGTCAAGGAATCTACGCTTGCCAACTACCAGAATAAGTTTGAAAAGCACATTCTGCCCGAATTCGGGGATATTCCGTGTGCAGATCTGACCGCAGGCAGGATCAATGCCTTTATAAACAAAAAGCTCGCAGACGGCTTATCTGCAAGCTATGTGAGGGATATATTTACTGTTTTCAAAACGATGCTGAAATATGCACAGGAGGAATATGGGTTCAGGCTTTCCCTGAAAAATGTCGTTCTTCCTAAAGCCGAAAGAAATCAGGTCGAGAAGATCAGCGATACAGAGCAGAAAAAGCTCGTTTCTTATCTGAAAGCCAATATGTCGCTGACTGCTTTTGGTATCCTGCTGTCGCTTTTTATGGGTTTGCGTATCGGTGAGCTTTGCGGTCTGAAATGGGAAGATGTCGATTTTCAGCACAAGGTACTGCGTATCCGCAGGACTGTTCAGCGTATCACTTTCGCCAACGGTAACAGGAAGACAAAGATCGTGATCTCCGCTCCAAAGTCGGCAACATCGTTCAGAGAGATTGCTATCCCCGATATGCTCATGAAGTATTTTGAAATGTTCTGTGATGAAGCCGGTCATTTCATCTTATCGGGTACGGACAAGCCTGTCGAACCTCGCACAATGCAGTACCGCTACAAGAAGATACTGCAATCGGCGGAGGTAGAAAGCCACAATTATCACAAACTCCGCCACACTTTTGCGACCAATTCCGCAGAGAAGGGATTCAACGTCAAAGCCCTGTCCGCCGTCCTCGGTCATAGCAGCGTAACCCTGACACTCAACCGATATATCCACCCTGACCGCACCTATGAACGCAGGCTGATGAATATGTGTATGCAGTTGTAAATTGGTGTCAGAACAGCATCTTGAAAATTGAATAGTGACGGTTTTACGCTGTTTTGTGAGCTATATCCTGAATGTATCTATTTCAAGAAAAAACTATCTTCTCCCCAGATACTTTACATAGTATAACACCGCATTTATCAGGTATGCAGGCAGAATGAACGGTTATCCCTGAATTATGCAATAGTTAGGGGGATTGCAATGGCACACGATACTTTATATATAGTTGACAACAGCAGCGAAAAGGCTTCTGTAAAAAATTATCTTTCCGAATGGTGTTCTATTTCCAAGCAAATGGATATTGCAACAGGTTACTTTGAAATCGGTGGTCTGCTCACTTTAGGGGAAGATTGGCAGAAACTCGACAAGATACGCATTATTCTCGGCAATGAAGTTACAAAACGCACAAAAGATGTCATAGAAGAAGTAGCACAGACTATGATCGAGCGTTTCCGTACCAGTATGGAGCGTGAACAGGAAAAGAATGAGTTCCTGATAGGTGTTCCGGCTATTATAAAGGCTATGAAGTCCGGCAAGATCGAGTGTCGTGTATATGACAGCAATAAATTTCACGCTAAGGCATATATCACCTATTTCCGTGATGAATACAGAGATCAGTTCATTTCTGCTATGAATGTTCCATCGGGGTATGCCCTGGTCGGTTCAAGCAACTTTACTAAGGCAGGACTGACACAGAATATCGAGCTGAATGTTCAGGTAAAAGATGAAGTTGAACAGCTTCAGAAGTGGTTTGATGAGCATTGGCAGAACGGCACGGATATTACCGAGGCTGTGTTGAAGGTCATGGAGATGCACTGCCGTGAGTTCAGTCCTTATGATGTTTATCTTCGCTCCATGTATGAGTATTTCAAGAGCCATGAGGAAACAGTATCGGAATGGGAAGAAAACGAATCGGTCGTATATAAAGGGCTGTCGCAGTATCAGAAGGACGGCTATAACAGCCTGATTCAGATAGCCGAGCATTATTCTGGAGCGTTCCTGTGCGACGGCGTTGGTCTGGGAAAAACTTATGTCGGCATGATGCTGATAGAGCGTTTCGTAAAGAAGGAGCGTAAAAATGTCGTACTGATCGTTCCTGCATCTGCAAGGGTATCCGTATGGGAAGTAACTATAAAACGACTTATTCCTGAGATACTGGAAGGCTTCTATCCGTTCAAGATCATCAACCATACCGATCTGCTGCTTGACAAAAATCAGAACTTGATGAATCAGATCGCACAGCAAGCAGAAATTATAATCATAGACGAAGCACATCATTTCCGCAATCGTTCCTCCAACAGATACAGAAAGCTGTTTGATATGATGCAGGCAGGCTGTAAAAAGCAGATGTTTATGTTGACAGCCACACCGATCAATAACAGTTTCCTTGATCTACAGCATCTTATCGAGCTTTTTACGCACAGGCAGGAAGATTATTTCTCTGCTGCTCCTCTCGGCATACACAGCCTTGCAGGACATTTCAAAAAGATGGAGAAGCAGCTCGATCAGGTATCGGGTACAGCTATCATCGATTCCCTTGATATATCAGGAGATATTATCCGCGCAGACAAACTTGTGACGGAGCTTGTTGTACAGCGCAGTCGTGCCTACGTTAAGCGGAGTCTGCTGACTGAGCAAGGTAATAATGTCCTTTTCTCCGAGAGAAAACCGCCGACAGTTGCGAACTACTCCCTTGAAAAGTCATACGGCAGACTGATAAAGGACTTCAAGGAGTCTTTTGACCGCAAGGACAAGAACGGAAAAACGATAACGATCCTGTCTCTTGCTATATACTCCCCATACAGCGATGATTATTTCATCGGTGACAAATCCAAAATGGACGAGATGGTAACCGGTCGTCAGCAGCAAGTAGTAAATCTTATCCGTATACTGTTGCTGAAACGCTTTGAAAGTTCTATCGAAGCATTTAAGGAGACTTGTATCAAAATCTATATCCGCCTGAACAAATTCCTTAACGACTACAAGGATATCGATGCGAGCAGTAAGCGACTTGTTGATAGATTGCAAACAAAGCAGGAGGGCATTCTTCGTTATGCTGAGGAATATGCAGCTCTGAATCAGACCTCTATCGAAGATATTGAGGACAGTCTGCCCGATTATGTATGGAATACGCAGGAAGTCTTTGATGTAAATGACTTCAATATCAATGCTCTGCTTGTTGATACCATGATGGATATGGACACGCTTTCAAAATTTATCGAAGATATGATGGAATTCAAGCCTGAGAACGATGATAAAATACGTGAATTAAAGCATATCCTGCACGAAGATACACGCATTCAGAACAAGAAAGTCATCATCTTCACGGAATACAAGGCGACAGCGCAGTATATTTACCGTGAGTTGCAAAAGGCAGGTTTTACCGATCTTTACGAGATAGATGGTCAGACTTCCGGTGACCGCCATGAAATGATACAGCGTTTCGCTCCGTATTATAACGGCTGTTCATCGGCAGAGGTAACAGATGAGATACAGATACTCATAGCCACCGATGTACTCGCAGAAGGCTTGAACTTGCAGGACGCATCGTGTCTTATCAATTATGAGCTGCACTGGAATCCCGTAAGACTTATGCAGAGGATAGGTCGTATCGACCGCCGCCGTGATGCAGATACCGAAGCCCGTCTGCTTGCAGATCACCCCGAACTGAAAGCAGACCGTGATTATGCGTACTATTGGAACTTCCTGCCGCCAAAGGAATTGGAAGATCTTTTGTCACTGTACAAGACCGTATCAAAGAAAACGCTCCGTATTTCAAAGACATTTGGAATAGAGGGTAAAATGCTCCTTACTCCCAATGACGATTACGAAGCATTGAAAGAGTTTAATTCACATTATGAGGGCAGTACTTCCGCAGAGGAAGAAATCGCCCTTGCATATCAGCAGCTCTTAGCAGATAATCCCGACTATCTTGAACAGGTCAAGGAATTGCCGAGGAAAATTTACAGCGGTAAAATGGCTTCAACACGAAAGGGGTACTTCTTCTGCTATGAACTGCCTACCAAGAGAGCTGACGGCTCATGGTCGGACGGCGATGGTATTTACCGATGGTATGTGGTTGATCCGGAAACTAATCAGGTCACGAAAGATCTGCATGAGATATGGACTGCCGTTAAGTGCGAGCGTGACGAGAGCAGAGCCTTTAACGCTAATGAGGAGCAGTTCTCCGAGGTACGCAAAGTAATTGAAAACTATATCAAGAAGAATTATCTGAAAGCAATACAAGCGCCTATGGGCAAAAAAGCCAAGTTGGTTACATGGCTTCAGATGATATAAGGGGTAACAGATATGGATATCAGAAATATAAAGAGCGTAGATGATCTTATCATATACTTCACTGAGGAACTGAATTGGAACATCGACCTTGATGATTTTGATGAGATCGACGATATTACATACGATTTCGATGCATCGGACATCGGACTGAAAGAAGAAGCATTTGCTAAGATTTCATCATTACGGCAGTTACAGCCGCTCTGCGATGAGCAGAAATGGGGCATCTTCTGCGTAGAGTTCGACAGCAATAAGTTTGAAGTATCTGCACTCCGAAAGATACTGTCAGGACTTATCCCAAAGAGAAGAAATGCCACTGAACACGCTGTATGGTCGCAGAAAGACCTTCTGTTCCTTTGTTTCTGGGGGACGGATAATAACCGCACTATCGGTATCGCACATTTTGAGGATAAGGACGCAGGTCTTCCGCAGATAAAAATGATTTCATGTGCGCCTGCTGTTGAGGATTTCACGCAGATACGCACATTTGAGGATCGTATTAGTCATTTATCATGGGTGAAAGATGTTACAGACACGCTGGCATGGTATGAACAGTGGTCATCGGCGTTTGTGACAGCATATCATCAGGTCATAAGGGACTCTGCTTCGCTTACTGTCAAGCTGGCGGCAGAGGCTCAGGCTATCCGTGACCGTATACTTGACATATATGCTGTCGAAACGCATGACGGATATGTGCATAAGCTGTTCAAGGATTTCAAGGACAATCTTATCCATGATATGACCAAGCAGCAGTTTGCGGATATGTACGCTCAGACCGTTGTTTACGGTTTATTCTCGGCAAGATGCATGGATAAGACGCAGGATAGCTTCAATGTGAAAGAAGCGATCGCCTGCATTCCGAATACCAACCCGTTCCTGAAAAGGCTCATGGAAGAATGTCTGGGCGAAGGCAGTGAGCGTCACTTGACCTTTGACGAACTGGAAGTTGCGAATGTTGTGGAGATACTCACTCACACGAACACCGACCTCATATTGCAGGATTTCAACCGTCAGACAGGCGGCGGCCGTGAAGACCCTGTTATTCATTTCTATGAGGAATTCCTAACCGCATATGACAAGGCACAGAAGGTGCAGAGGGGCGTTTACTATACACCGCAGCCTGTTGTCAATTTCATTATCAGGGCGGTTGACAGTATTCTGAAAACGGAGTTCGGGCTTGTCGACGGTCTGGCAACGGAAGAAACAAAAGACGTTATGGTAGAGGTTGAGGGTAAGAAACGTCGTGAGCGCCGTGAAGTGCCTGCGGTTCAGATACTCGATCCCGCAACAGGTACAGGAACATTCCTGCGTCAGACCATTCTGCAAATATATGATAATTTCAGAGCCAAGCACAAGGGTGAGAGTGAGGAGCAGATAAAGAAGGCATGGAACGAGTATGTTCCAAAGCACCTGCTGCCCCGTCTGAATGGCTTTGAGCTGATGATGGCTCCCTATGCCGTAGCTCACATGAAGCTCGCTATGGTGCTGAAAGATACGGGCTATGATTTCGGCGGCGATCACCGTCTGAATGTGTTCCTGACAAATTCGCTTGAAAAAGCGGGCAAGGACGATTTCCAGATGACGCTGTTTGACAACGATCCGCTGGCGTTTGAGTCTATTGAAGCGAATCAGGCGAAGAAGAATAACGGCATTAATGTGATTATTGGTAATCCACCATATTCTGGTATCTCATCAAATAACAATACTTTTATTGCTAAACTAATAGAAGATTATAAATATATTGATGGTAAACATTTTAATGAACGCAAGCATTGGTTAAATGATGATTATGTCAAGTTTATTAGGTATGCTCAATCATTAATCGAAAGAACGGGAAGCGGAATTCTTGCTTATATTTGTCCTCATGGATTTTTAGATAATCCAACATTCAGGGCTATGCGTTGGAATTTATTGCAAACCTTTGATAAAATATACGTATTAAATCTTCACGGCAACATCAACAGGGGAGAAAAATGCCCTGACGGTAGCAAGGATGAAAATGTATTTGATATTGAGCAAGGCGTGTCTATAAATATTTTTATTAAAAATCAAAAAAACACGTCTAACTCAAAAATAAATCATACTGATTTGTATGGTATCAGAGAGTTAAAATATAAATATTTACAATCAAAAGTCATATCTGATATTGCATGGAAAAAGGTTGATGCGAATAGTCCATACTACCTATTTGTTCCAAATTCAATCAGCGAAACCAACAATTATTGGGAATGGATAAACATTGATGAACTATTCATAAAGAATACTACGGGAATTGTCACTATGGGTGATGAATTCATTGTTGCTGATACAGCAAAGTGTATCGAAGCAAGAATCAAGGATTTTATTGAAACTGAATATACGACAACAGCGTTTAAAGAAAAATATCATCTTGGAAAGAATTATCCCGATTTCGCCTTAAGTAACAAAAAACATATTGAATATAGTAATGATAAAATAATCAAACTTTGTTATAGACCGTTTGACAACAAATATACATATTATGATAGAATGCTAATTTGGAGAGCAAGAGATGACGTATCCCCATTATTCTCAATAGGTGACAATATAGGACTAATAACTGCAAGAAGTAATAAAGCTGAAGATTGTAGCCATTTTTTTATAGCAGATTGTATGTCTGAAGCCAAATGCGGAGAACGAACCACTCAATCAGCTATTTTTCCACTTTACTCATTTACTCACGATTCTACTACGAACAGATTAACAAGGACACCAAACTTAAATTCAAAGATAGTATCCTCTGTATCTAAATCATTAGGGTTGCCATACAAACCTAACTCTGATGGAAACGAATTTGATAGTTTTGCACCGATTAACCTACTTGACTATATTTATTCTATTGTCTACTCTGACAAATATCGCGAGAAATACAAGGAGTTCCTGAAAATAGATTTTCCCCGTGTGCCGTACCCTACAGATCAGGAAACATTCTGGAAATTGGTCGAGATCGGCGGCAAGCTGAGAGAATGCCACTTGATGCAGACCGAGTTCGATACCGAACCGTACAGCTTTATCGGTGACGGCACAAACGAGGTCGTCAAGCCCGAATACAAAAACGGCAGGGTGTACATCAGCAAGACACAGTATTTCGACAATGTACCGCAGGCACAGTGGGAGCAGTACATCGGCGGCTATCAGCCATTGCATAAGTGGCTCAAAGACCGCAAGAAGACTGCACTCTCCGCTGAGGACATTGAGCATTACAAGAAGATCATCGCTGCTCTCAGGCTCACAGAGGAGCTTATGGCGGAGATTGATCAGGTCGTGGAATTCTGATATGACGTAAAAAGGCGCTGTAAAAAAAAGCGCAACAAAGCCCGTGGATTCCCTCGATATGGAAGCCCACGGGCTTTAATATATCACACAGCAAAAAAGAACTATCTAATCTTGAAAAAAGGGTACA
>ERZ857480.73999-NODE-114598-length-36365-cov-6.0000_pt1 | contig 36365 bp, 39 predicted proteins | sample MGYA00519767_ERZ857480 | MGnify/ENA primary metagenome ERZ857480 (study PRJEB31778, sample SAMEA3449210) | human gut metagenome | biome: human gut; feature: human-associated habitat; material: faeces | place: United Kingdom | collected 2010/2012 ...
CGGCGAAAGCGGCAGAAACAGTTTTGACTCTGTGTTCAAATCAATCGTCCTTTCTTTCAGATCATTTCCTGCAAACATGGATACATCGGCCAATACAAAATCACAGAAAAAAAGCGGGGCCCCGCAAACGGACGCCCCGCCCTGCTCTTCAGGATTGCTTCTCTTTTTTCTCCGGCTCCAGCGGACGAAGACGCACCGCTTCCAGCTCCCGACGGAACTGTTCAATGATCTCATCCGTGCTCAAATCCGAAAACGGCGGCTTGTCCGCCGGTTTCTTCTCCTGCGGCACAGACGTACCGGAAGACGCCTGTATTGTGCCTGTCTCAATGCGTACCGGCTCCGCCGGAGAGACGGATACGGCTTTCCGCACTGCCGGTTCAAGTACAGCAGGGGAAACAGAGCGCTCCAAAACCGCCGGAGATACTGCGGGCTTCTGCGCCGCTTCCACTTCCGGTTCCGGTTCTGCCTCCTGAGACGGTTTGGCCGGAGCCGCCGCAGGAGGCCCAGCCTTCTCGAGCAACGGCTTTTTATCAGCCGGATCATCGGACATAGCCAGTGTCACCTGCTCCGGCGTAATCTTCACCTCGTGATTTAAAAGCGGAGACGCCGGCTGTTCAAGCTCAAAGCTCTCAATCGTCGTCTGTTCCGCAGCTTCCGCCTCGGCAAGCTCCTGCATATTCCGCCGATAAGTGACGATTGCTGAAATCAGAATCAAGATGAGCAAAGCTCCGGCTGAGCCCAAAATCAGACTGAAAAAGCCGACTGGCTTCCGCACAAAGTCTACCACTGTTCCCAGAAGGCCGATTGCAAAGGAAACCTCGCCTATGATCTCCTCCTGATCCTGAACCGTACTGACTTCTCCTCCGTTCGTGCAGACGCGCAGGGTATATTCTGTCCGCTCATGCGAAACAACCCGCGCCAGCGCGAAACGACCGTCCGCCACAATTTCAGCTCCTGGCACATTCCGGCAGAGCACCAGCGCGCCCTCGGTATAGCCTTCCGCTTTTTTCGCAAGCAGCAAATCGCCGGCATGCAGCTTTTCCTCCGTCACGCTTTCCGGCAGGGAGGCAAAATACCAGTCGAAAAGCGACGGCGCAGTATTGTTCTCCCGGCTTTTTAAATCCAGCCAGTTTACTGTGATCACACAGGTGACCGAAAGCGCCAGAAACGCAGAGGTCAGCACAATCAAACTACGCAGAAGAACCGGTAGTTTCCTCTTTTTTTGTTTCACGGTTTTCCCCTTCCTCAGAGGGCCGCGTTCCATCGTTTACGAAAAAAGCTGTTCAAAAAAACCTGCTTTTTTCTTTGCGCGTGGAACAGGGATTCCCTCGCTTTTTACCAGAATCGTATCCTCGCCGATCATTTGAATATCGCTCCACGGGATGGTAATATCGCTTCCTCTGCCCAAAAGGCCGAACAGCTTCGGCCTTCCGTAAACCACAAGCGATCGAACCTCGGCGCTTTCCGAATCAAACATAATATCGTCGACAAAACCGAGCTTCATTCCATCCGATACGTTGATCAGTTCTTTTTTCCGAAACGATGAAAAATTCGCCGTCATACCGGCATACACCTCTTTTCCGCCTGTTTCATGTGTATGCCGGGCCGTTTGCATTCATTCCTCCCAGAACATCCGAGTAAAACGGTTGTCGGGATTGTCCTCCCAGCGATCCCGCTCCTTCAAAAGCAGTTCCTCCAGCGTATCGCGCACAGCACGGTAACGCGGATCATCATAGAGGTTTATCGTCTCGTCCGGATCCTTATAAAGATCAAAAAGCTGTGTTTTATCCGGCTCGAGCTTATAGCGGATCAGCTTAAACCGCTCGTCCTTTACGGCACGGATCAGATGCGTATAAGCGAAATACATAGTTCTGCGCGCCGGTTCGCCGCCGGTAATTGCCGCCTTAAAGCTCTTGCCCTCAACAGAAGCCGGAACAGAAAGGCCGCACAGCTCGCACAGCGTGGGATAAATATCCATCAGATAAACGTAAGCGTCGCGCTGCTCGCCTTTTGGAATGCCCGGGCCACGCAGGATCAGCGGAACGCGGATGCTGTGATCGTAAAGGCTCTGTTTGCCCATCAAACCGTGACGCCCCACTGCAAGACCGTTGTCGCCGGTATAGACGACAATCGTATTGTCGAGCTGTCCGGAGCGCTCCAGCGCATCCAGAATGCGCCCGACGTTTTCGTCAATATGCGAGATCATGGCGTAATAATCCGCAATATGACGCTGAATTTCCGACTCAGTACGCGGGTAAGCCGCTAAATTTTCATCACGATCCTCTCCGATTTTCGGATCAATCCCAAAATAGAATGGATGCTCTTGTGCAAAATTGTCCGGTACGCGAATTTTCGACGGATCATACATATTCTTAAAACGCTCCGGCATGGTGCGCGGATCGTGCGGCGCAAGCAGCGCAGTGTACAGGAAAAACGGTTCGTCGTGCGGCTGCTCGATAAAGCGAACCGCCGCGTCGGTAAACAGCTCCGTGGAATGTTTGCCCGCAGTAATGCGCTCGGCGATGGTCTCCATGGGATGATTTGCATGGAAGAAGTCCGGCGTTGAGCGGACAACATTTTCATATTTCCCATCCGGATGGTAGCTGTTGACCGGTACGTTCCAGTGATCCCACATGCCTCCAAAGAAAATCTCGTCTCCATCTGAAAAACTGCGCGCAAAGGATTCTGTTCCATTGTGCCACTTTCCAATGCCGATGGTGCGGTATCCGCTTTCGCGGAAGCACTGACCCATGGTGGTATGTGACTGCGGAATCTGCTCACCCGCGCCATAGAGATGGAACAGCGTCTTGCCGGAATTGATCATCGCGCGGCTTGGCATACACACAGCGCCCGATGTTCCGCCCGGAATGTGCGCGCGGGTAAACGCGGTGCCTTCCGCGACAAGGCGATCGAGATTCGGCGTTTTAATCTCGTCGTTTCCAAGCGCATGAATCGTATCGAAGCGCTCATCATCAGCCAGCAGAAACAGGACATTCGGTTTGTTGTTCATTACAATCTCTCCTTCAGTATCTCATTTAAAGAGCCGGGATCGTCCACAAAGAAGCGGTCCTTTTTGCGGATTGCCTGTGTTCCCGCCTCCAAAGCGGCTTTCGCATCAATTAAGTAGGCGCTGCCCCCTAAAACGCGGCCCTTTGTAAGCGCAGGCTCCGGCAAAAGATCGGCAAGCCTGTCGTAGCGCTGGACGAGTCCGCCGAAGCTGTGCGGATGATACATCTTCCGCGAAACTCTGCCGCCTGCATCCCGCAGCGTGTAAAGGCAGTATTTTGGATCGAGCGGATAAGAGGCGCGCGCAGCTTCCTCCACGCCGTGCATAAAGGTATTCGGCCGCAGTCCGCAGCCAAGCATCAGAAGCTTTCCTCCAAGCATCGGCATCTGCATAAAGGGCGAATGCGGGCCAACCGGCGTTTCATCAAGTTTATGCCAGGCTGTCACACTGTAGGCATAACGCCCCCATGCACAGACGGAATGCGTAGGGTGCACGCTCCGATACTGCGCATATTGGGTGCGGAAACATTCGGGCAGCGCGCCGATGCAGCTTTTTGTCAGTTTTATATCGAACACAGGATTTTCCCGTGTAACCGTCAGATAGGAAAGCGCGGGTACGAGCAGCGTCCCTGCCGGCGTCAAAAGCTCTAAAAGCGTTTCGATCACATCTTCCGCACGCAGCCCAGGGGTATCGAGCGCTTTTAAGGATGTATGCATTAAAACCACGTCGCCGGGGACAATTCCCAACCGCTTGAGATCGAGCGCCAGCCGTTCCGTATATTTCATTGAGATCTCCTCCGATCATCAGCTATGTATTCATTCTACTGAATTATGCGCGCTTTTTCAAGAGAATGTTCCGCTTTTTCGACAAAAGTGCTTTTCTCTAAAAATATTACGCTCTGCAATGCAAAAATAGGAACCGGCATAGGCCGGTTCCTATTTTTCTTCTTCGATCTCATAATGTGCAAGACCGTATTCCAGTATCATACCGATCAGTTCGTTTCGGCTCCGTCCGGTCTTTTCCGCCAGCGTGTACAGATCCTGCGCAATCGATGTCTTAATTCTGATCGAAAACACTTTGTATCCGTCTTCGCCGCGCAGCGGCTTTGGTGTGATCTTCAATTTGTTGTCCGCCATAACTTACACCTCTCTTTTCTGCAAGTACAACTTGACAAATCACAAAGATATATGTTATGCTTTATATTATAAAATATGTTTTAATTCCAACATATTTTACTGGGTATGAACGACCGAAGAGCCGGGGCAGGATCGTGCTGTCCCGGCTTGAAAATTCCCCATATAGACGAAAAATCATCAGGCACGCGCTGTTTAGCACGTGCCTGATGATTTTATTCAAGATTATAACGCAACTTGACCTCATTTTGCGTATAAACATGCCTGCGTGACGGGCGGCGTCCGTTTACAAGCCACTCCGTCTGAAACAAAACCGCGTCGCGCCCCTGCTTGAAGGGCTGCTGGCAAACCGTCGCATTGACAATACCGCGGCGTATATAGTCCTTAATATTTTCCGTATCGTCAACTGTAATAATCCGAATGCTGTGCGAGCGGTTTAAATCGCTCACCGCCCGGATTCCGCCGTCAATCCCGCCTGCACAGAAATAGAGCGCTTTGATGTCCGGATGCTCAAGCAGCATTCTGCGCGTCTCCTGATAGGCGGTCGCGTCGTCGTCATCCGTTTCCGCCACCGCGCAGACATTCATACGCGGATAGTCTTTTTCGCACACCTCAGAAAAGCCCTGCACACGCTGGCTGTGTCCGAGAATTTTAAAGGAGCCTGTCAGAATTCCGACCGGCACCTCTCCCTCTGTCATTTGCCCGAGAAGCTCCGCCGCAGTCTGTCCGCTTTTTAAGTAGTTGCAGCCGACAAAACAGAGCTTTTTCAAGCCGGTTACATCGACGTTGAGCGTTGAAACCGATACCCCGGTATCGGCAATCTGGTTCAGTCGTGCAATAATCCGCGGATCGTTGATCGGCGTAATAATCAGCGCATGCGGCGGTTTTTCCATCAGTTTATCAATATGTGCGAGCTGTTCCTCCACGGAAAAGCCGGCTGTCTCGTGAATACCGACCGTAATGCCATATGTCTTTGCAGAACGCGTGCCCTCCGCCAGACCTGCCCGCACCTTATCAAAAAACGGATTGTCGCCTGCATTCAGCAATACGTCAATACGCATCCGCTTTTTGGAATTGGCCAGCGCCTGCGCCGCGGCATTTGGCTCATAGTTCAGCTCTTTTGCAATGCGGCGCACATGCTCGGCCACCTCTGCATTGATGCCTGGGCGGTTGTTGAGCGCACGATCCACTGTTCCTCTTGAAACACCGGCTTTTTCGGCGATCATCCGTATGGTTACAGCCATGAAAGCTTCCTCCTCACGCGCCGGACAGTACGACGCAAAATAGTGGTTATTCGCATTATAACAACGTAAAAGCCTGTGTGTCAACTGCTTCGCTTATTACAAAGCGACGACAGCAGAGAAGAGAGCCCTTCATCGGCTGTTTACTATACAATTTGTTTATATGTATCAATAATATACGATATGTCATCATCCGAAAGAAGCGTATGCAGCGGCAGCGTAAGCTCGTTCTCATAAAGATGATACGCATTCGGAAAATCCTGTATGGCAAAGCCAAGCTTTTGGTACGCGGTCAGCATCGGCAAAGGCTTATAGTGCACATTTGCTGCGATCCCCTGTTCTGCAAGCTTCCGGATAACGCGGTTGCGTGCAGTCTCATCCGCACCGGCAATGCGCGTCAGATAAAGATGTCCGCTTGAGCAGAAGTCCCCGCCCATGTGCGCAAGCGGTACAATGGCGCTTCCTGCAAAAGCGCGGTCATACCTGCCGATGATCTCCTGCCGGCGCGCAAGCAACGAAGGATAACGCGCAAGCTGAACAAGTCCCATTGCCGCCGCCATATCCGTCATATTGCACTTAAAAGCAGGTTCTATAATGTCATATTCCCATGCGCCCGGCTGAAGCTTTGCGTGCGCATCCTTTGTCTGTCCATGAAGCGACATGGTACGAAACCATTTGTATAATTCGTCGCAATTTTTGCTGTTTGTATTAGAAAAAGTAATTGCGCCGCCCTCAGCAGTCGTAAGGTTTTTGACCGCATGAAACGAAAAGCAGTTAAAATCCGCACAGGAACCGGCGCGTCTTTCCTTCCGCACCGCACCAAAGCTGTGCGCACAGTCCGCGACGACTGCGATCCGCCCAATGGATTCGGCGAGTTGATTATTCGGTGAAAAGCATGCTTTTTCTGCGTCCGCAGCATCGATGATTTCCTCATAGTCGCACATGACGCCGGCAATGTCCACTGGAATGACGGCTTTCGTACGCGGGGTAACCGCAGCGGCAAAGCAGTCCGCCGTCATATGGAAGGAATCCGGCGGCGTATCAACGAGCACCGGAACTGCCCCGACATGACAGATTACGCTTGCCGAGGCCGTATAGGTATAAGCTGAGGTGATGACCTCATCGCCCGGGCCGATTCCCAATGCGCGCAGAGAGAGTTCGAGTGCGGCCGTAGCGGAATTTAAGCATACTGCGCGCACCGCGCCGCAGTATGCGGCAATCTGTTTTTCAAACTCAGCCGTGCGCGGACCGGTTGTAATCCAGCCAGAACGGAGCGCCTCCGTCACGGCGGCAATCTCTTCTTCCGTAATATCCGGAGGAGAAAAGGAGATATTTTTCATCAAAGCGACCTTTCACAGAGAAGAACGGAAAGTTCCCTTGCATTTTCCGCCAGAGCCGCCGCGCCGTTATCGCACAGCTCCTGCCAAGTGCCGTACCCATACAGCACGCCGATGCAGTCCATCCCAACCATAGAAGCGCCGATGCAGTCGAAGCGTGTATCGCCCAGCAGCACACATTCCGAAACAGGAAGCCCGAGCTTTTGAGCGGCGCTTCGCACAATATTGTCCTTGTGCTCCGTCTGATCCGCGTAATCGGCGCCGCTTATCGCGTCGAAATAGGAAAGAATCCCTTTGTTCGCAAGAATCTGGCGGGCAAAAATCTCCGGCTTTTTTGTGGAGAGAGCCACTTTGCGGTTCTCCTCCTTGAGTATCTGCAAAAGTCTGGTCAAACCGGGATAGACCGTGCATTCGTACAATCCCTTTTCCCGGTAATACGCCCGAAACAACTCAATGGCCTGCTCCGTCTCTTCGTCGGAAAAGCCGCAGACATTTCGAAAGGAAGAGCCAATGGACGGGCCGATAAAACGATCCATATCCTCCTCAGAAAGCTCCGGAAGTTGCAGTTCCCGAAAAGTGTAACGAATTGCGGCGAATATGCCCGGCTTCGAGTCCACAAGAGTTCCGTCCAAGTCGAACAGGACGCCTTTTTTGTCAACGAATGAGCGCATAGAAAACTCCTTTCATCAATGAAGCCTCGTATTTCCGCCCTTTGGTTTTCTACGGCGATTCAACACAAAGCACAGACGCTATTCCCATAATGAGCGCCCTCTTTTTGTATATTGTAACACAATCTTCTGTCAAGCGCCAGACCTGCGACTGCATATTATCCCATGATTTTGTTCAAACTGTTATTGTTTTAATGACAGGGGGAGTTTTATGCGTGAGCCTCGGCGGGAGACGCAGGTTTTTATCGTGTCTTTCTGTCTTTCACTTGTGATACTCGGCAGCGTATTGCTGTTGACGCTGTTTGTTTTCCGGCTGACGGATGGGAGGGAAGCCTCCGGCAAAGACGCTGCGGCGCTGCCCTCCGGCGTAACAGAAACGGAGGATCTTACCCTGCTGCTCATCGGATGCCGTTCGCTTTCGGAAGAGCCGCCGCTTATTTGGCTGATCTCATACAGCGGCGGCGACGGCGCCATTACGGCGGCAGTCCTTCCGCCCGATACACTGTGTACATCGGAGGGGCGCACCGACACGCTGCACGGACACTATACCTACGGTGGAATTCTGGAGCTGCGGAGGGCGGTTTCTTCACTCATCGGATGCCTGCCCGACCGCTATATTCGATTGGAGCAGGAGGGAATCGCTGCGCTTGCTAATCAGCTTGGCGGACTTGACGTAACGCTCGATTCCTCCTTTTCCGCAGGAAAGGAGACGTTCCTCGCCGGTGAACAGCATCTTTCCGGACGAAAGCTCGCCGCGCTTCTTTTGAGCCAAACAGCGGATAGGCGCAGCGATTGCACAGCGCAGGCCAAGTGGGGCGAAAAGCTTCTTGACGAAAAGCTGTCGCGGGCAGCAGGGACGGACAGCCTGTTTTTCGATACTCTGTTCGAATACGGGGAAACAAATCTGACGCGCTATGACCTGCTGCTAAGGCAGGAACATTTTTCGGCAACCGCCACAGACCGAAGCGTTCGTTTCACTGTGCTCTTTGGAACCTATGACGCCTCACTGCTTGCCATGCAGCCTGACAGCGGCAGTTTACAGGAAATAAAAAAGCTGTTTGCTCCGCGCAAAGAAGGCACGGAACAAAGCGCCGCGTATAAAGAAAGTTTGTATGATCGAAAAAGGAGGAAGCCTTGAGGCTTCCTCCTTTTATCATGTCTCGTCACGACCAGAGCGCGCGCTTATTCGATTGCAATATGCGTCTGCTCCGGCAGCTTTCTTTGATTCTCTTTCGGGAATGAGAGCTTCAGCACGCCATCCTCATACTTCGCACGGATGTCCTCCGGCCTTACGTCGCCGACGTAAAAGCTTCTTGCGCAACTGCCGCTCACGCGTTCTCTGCGGATATACTTGCCTTCCTCGTCCTTTTCCTCTTTATCAAGCGCCTTCTGTGCGCCGATAGTCAGATAGCCGTCGCGCAGGTCGATCTGCACCTCGTCCTTTTTAAAGCCCGGCAGATCAATCGCAAGGCTGTAGCCGTTTTCAGACTCTTTCACATCCGTCTTCAGCATATTTTTTGCATTCTTTCCATAGAGCGGATTGCGGCCGCCGAAGAAGTTTCTCTCAAAAGAATCGCCAAAAAAGTCGTCAAATAAGTTTTCACCAAAAATACTGGGCAGCATAAATCATTCCTCCAATCACACTGCTTATCCTGTATCCTGTGGAGAAGGCTTTCTCTATTTTATCCTCTCCTTTTCGGTACGTCTATAGTATATCCTTTTAAATTAGCACTGTCAATATGAGAGTGCTAATGTTTACAAAACATCTTACGATTCTGCTAAAAAAATACACAATTGAAATGAGTGATCGGAAACCCGCCCTATCAAGAGCTGACCAGCGCTCTCCATGTTCATACCTCCTCTTTGGTCAGGCAGTATAGATACAAATCCGTCCGCTGTCCCCGCGCATTCTTTGCCTGTCCATACTGTGTTTTCTCCAGGCGCATGCCGAGCTTTTTCATGAGCCCAACCGATCTTACCGCATCAATTGTTTCGGCGCATATTTTGCGGATCGGCAGAGAGGAAAAAGCATACTGAATCAGAGAGGAGCACGCCTCATAGGCGTAACCTCTGCGCCAAAACGCTCTGTTGAATACCCAGCCGATCTCATAAACCGTCTCTTCAAGCGCATGAAATAAAATATAGCCGATTACTTTTCCCGATTTCTTCTCGACCGCAGCCAACGCTCCTTTTTGAGCGATACAGAACCGATTCAAAAAAGCCCTTGTTCTTTCGGGCGCATACGGTGGCTCAAGATATTCCATACACTGTGCATCCCCAAGAATTTGCTGCAAGTCAGCAAAATCCCCCTCCGAAAAGCAGCGCAGCATCAAGCGTTTTGTTTCAATCAGCATCGTGCCTCTTCTCCACTTCTTACCGCGCCTAAAACTTTCCGCTGCTCCCGCCGTGCGTTGTGCCGGAAAAACTTGTGTGCGTACTGCTTTTACCGGAGGAAGAACTGTTTTCCGCCCGCCGTGTTCGGGTAACGTTGCGATATAAAAACAGTTCGTTTCCGCCGGTCAGATGAAAGCCGCCCGGCCGGATATATCCCTGTGCGCCGCTCTGGGCGCGTACTGATTTAAGCTGCGACTTCATACCGGTTACCACACAAAATGCAATCACAATGCCAAGCGCGCAGGAAATCAGAATCCAGATCGGATTAAACGTTTTCGGCAGAGCGTCCTCGTCAAACGGCTCGCCCTGTGCCGCCTGTATCAGAAAACGATCGCACTGTTCTGCAAAACAGTCAAATGCTTCATAGTATCTACCGCCGCTTAAATCAGGTCTAAACTGCGCGACGATGTACTCCTGTCCCGCATCGGTAAAAACGTCAATCGCATTTCCGCAGGTGGTAATCGCCCAGTCGCGGTCCTCCATACTGACAAGCAGCAAGATGCCGTCGTTATTCACACCATAACCGTATCCGCTATAGTCATAGAAATCGTCCGCATAGGCGGTAGGGCTTTTTCCGCTCAGTCCGTTCACCGTTACGACCGCTATGTCACATTGCTGCCGCTCGCTGATCTCGTCAAGCTTTTCTTCAAGCAGGATTTCCTCCGTACTGTCAAGCAGGTCGGCATCATCCACCAGACGCGGCATCTGCCGCTCTTCCGGAATCGTTTGAGCATTCGCTGCGCAAAGCGGAAAAAGCAGCAATGCAAGCGACAGAAAAAATATTGTTATTCTCTGTTTCATCACAGACACCTCACATCATCCCAATCAGCCAGCACACAGCGAATGCGGCGGCGCTGAATGCGGCGGCAAGCCCGCTGAACCAGCGCCAGTATGCGCCTCTGTCCACAGGGAGATCGCCCACCAGCTTTCCGGTCTGCCCGTTCATTGCAAAAAGATAGGGTTTTCCCTTCCAAACGGTGGTGAGCAGCCACACCGGATACAGCGCATATTTCGTCGTGCCGTTTTGAACCTGTACGCCGCCGCCCTCCGGCACAACCGTCGCGAAGCCTTTGACGGTAGAGGCGAAAGTTTCCTCTGTGCTTCTGCGGATACGGCTGTTGGCACGGTTTATACAGTCGCTTGCCGAGACGTCGTACCGATCCGCCAGATAACCGGCAAGATAGGCCGTTTGAAAGTCCACAGCCTGATTAAAATCAAACGGCTCAAGCGACTCCATCAAATCGTCGGCCATTTTGGAGGAGCCGTCTACCGGAACGCGGGAAAACTGAATGCCGCCCGAACGTGTTACTGAAAAATAAGAAGTCTCCGTATAATGATAGCGGCTGTCGCTCCATGTGTGAATCCGCGTCGCGCGATAACGCAGATCCGCCTGCGCGTCTGCGTCAAAGAGCCAGAAGGGAACGTATATCCCCTTGATTTCCTCGATATGATTTTGCTCCTTAAACAGCTTCGGAAGCAGACGCTTTCCCTTAAGATGCCGTGTAAACGCCGCTTGGGCCGCCGCTTTATCGAGCTTGAACGGAATCACGTAATCGGGACGAAGATCGCCTGCAAACTGTTTTGACATAATAACCGGATTTCCGCAGAACGGGCAGCTTGCCGCCGCTGTATTTTGATCCGCAATGATTTCTCCCCCGCATGAGCTACAGATATAGACCAGCATTCCGTCGGTTTCGCCGGTCTTCCATTCGTTTCCCTCCGGACGGTTCCACTGCATTTCTTCGGGTTTTTCCTTTTTCAGCTCCGCGTCATAGGATCTCAGCGTTTCGATATCGAACACCGTATCGCAATATGGGCATTTCATCTGCTGCAAAGCGCTGTCAAACTCGATCGCACCGCCGCAGCAGGGACATTTGTAACTTAACAGTTCCGCCATTCCCGTCACCTCTCTGTATATACAAAACCGCCCTGCCGCTATAAGAGGCAGGGATGGTTTTTATGTCTTCATTTCCGAGCGTCGTGTTCATCAAAGGGGTCGCCGCACTCCGGGCAGAATTTCGGCGGATTTTTCGGATCCTCCGGTTCCCAGCCGCATTTGTCGCAGCGGTAAAGCAGAGCGCCGGCCGGCTTGGGCTTCCCGCACTGCGAGCAGAACTTTCCTTTATTCACAGCGCCGCAGGAGCAGCTCCAGCCGGTTGTTTCCGGCTTCGGCTTGCCGCATTCCGCGCAGAAGTTTCCTTTGTTCGCCGCACCGCATGAACATATCCATCCATCCTCTTCCGGCTTTGGTCTGCCGCACTGCGAGCAAAACTTTCCTTTGTTTACAGCGCCGCAGGAACAAGCCCAATCCTGGGATGAGGCGGATGCCGCCGCCCGATTCTGCTGTCCCATGGCAAACAGGTTCTGCGCATTGACGCCCCCTGCCTGCTGCGCCATGCCCATACCCATAAATCCCATCATGGCGCCGTTTTTATTCTCCGCTGCGGATTTCATGGCCTCAGCCTGCGCTCCAACAAGCGTTGCCGCAGCCATCGCAGGATCGCGCATAATCGCGGTGCGCTGCGCTTCCTTAATCATCTGCGCATCCTCTTCTGGGAGCGTGATTGGATTCATCGCAATTGAAACCACCGCAATGCCGCGCAGCTCCGTCCATTTTTTGGTGAGCGCCTCGTTCATGGCCTGCGAAAGCTCCTCCGTATGGCCGGGCAGCTCATTCGGACGCACCTCCATTGCAGAAATTTTGGCAAAGGCGGGCTGCAACGCACTGATAAACTCCGTCTTTAACTGGCTGTCAATTTCCGAACGGCGGTACTCCCGTTCTACGTTTCCACAGACGTTTGTATAGAAAAGAAGCGGGTTTGCAATTTTATAAGAGTAAAGGCCGTTGCAGCGCACGGATACATCGACATCCAGTCCGATTTTAGAATCCACCACGCGGAACGGGATCGGATTGGCTGTTCCAAATTTGTTTTCGATAATCTCTTTTGTATTAAAATAATAGACGCGCTGATCCTTCCCCGTGTCCCCGCCATACGTAAAACGCCTGCCGATGGTCTTAAAGGTTTCCAGAATGGACTGCCCCAGTTTTCCAGCAAAGATGCTCGGTTCCGTCGAAGAATCATAGGTGAATTCGCCCGGTTCTGCGCAGACTTCCACGATTTTCCCCTGCTCAACGATCATCATGCACTGTCCGTCCGCAACGGCAATTCCCGATCCATTCGAAATAATATTATCGCTCGCCTTCGTATTGGAGGAACGCCCTCCGATCCGCTTTTGTCCCTTGACCGCGAGCACATCCTTGTCCAATGCGTCACAGTAGAAAAATTCCTTCCACTGATCCGCAAGCGTACTGCCAAGCGCGCCGATTCCTGCTTTAATAAGTCCCATAATGCCGTTCTCCTTTCCATACGCCGCAATCCGCACACCTGCCTGATGGTATGCGCCAGCGATCGCCTTCTATGCCTGCCAAATCCGCCTTCCTGTTCATCAATAAACGGGCGGACGCGAAAACATTGCGACAATATACGAATAAACTGCGTTTACATGATACTGATGCACCTGATAAGCGGCCTGCTGCGGGCCGCGGGGGCGGGACTCGATGATAATACGCGTCATGCCTGGCTGCGGCTCATAAAAATTGATGTTCACATATTCACCCCAGCTATATGCCGAGACACCCGTAAAAAGCCAAATCTGATACTGCATCCGGTCAACAAATTCAATCGGATATCCGGCGATATTTCCGGTCTTTTCCTTTATCGCCGCCATTGAGTCAAAAACCGTCATAAACGGAATTTGCAAAGCAAAATCCGCTCTTGCGCCGGGCGCCGTATACTGGTAAGAATAATAACCTGTCAATCTGCGTCATCTCCCATCGTTTTTATCAATGCGCTTCCGAGTTTTTGCATCGGAATTCCTTTCCCGCGTCTTTTCGCCAAAAAGGACGCTTTATACGCATAGATCGACCTTTTCAGCAAAAATATCTTTGACGCTATTATAACATGGGAACGGGAAGAAAGCAAAAGAAAAGCGGCGATCTTTATCAGAAGACCGCCGTTTTTTTGAAAAAAGAGATTTTAAAGAAGATCCAAATCGGTCTTATTCAAATGTGTATGGCAGCATTGGATCCATTTTATACAAAACCGAAAGCGGCAGATCTCTTGAGCTTGCGCCGACACGGATGGTATACACACCCTTTTCCGGAATCCACCGGTGAACCGCGGTATTGTAATAGCAAAAAGCGTCCGGAGGCAGTGGAATCCGCACTGAAATCGTTTCATGCGCGCGAATAAACACCTTTTTGAATCCGCGAAGCTCCTGCTTCGGATGGCTGGCCCACGAGGTGCGCGGGAATTCTAAATAGACCTGCGCAGTTTCCATCCCGTCGGTATCGCTTGTGTTCGTGATAAAAAAGGTAAGCACACCGTCCGTCAGCGTCAGGTTTTCGTATACAAATGTGGAATATGACAGTCCGAAGCCAAAGGGATACTCGGGCGAAATACCGGCGGTGTCAAAGTGACGGTAGCCGATCATCAACTTTTCGCGATATTCCGCTTTAAAACCATCGCCTGGATAATTTTGCAGGCTCAAAACATCCTGTAGCCGTGCTGGGAAAGTCTCCGGAAGCTTTCCGGAAGGATTGTTTTTGCCGCACAGCGTTTCCGCGACGGCGCGCCCGGTCGCCTGACCGGCCATGAACGCGACGAGAATCGCATCTGTACAGTCGCCCCACTTACAGGTGGAAATCGCGTCTCCTACATTGAGCACTACAATAACCCGCTTGTTGGCACGTCCACAGACACGAATGGCATGCTCCATATACGGTTCAAGCTCAATATGATTGCGGTCCATCGTTTCGCTGGTGCAGGAAAGCGACTGGCCGGCAAAGATGACAACAGCGTCCGCAGCAGAAGCCCGCTCGTGAAGATCCATCTCCATAAAGCCAACTTCCTTTTGGAATGTCTCGATTTCCGACTCAGGCAAAAATTGCACATCCGTCTGCCCGCCCAACAAGGCCTGGAGCTCCGCAAGCGGCGTTGTGAGAATCGGCGGATTGATTACACGGGAGCTTCCGTCGCCGCCGGTAAACGGCACGGTCGCCCGATCGCCGATGACAAGCAGCGTTTGAAGCGTTCCCGGAACCAGCGGCAGCGCGTTGTTCTCATTTTTCAAAAGAGTCATCGCTTCATTCGCGGCGCGGAGCGCGATCTCTCCATGCCGCGCAAAATCGATTTCCCACGGCTGATAGACCGTTTTCGTGCGCTCCAAAAACGTAAATAGATGAACGATCGCCTCATCCACGAGCGCCTCGGTGATGATACCCTGTTCATACGCTTCTTTAAGCTGCCCATATGCTTCTTCCTGATACGGCATACACATTTCGATGGACGCCAAAAGTGAATAGGCACGGTTTTTCACCGCGCACCAGTCAGAAATTACAATGCCGTCAAATCCCCATTCTTTACGCAGAATATCGTCAAGAAGCTGTTTGTGTTCCGAAGCAAAAATGCCGTTTAGGCGGTTATACGCGCACATGATTGACCACGGGCCGGCCTCTTTGACAATGATTTCGAACGGCTTTAAATACAATTCGCGCAGGGTGCGCTCGTCAATCTCGCTCGAAACACAAAAACGCCCGCGTTCCTGATTATTGGCGGCAAAATGCTTTGGGCATGCGGCGACGCCTTTTTTCTGTACACCTCTGACATATGCGGCGCCAAGTTTTCCCGCAAGAAGCGGATCCTCAGAAAAATATTCAAAGTTTCGTCCGCAGAGCGGATGGCGTTTTAGATTCACAGCAGGGCCGAGCACTGCATTCACGCCATATGCGCGATATTCTTCGCCCAGTGCGCCGCCGACTTCTTCAAGCAGATCCGTATTCCATGTCGCGGCGAGCGCCGCGCCGGTTGGAAAAGCTGTGGACACAGCCTCCTCTCCATTCGTGCAATTCGGAAAGGCGGAGCGCATCCGTTTGTGAAATTCGGGGTTTGCCGCATCGTTCTGCTTTTTAAAACGCAGACCGAACGGACTGTCGTGGTAGCGCATGGCGGGTACGGAAAAACGGGGAAGCGCCTGGCTGGCGTTCGAATCTTTTCCGGTGAGATAGTGAAGCTTCTCATCAAGCGTCATCTGTTTTAAAACCGCATAGACATCCATTGTTTCGTCCTATGACCGATATGACGGTCATATCCTCCTTTTATCTCCGGCAAAATCAGTGCCCACATTTTGAAATTTATTTTAATGAGCCGATATGAATTTGTCAAGTGCCCGAGCACTAAAGAACAATGAAACGACTCAATATTTTGATTGTAGGAGCGCTTCCGATTAGACAAGACGCATTGTATCGCCGTTTTACGTAATCCGCCCCATAAATCTTAAGTAGGAAGGGAGAAGATGCCCTTTGGGGAATGTCCTATTTTCATGTCTAAGGCCGATAAAGAAAGGGATATTGACTCTTTCCAATCGGTATTTGAACTTTCGTTGAGACAATGATAAACATATAAAGAACCGGCAATCTCCCAAAAAAAGATTGCCGGTTCTTTATATGTTTAAGACGTCACCGTAGAGAACACTCTCAGCCGGTTTTTATCCGTTTCGCATGACACGGATAAAGATTAAACGTGTCGGAAATGGTACATTGGGCACGGATAATTCCTCCGTCATTGACGGAAGCGCATATTGAGTGCGGTCCCCGACCATGCGTTGTCGCTGAAGCAAAGCAAAAATTCAGACCAGAGCCGCGCCTGGCACGTAGTAAAGTATCCCCTGAAAGGAGGATAGAGCCGCCTCCCTTACCGGCGGATTTTCCGCGCAGTTCCTGGTTTTCCCGCCTTCAAACTCGAAACGATTGGAAAGCCGGAAGTTCACGCTTTCTTTATAGGATGTCTAATGACTGTTTTCCATTTCTCAGGAGCAACCTTTCTTGCGTCGGACATATAAATTTCGTGATGCAATCGCTTGTCGGTGATGTCATTTACATAGCCATTCTGCTCTAAAAAAGTATTCATCAAGGCAACCGTTGCGGGTTCATCATCAAACGAACCAAAGTGCATCATTTGGACACACAACCCCTCGTCAATAGTCATAAACTCCGCAGGCGAACAATCTATTTTTTTCTTCCTTGTTGCAGTCTGTACCGCCCATTCAAAATCTGCCTTGGAAACGAAATCCGGCAAGCGAATGACTGAAATCCAGTTAAAGGTCGACTTGTCGGAATAGTCCACACCGTCGATATCATCTTGCCACCAGAATCCTTCAAGGGGCGGCACAACATACTCAAAAAATCCCTCTATTCTGTAATCCGTCTTATAACTCATTTTCAAAGTGTATGCTACGGAATATAGAACACTGATGGCTTGCTGATATGCTCCGCCTTCTTCATTTGGATTACCCTTGCCTCTTACTGCTATATAATTTGCCTTTGGAACATTTACTATTGCTGGTTTGTTCTTGGGCATATAGAATTCTTTATATTCTTTTTTAAAATCAAATGCCATAATATCCTCCATTCAATTCCAGTTTGCCTATTAGTTTTCTGACACAAGTATAGCACATCTTCCTGTCGCAAGCAATTAAAAACAAGGATTTACTTTTGAGAGCACCATTTATGGTGTAAATTATCATGAAAGCGCCAGACAAATAAAAACTGGCGCAAAAATAAGGAAGGCCCCCATTACACGGGAGCCTTCCTCGCACCGTCACGTTCTCGAGGTGACGGTTCTTTATGTCTATTGGGTACAAAAAAGATGTTATGCGTTTATAAAATTGTGAAACATAGGGAGTTCGTTTGTTTTCTTTTGCAGTATTCAGAGAAGCAATCAGCATACGCTTAATTTCCTCCGTCAACACCAGCAAACTTTCAAAATCATACCCTGTTAAATTTGTTCGTTTCAGTAAAGTAAGCCAATAAATACTTTCGCCTGATTCTTTGAAAGAAATATGGAGTTTAGATATAAAGTCTGCTTTGCTGTTGCCGTAAACTGCTTCGTTTATGTTTGCGCCGATACTTGTTGCAGAACGAAGCAATTGCTTTGCAATCGTTGTATCTTTTTTAGATTTTGAAAACACTTCATAAAACAAAACGATTTGCGTTGAAAATTCAAGAGATTTATCAAGTAACGGGCTGTTCATTGGTATCGCCTCTCTGCGAATTATAGCATAATACATTTTTATAATCAAAGCTTTGCGAAGCAAGGTCACCGATACTTTTCTCTATTCTCTTTTATCTTTTCATTGGGAACGACATTTTAGAGAAGAGAGAAAAAAGAGAAGTGAAGAGAGAAAAGAACGAAAAAGGAACGACAATCTTCTTTCGAAAATTGTCGTTCCTTTTTGGTGACCCCTGGGAGAATCGAACTCCCGATTACGCCGTGAGAGGGCGTCGTCTTAGCCGCTTGACCAAGGGGCCATATATGTAAAACGGCTAAAAGCCGCTTATTGCAAGATAAAAAGCCATCAAAGACGGCGCTTTATCCAGAAAAACAACAAAACGATTGCCCTGCTGTTTTTAATGGTGACCCGTGCGAGAATCGAACTCGCGATTCCGCCGTGAAAGGGCGATGTCTTAACCTCTTGACCAACGGGCCGTTTGGTAGCGGTAGTCGGATTCGAACCAACGACACTGCGGGTATGAACCGCATGCTCTAGCCAACTGAGCTATACCGCCGTATCTTCGAATATTCCCGAAGAGAACGAGATTAATTATAGCGTAAACAGGGACGCTTGTCAACTATTTTCTCAGAGAAATTTGCGCTTTGGCGAATATGGATGATTTTATCGCCGAAAAAGAACGCCGTGAATGCAAATCTGTCAAAAAAGGCAGCGTGCGTCATCCTTTTGAGCCTTTGCGCATAGGATAGTATCGACCGGTATGCAACTCTATATACGTGCCGGACAACAATATAAAACGGAGTTGGTCATTCATGCAGAACAACGACGCGCTTTCCGCACTGTTAAATGAAGCCGGAAAAAAGGCCGGCGTCAATCCGGCAACACTGAAGCAGAACGTGCAGAACGGCAAGCTGGACGCTCTGCTTGCAAACATGAAGCCGCAGGATGCAAAACGTTTTCAGGAAATCTTAAACAATCCGGCGCTCGCCAAACAGCTTTTAAATACGCCGGGAGCACAAAAGCTTATTCGGCGTTTTGCTGAACAGGGAGGGAACACCAATGGAGGACTTGGCTGAAAAATTAAACGGCATTCTTTCTTCTCCGGAAGGCCAGGAGCAGCTTAAAAATATTGCGGCCATGTTCGGCGGATCGGACGCGCCGGATCTGTCAGGACTGTTCGGGCAAGGCGCTTCATCATCCGCACCGACAGAAAATTCGGCGCAGGATCCCTCCGCCGAATCCCCGCCTATCGATATGGCGGCGATTGCCGGAATTCAAAAGATGGTCAAAAGTATGAATACAAACGACAAAAACACGCAGCTTTTGCTGGCACTCAAGCCGCATTTCAGTGAAGCGCGGCAGAAGCGGGTGGACAACGCGGTAAAAATGCTCCGACTGATGGCGCTTTTGCCGATGTTAAAGCAAAGCGGCATTCTGTCGGGTCTGATTTAATAAGGAAAGAGAGGGGAGGAGAATGGCGCGAGGCTATACAAACGAAGAAATTCTGGCCATGCAAAAGGATGCAATCCGCAGAGTCAACGAAATGCGGCGAATGTCAGAAGAAAAGCTGCGGCAAACCGCGCCGCCGGAACAGCAACCGCCCTCTCCGCCCCCCTCCTCCCCCAAAACGGATGAAAAGCCGGCTCCGGCACAGGAGGCTCCCGCCTCCACAGAACATCCGAGCGGCGGACTGACGGCGATTTTACAGTCCTTTGGCGGCGACCGTGAAACTATGCTCCTGCTGGCGCTCCTTTTCCTTTTAATCAAGGAAGAGGCAGATACTTCGCTGATTTTGGCGCTCGTTTATATTTTGCTGTAGAACGCAGGCGCCCGGCACTTATACTGGGCGCTTTTGACGCGTCTGCTTCCAATTATCCGGCGGACTCGCCGGACGCATCTGAAGCCTCAACCGCAGTATCGGAAAAATCCACATCAGGATACATCAGCGCCGCAAGCTGTCTGAGCTGGTCAATCATATTTCCAGTTCCATCCAGCAAAGCACTGCGATCCGCCTCATACAGCGCTCCCTCAGCCACGGCGCGCTTCTGCGCAAAATTTGCATTCTGCCGGATGTTTTCCGCCTGAAGCGGCGCGGCATAAAACAAAACGTCCGGGTCGGCGGAAGAAAGCGTCTCAGCCGAAACGGTATAGCTTTCTCCTTCTGCTGCATTCGTACCGATCAGGGCGAGCAGCGCTCCTTCGACGGTATCGGGAGTTGCCAGATACGGATCAATGGTGCAGATAAAAAGAAACGATTTTTTCTCCTCCGGCACTTTGTCTGTGATACGCTCCACGTCGGCCTTCATCGCATCGATCAGCGCCGTTCCGGCGGAGTCGGCCTCCAGTTTTCCGTCCATGGCGGCAATGACATCGTAATAACGCGCGTACAGTGCGTCAAGCGAATCGACCGGCGAAAGCACCACAACCTGCACGCCAGCCTCGGAAAGCTCGTCTAACTGCGACTTTGCCATTGGCGCGCTTGTAAACAGAAGATCCGGAGAGACTTCCTTAATTGCTTGAAGATCGGGGACAAGCGCTGTCCCGATCCCCTTTCTTGCGCTGCCGGTCTTTTCCGCCTCTTCGGAAGCAACCGCTATAATCTGATCCTCATAGCCAAGATCCTCTAAAATATTGGTAAGCTGTGCAGACAACGTTGCCACGCGTTCAGGCTTTTCTGTTACGGTAACGTTTCCAACCGTAACCGGATAGGGCGTTTCTTCTTTTTCAACAGTATTGCTGCCAAAGCACGCGCTCAACACAAAAACAAGACTGGCGGCAAGAATGCCCGCTGCTAACCGTTTCATGTAAAGATCCTCCAATTCGTTTTCGATCTATCGAAAGCCGCACATGCGGCTTTTTTTCTTTTTATTAAGGATACCATTTTAAAGCATCGAATTCAACCGTTCACGGATGATTCCCCTGATATTTCAAAGGGACGTCCTTCACCGCTGCGTTTTTCTCCCGGTTTATTCCTTTATCACATAAAAGTATTGCATTGCGGTTAAAAAGCCGTTATAATAAGGGATAAACACGTTAAGACTGCACAGTCGGAAAGGATGAACGGATATGACAATAACCGCGGCACAGGCAATGGTTCGCTGTCTTCAGGCTGAGGGAATCCAGACGGTATTCGGCCTTCCGGGCGCGGCGATCTGCCCGTTTTATGACGCCCTGTCAAAAACGGACATCCGCCATATCCTTGTACGGCAGGAACAAAACGCCGGACATGCTGCCAGCGGATACGCCCGCCTTACAAAAAAGCCCGCCGTCTGCATTGCCACCTCCGGTCCCGGCGCTTTGAATCTGATTACCGCCGTAGCCACCGCCTATATGGACTCGATTCCGCTGGTTGTGATCACCGGACAGGTATCAAGTGAGCTTTTAGGGCGCGACGTTTTCCAAGAGGCGGACATCACCGGCTCCTGCGAGCCCTTTGTCAAGCACAGTTATCTTGTGAAAAACGCGGCGGATATTCCCCGCATTATGAAAGAAGCGTTTCACATTGCCGGAACCGGCCGTCAGGGTCCGGTTCTCATCGATGTGCCCACTGATATACAGATGGAAAAAATTCGCTTCTCCTATCCTGAGACGGTTGACATCCGCAGCTATAAACCGAATTTCGTCGGCCATCCCGGCCAGATCAAGCGTGTTGTGACCGCGCTTGCCAATGCGAAGCGTCCGCTGATCTGCGCGGGCGGCGGCGTATTCAGTTCGGACGCATGTGATGAGCTGCTGACTTTCTCCCAAAAAGCCAATATACCGGTTGTCACCACCATGATGGGACTAAGCTGCATTCCGGCGGACTATTCGCTGAATCTTGGCATGATCGGCATGCATGGCGCGCCGGAGGCGAACCGTGCGATGAACAGTGCGGACGTTCTGCTTTTAATCGGCGCACGTGTGGGCGACCGCGCCATCATGTCCCCGATGGGGCTTTACCGAAGCGCCAAAATCATTCATATCGATATTGATCCGGCTGAAATCGGAAAGAATATTGAAACGGATATTCCGCTTGTCGGCAGCGCAAAGCTGATTTTAAACGAACTTTGCGAGAAATCGGACAAGCTCTGCGCCGAAAACTGGAGCGCAGACTTGCAGGGAAAACGTCCTTTTAACGGCGATTCCTGGAACGGCGTTATCCGTCCCAAGCGCGTCATTCAGTCGCTGTGCCAGGCGGCGGACGACGACGCCGTTTTGGTTGCAGACGTCGGACAGAATCAGATATGGTCGGCGCGCGGCTTCTCTATCCCGCACGGGCGCTTTCTCACGTCAGGCGGTATGGGCACGATGGGGTATTCCATTCCTGCCGCAGTCGGCGCAAAGCTGGCCGCGCCCAATCGTCAGGTTATTGCGGTCTGCGGAGACGGGTCGTTTCAAATGCAGATGATGGAGCTTGCCACCATACGCGGCAATGACATTCCAGTAAAAATCATGGTAATGAACAACGGCAGACTCGGTATGGTGCGCGAATTGCAGGACAAAAAGTACGGCGGAAACAAGACGGCCGTATTTTTAGACGGAAATCCCGACTTTGTAAAGCTTGCGGAAAGCTACGCCATACGTTCGCGCCGCATTACGCGTGATGAGAATATCGACGAAGCTGTACGCGAGATGCTTGCTTCCCCCGAGCCGTACCTGCTTGAATGTGCGGTAAGCCCGGAAGAAGCCACGCTTTAAACGGGAAAGGAGCGATTCTATGAAATACACCATATCCATTCTCGTAGAAAACCACGCAGGCGTTTTGTCGCGCATTTCCGGACTTTTTGCAAGGCGCGGTTTTAACATCGACAGCCTTGCCGTCGGCGTTACAAATGATCCGACTATTTCCCGCATCACCATTGTGGTGGACGGCAACGAATATATCGTGGAGCAGGTAGAAAAGCAGCTCAATAAGCTAATCGACGTCATCCGCCTGCGCCGTTTGAAGGAGGACGAAAAGGTAAGCAGGGAGCTTGTCCTCGTCAAGGTGGAATGCTCTCCTAAAACGCGCAGCGACATCATTGATATTGTGCGCGTAATGGACGCTAAAGTGAGCGACCTGTCCAAAACCACGCTCACAGCGGAGCTCTCTGCACAGACTGAAAAAATCGAACTGTTCTGCGAGCTACTCGAGCCCTATCATATTCTTGAGGTCGCCCGCACCGGCACGATTGCGCTCGACAAGGGAGACGCAACCTTAACCGCATAACCGCTGATCCGGCTCTGCCGGCAGCAGCTATAGATTCTACTATTTCAACTTATGTTGACAGGAGGAAATTAAAATGGCAAAAATCTTTTATCAGCAGGACTGCAACATCGATCTGCTCAAAGGCAAGACCATTGCGGTAATCGGCTATGGCAGTCAGGGTCACGCGCACGCGCTGAACGCGCATGAAAGCGGTCTTGACGTAATTGTCGGCCTGTACGAGGGCAGCAAAAGCTGGGCAAAAGCGGAGGCTGCCGGCTTAAAGGTTGCAACCGTGGCGGAGGCTGCAAAAGCCGCAGATCTTGTCATGATTCTGCTTCCGGACGAAAAGCAGTCTGCTATTTATTATGAAAGCATCGCACCGTACATGACCGCCGGCAAGATTCTTGCGTTTGCACACGGCTTCAACATTCATTTTGGTCAGATTAAGCCGCCTGCTGATGTCGACGTTATCATGATTGCGCCGAAAGGCCCGGGTCATACGGTAAGAAGCGAATATCTTGAGGGCAAGGGCGTTCCGTGCCTTGCAGCCGTCCATCAGGACGCTTCCGGCCGCGCCATGGAATATGCGCTGGCATATGCCGCCGCCATCGGCGGTTCCCGTGCGGGCGTTTTGGAAACCACTTTCCGTCAGGAGACCGAGACCGACCTCTTCGGCGAGCAGGCGGTTCTCTGCGGCGGCGTCTGCGCACTGATGCAGGCGGGCTTTGAAACGCTGGTCGAGGCCGGCTACGATCCGCAGAACGCATATTTCGAGTGCATCCATGAGATGAAACTGATCGTTGACCTGATTTATCAGGGCGGCTTCTCCCGCATGAGATACTCCATCTCCGATACGGCGGAATACGGCGACTATGAAGTTGGCCCACGTATCGTGACGGAAGAGACCAAAAAGGAAATGAAGAAGGTTCTCACCGAGATTCAGAACGGCACCTTCGCACGCAACTGGATCCTTGAAAACCGCGTAGGCCGTCCGCACTTCAACGCAGAGCGCCGGATGCATGCGGAGCATCAGCTTGAATCTGTAGGCAGAGAGCTGCGCAAAATGTACTCCTGGAACAAAGAAGACTGATTCTTTCAGCAAAAAGCCCTCCGGTTCAAAAAGCCGGAGGGCTTTTTGTATCTATTGTACCGCTCTTTACTTGTTTTTACCGGATAAACGGAATATAATGATAGCATTGAAAAGGAGCTGATTTCGTGCCGGCTTTCGTTCCTGTATGCCTGATCGCAGCATCCCTTCTGCTGCTTTTTTCTCTTCCTGCGCTCGTACAGAGAAAGCTGCATTTAGGCGTTGTCTTTCCGACCGCCGTATCGCTGACGCTCTTTCTCTACGCCGGTCTTGCCTGCGCCTTTCCCGGTATTCCCGCGCTGTATGTCTGCGGCGCCGTGCTCACGGCTTTTATCGCCGTCGGAGCCGTTTTTGTACTTGTCTGTTCTCTGCTCATGTGCATTGGCTGGCGCAGAGCCGCTGCGCAGGCAGTCCGGGGTGACGAAACTGTGCTTGTACTGGGCTGCCGCGTTTACTCCGACCATCTGAGCAACATGCTCATAGGACGGCTTACCACCGCATATGCTTTGCTTTGCAGATACCCAAAGATGCAATGCGTTGTCTCAGGTGGCCAGGGCGGAGACGAGCCGTGTACGGAGGCCGCCGCAATGAAACGGTGGCTTGTGGAGAGGGGCATCCAACCTGAGCGCATTATTGAAGAAGGGAATTCCCGCAGCACAATACAAAACTTTTCTTACAGCGCAAAGCGGATGCGGGAATGTGGACTGTCCTTCCGCGTGATTGTAGCAACGGACTTTTTTCACCAGTTCCGTTCCTCACTGCTCGCAAAACGCGAAGGGTTTGACGCTTTTGGCGCCGCCAGTATTCGGGAACCGCTGCTTCTGCCGGGATATTGGCTCCGCGAAATGCCGGGCATTCTCTGCGCTTGGGTACTGCTTCTGCGAAGGAAAGGAGCGTCATACCAATGAACACACAAATTGTCTGCACTGCCGCCGCGCCGCTTACCCATACGCCGGAGCACGGCGCGGTACTACAGGATGAAGTCCTGTACGGAATGACTATCGCCGTATTAGAGAAGAAAAGCGACTGGATTTATATTGAAACACCGTACCGTTACCGCGGGTATCTTCCCGCAGATTGTGCGGTCGCGGCAAATTACCCGGCAAATCTGACGGTTTCAGCTCCGTTTTGCGACCTGCTCAATGAGCCGCGCGTAGACAGCGCGCTGAACCTGTCTGTTCCACGGGGAAGTCTTTTGCTTTCCTGCGGCATGGAGCAAGACGGATGGCTCGCTGTACGTCAGATTGACAGTAATCGGACTTGCTATGTCAAGGCAGACCGCGTAACACCCCGCGCGCCGTATCCTGAAACGCCGGATGAAGCAGTCTTCCGAAAAAAAGTAATCCGCACAGCGTACTCCTATCTCGGCGCGCCGTACCGCTGGGGCGGCAAAACAATGGCAGGGATTGACTGTTCGGGCTTTTGTTCTATGTGTTATCTGTTAAACGGCGTCGTTATTTACCGTGACGCCCGGATAGAATCGGGCTTTCCGGTGCATTCCGTCCCGATCGAACATGCAAAAGCAGGCGATCTGTTATACTTTCCGGGACACATTGCCTTGTATTTGGGAGAGGGACGTTTTCTTCATGCTACGGCCCGAAGCGGCGACGACGGCGTTGTTACGGCAAGCCTGAATCCGTCTGATCCGGATTTTCGCGCCGATCTTGCCGCCTCACTGCTTACAGCGGGATCTATTTTTTAAAGTCAAATGCTTTATGCTTTACTGGAAAACAAAGGAGAAACATATGAAAAAGGAATCCCCTATTTTAAAATATGCCTCGATTCTGCTGATCGTACTTGGCGCAGTCGAAGCCGCAGTCAGCATCAGAGGTTTTTTTGATATTCCCGCACTGCATGAGGCCGCAATAGAACTGCATCTCGCCAGTCCTGTTCCCGTGCTGGTTACTTCAGGCGTCTTTTCCCTGCTGATTGCGGCGGCCGAGCTTACCGCCGGAATTCTCGGCTATCGCTACCGCGCGCGGCCAAAAAAGGCGGGCGCCTGTATTCCGTGCGGCATTGCCGTGCTTTCTCTGGCCGTGCTTTTCAACGTTTACGTTCTGCTCTTCTATCCGGCGGGATTTTCCGCACTGTCGCTGCCTGTCGGGCTTATCCTGCCTGCCGTCTATCTTTTTGGAGCATACCGCCACAAAAGCTCCGGCGCGGCGGCAAAGCAAAATCCGGACAGGCCGACTGCTTTGGATGAGCAGCCCGCCGATTCACAAAATGGGGAGGGCGGCCATGACAAAGGATAGAACGAATGTGCAGAACGCACTTTTTGCAATAGAGGATCCCGCCTACCGCGCCTTTCACTGCAAGCTGATCCCAACTGTGCCGCCTGAAGCCGTGATCGGTGTGCGGACGCCTGCGCTGCGTGCTTATGCCAAAAAATTCGGCAAAACACCGGAGGCCGCTGCGTTTTTACACGAACTTCCGCATCAATATTATGAAGAGAATAACCTGCATGCCTTTTTGATTGAGCAGATCCGTGATTTTTCACAAACCACTGCAGCCCTTGACGTTTTTCTGCCCTATATCGACAATTGGGCGACCTGCGATATGATGTGTCCGAAAAGCCTGACAAAACAGCCGGAAGTATTGATGCAAAAAATAAAAGAGTGGATAAAAAGCCCGCATGAATACACGGTGCGCTTTGCCGTCGGACTGCTGATGCGGTTTTATCTGGACGAGCGCTTTGAACCGGCGCAGCTGCGAATGGTCTGCGATATTCATCGGGACGAATATTATATCAATATGATGATCGCATGGTACTTTGCAACCGCGCTTTTTAAGCAGCATGAAGCGGCGCTTGTGTATATAAAGGAGGGCAGGCTTCCCCTCTGGACGCATAATAAGGCGATACAAAAGGCAATCGAGAGCAGCCGGATTTCTGCGGAACAAAAATCCCTTCTCCGTGCGCTGAAGCGAAAGGAGTAAAGGTGAGATAAATCCCAGGCAGTCCAAAGCGGTATGCATTCACTGCTGAAATACCAAAAACGCCGACCTCGACGGCGCGTATATCATTTTCCTTATGATGTGAAAACAGGTTTCGGCAAGGGACATGTAAAGATCTCGGCCGCCTTCGGCGGCGTATCCTATAACGAAAGCCTCGCGCGACTGAAAACGCCGTATCACATTCCCAGCCTGCGCAAAAGACATTCGGATAAAATCGGAAAACTGCCGGGCGACATGCTCCTGCCGGACACGATGCAGCAGAGCCTAAAAACACTTGGAGAGGTGCGAACATGAATTTTGACGAGATGAAGAAGATAAAAAACGATGCCGAGCTTGTTAATGCCGTCTATCATTTCTTTGATGAAAAAAACAGATTGAATCGCAGCAAGGCTGCAAGAGTCGAATTCACAACTACTGTAAAATACATCGAAAAATACCTGAAGCAAGGAATAAGAATTCTCGATATAGGCGCAGGAGCAGGAGAATACAGCCTCTATTTTGCGAATAAGGGATACCGGGTTGACGCCGTTGAACTTGCGGATAAAAATGTTGAGGAATTCCGCAAGAGAATCACCAGCAATATTGATCTCGAACTCAGGCAGGGAAATGCTCTCAATCTATCAGATTTTGAGAATGAAACGTTTGATATTGTACTGTTATTGGGTCCGCTTTATCACTTGCATGAAGAAAAGGACAGAAATACAGCAATCAGGGAAGCGAAAAGAGTACTCAAAAAAGACGGCATATTATTTGCCGCCTTTATCAATAACGACATGATCCCCTATACGGAATGGATTCATGATCCGGACTATCTTCTGACCGGCGATTATGATAAGGAAACCTTTAAAACAGCCGATTTTCCTTTTGTTTTTTTTAACCTGAATCAATGCCGTGAGATGCTCGCCTGCAATGATCTTGAGATTCTTCATGAGGTCGCGTCGGACGGTATGAGTGAATTATTGGAAGATCAGATCAATAAGCTTGACGACACCGGATATACACAATACTTAAAAATGCATCTCTTTTACTGTGAAAGGCCGGAACATCTGGGAAAGACGAATCATTTTCTCTTTGCGGCAAAAAAACCGGCTTTGCAGTGCAAACCAATCGATTGAACCGCTCTGCGGCGGTACGGCATGGATTTTTAACCTTACGCAAACATAACGAAGGATTTTTCATACGGAGGAATTTCATATGGCATTTTCTTTCACACTGAATACGGGCCGAACTATTCCCGCTATTGGATACGGCACCTATAAAAGCATTGGAGAAGACAGCAGCCGCGTCTTTGCAGAGGCGATCCGGCAGGGCTACCGCTATATCGACACCGCCTCTTTCTACGAAAACGAAACGGAGGTGGGACGCGCGGTAAAGGAAAGCGGCGTTGTGCGGTCAGAGCTTTTTCTCGCCTCCAAGGTGTGGAAAACAGAGATGGGCTACGATGAGACAATGCGCGCGGCGGAGCGCTCACTAAGCCGCCTTGACACCGATTATCTCGACTTATACCTGATCCACTGGCCGCGGCCCGATCTTGAAAATCCCGATTGGAGAACGCTCTGTCGCGAAACATGGCGTGCAATGGAGAAGCTTTACGAAGAGGGCGTATTTCGCGCCATTGGTGTGAGCAACTTCCTTCCCCATCATATTGAAAACATCGCTGTCAGCGGCAACGTAGCGCCCGCTGTCGATCAGATTGAGTTTCATCCGGGCTATCCGCAGCTCGAAACCGTTTCCTACTGTCAAGAGCACAGCATTCTGCCGCAGGCGTGGAGTCCGCTCGGACGCACACGCGTACTGTGCGATCCGCTCATTGAAACGCTTTCGGAAAACTACGGCAAAACGCCTGCGCAAATTTGTTTATGTTACGCGCTGATGCACGAGGTTATGCCGCTTCCAAAGGCTTCCTCAGCAGACCGTATGCGCGAAAATCTTGACGCGGCGTCTTTTTCCATGGAGCCTGAGGACATCGCCGTACTCGACGGGATGGAAACAACCGGATGGAGCGGACTGCACCCGGACAGAGAACGGGTTCTCACTGTATGAAAGAGGAAGCCGTATTTTCTTCCTATGCCCATTGCATGCTTTGTCCCCGGGCTTGCGGTATAAACCGGCTTGCGGGACAGACAGGTTTTTGCGGCATGGATGCGACGCTTCGGATTGCGCGCGCTGCGCTGCACTTTTGGGAGGAGCCGTGCCTTTCCGGCACAGAAGGATCGGGAACCGTCTTTTTTTCCGGATGCAATCTTCGCTGTATCTACTGCCAGAATCACAGTATCAGCTTCGGAAAAACGGGACTTTCCGTTTCTCCCGACCGGCTCGCAGAAATTTTTCTTGAGTTGCAGGCAAAGGGCGCCAATAACATCAATCTGGTTACCGGCGCGCCTTTTTTACCGCACATCATTTACGCTATCAACAAATCAAAAAAATCAGGACTTATTATACCAATTGTATATAATTCGAGCGGATATGAATCGCTCGAAGCGTTGCAGCAGCTCGACGGACTGGTTGACATTTATCTTCCGGATTTAAAATATGACAATCCCGATTATGCCGCGCGCTATTCCGCCGCTCCCGACTATCCGAAGAAAGCATGGGCCGCGATCCGCGAAATGGTGCGCCAATGCAAAAAAACGCGCTTTGACGCGCGCGGCATCATGCAAAAGGGGGTTATTGTACGACATTTGATGCTGCCCGGACGCATGGCGGATACCAAAGAGATTCTGCGCGATCTGTATGAGACGTTTGGCGACACGATTTACATCAGTCTGATGAATCAGTATACAGTACTTCCGGAACAGGTCTCAGCCTTTCCGGAGCTTTGCCGAACCATCACCGCAGAGGAATATGAGGAGGCCGTTTCATTTGCGCAGTCGATCGGCATCCAAAACGGCTTTTTACAGGAAGGCGGAACAGCCAAGGAGAGCTTTATTCCGGCATTTGACGGCGAAGGCGTTCTGTCGGATGAAGATACGCATCCTCTCTAACTGCTCCTATCCAGCCTTACATCTAAAGTTAAAGCGGACAACTCTTGCCGTCGCAGAGCTGTCCGCTTTTCATATTTATATGAGTTCTTTCATTGCCGCAGCGGCCGCACGAATCGTTTCAGCAAAGTCGTGTTCTGCCGCAGTCAGGGCGTGCGCATCCCTGTAAATCAGAACGTCCTTGCTGAGTTTATCCGCAATCGGGCATTCCTTGGTCACAAGTCCGTTTTGCGCGAGAAAGGAAAAAGGAACCGGCGACGCCCACATATAGCTTCCCGGAATCTCTTTCAGCAGCGCCGTCTGACTGCCGCGGTCATAGACATAAATTCGTTTTTTGCTCTCCATAACGGCGCCGCGGCTGATCTGTGAAAAGGAAAGCGGCGGCAGTTGTATATCGCCCTGTGTCAGCTCGGTATAACCGTCAAGCGCATGATAAGGAATAACCGAAGCATGAGCAAGCGGATGTGTATCAGCCATCAGCAGACACATGCGGAATTCCCAGACCGGCTCATACCGCAGCTTCAGGCTTTTAATATGGGAAAGAAAGTATTCCTCATATGCGGTCTGATATCGGACAACGCCGATTTCCGATTCACCGCCCGCCACATCGCTGATTGCGCTCATGGCGTTGGTCTCCTTAAAGCCGACCTCCAGGTTGACGTCAGCAGACAGCTTTTTTAAGAAACCGGCAAATGCCTGCGTAATATAGGTTGCGCGCGGAACCGATACACTGAATTTGAACTGTCTGGGAGCATCCGGCCTGTACAGAGATTCGAGTTCGTCCATCTGTGACAGGATTGTTTTGGCATAGGTCAAAAACTGCTCTCCCATCGGGGTGGGTTCAACGCCGCGGGCTGTACGCTTAAAAATGGTGACGCGGATTTCCGATTCCAGCTCTTTGATGGCTTTGCTTAAATTCGGCTGTCCCATATAGAGATTTTTAGCCGCACGGGAGATCGAACCCACACGCTCAACCTCCGCCACATAGCGCAGCTGCTGCAAATTCAATCTTGACGCCTCCATTCTATTGTGAAATCGATATAACAGCTATGCTAATTATACATTACCCATCAAAGCAATACAATGATAAAATAAGAATTGACAAAAGATTCACAATATGATATGAACCACAGACAGGGAGGAATAGAAATGGCACGTTTTACGTTACCGAGAGATCTGTATCATGGCAAGGGCGCTTTAGAAGCGCTGAAAACGCTGGAAGGCAAGCGCGCGATGGTTTGCGTCGGCGGCGGTTCGATGAAGCGCTTCGGCTTTTTGGACAAGGCGGTTTCCTATTTGAAGGAGGCGGGCATGGAAGTAGAGCTGTTTGAGGGTATCGAGTCCGATCCCTCTGTTGACACGGTGATGCGCGGCGCGGCGGCCATGCAGAAATTTGAACCGGATTGGATCGTCGCAATGGGCGGCGGGTCGCCAATCGACGCGGCAAAGGCGATGTGGATCAAATATGAGTATCCGGACATTACCTTTGAGGAGATGTGCAAGGTATTCGGTATTCCGAAGCTGCGCAAAAAGGCTCATTTCTGCGCGATCTCCTCGACCTCCGGCACGGCAACCGAGGTAACGGCCTTCTCTATTATCACGGACTATAAAAAGGGTATCAAATATCCGATTGCCGATTTTGAAATTACACCGGACGTTGCAATCGTTGATCCGGAGCTTGCTGAAACGATGCCGAAAAAACTGGTGGCTCATACCGGTATGGACGCCATGACCCATGCAATTGAGGCGTATGTTTCTACTGCCAACTGCGATTATACGGATCCGCTGGCCATTTTCGCAATCAAGATGATTCAGAACGATCTGGTTGATTCCTACAACGGCGATATGGCAAAACGCGATTCGATGCACAACGCGCAGTGTCTGGCCGGTATGGCGTTCTCAAACGCACTGTTAGGCATTGTTCATTCCATGGCGCACAAAACCGGCGCGGCTTTTGCCGATTATGGCGCGCATATCATCCACGGCGCGGCAAACGCGATGTATCTGCCGAAGGTTATCGCATTTAACGCAAAGGATGAGACCGCTAAAAAACGTTACGGTGTGATTGCGGATTACATGGGCTTGGGCGGCGAAAACGACGACGAAAAGGTCAAGCTGCTGATCGCTTATCTGCGCCGGATGAACGACGAGCTGAACATTCCGCACTGCATCAAGAATTATGGTCCGGACAGTTATCCGGCCGAGAATGGCTTTGTTCCGGAGAATGTTTTCTTAGAAAGGCTGCCGGAAATCGCAAAGAACGCCATCGGCGACGCCTGCACTGGATCCAATCCGCGTATCCCGACGCAGGAAGAGATGGAGAAGCTCTTAAAAGCTTGCTACTATGACACAGACGTTGATTTCTGATTGTCTTTTATACAGCGTTATGCAAGTTTCATTCAAAAAAGCTGCAAATCGTCTTTACAAATAACGAAATTTCCTGCATAATAATAGGGGGCGGATGATCCGTCCCCTATTATGCATACAAAACAGAAAACGGGGAACAAAGCATGTATAAAATTCTTAAAAAAGAATCGTTAAATCCCACTGTCACACTGATGGAGATCGACGCGCCGCTGATTGCAAAAAAGGCGGAGCCCGGACAGTTTATCATTCTTCGCGTGGATGAAGCGGGGGAACGTATTCCGCTGACTGTTGCGGATTATGACCGTGAAAAAGGAACTGTTACGATTATTTTTCAAATTGTCGGTGCAACAACAGAAAAACTCAATCATTTAAACGAGGGCGATTGTCTTCATGACTTTGTCGGCCCGCTCGGCACGCCCTCCCGCGTGGAAGGAATCAAAAAGGCCGCTGTGATCGGCGGCGGCGTCGGCTGCGCCATTGCCTATCCGGTGGCAAAAAAGCTGCATGCGCTCGGCGCTGAAGTGCACTCCGTGGTAGGCTTCCGCAGCAAGGATCTGGTAATCTTAGAAGAGCAGTTTAACGCTGTCAGCGACAAATTTGTCGTCAAGACAGACGACGGATCCTATGGCACAAAGGGGCTTGTTACAGACGCGCTTAAGGAGCTCATCGAACAGGGTGAACAGTACGATGAGGTCATTGCAATCGGGCCGCTGATTATGATGAAATTCGTCTGCAAGCTCACGAAGGAATACGGTATTAAGACTACTGTAAGTATGAATCCGATCATGATCGACGGAACTGGTATGTGCGGCGGCTGCCGCCTGACCGTGGGCGGCGAAACCAAGTTCGCCTGTGTGGACGGTCCGGATTTCGACGGTCATCTGGTTGATTTTGACGAGGCGATGGAGCGCGGCTCAATGTACCGTTCCTTTGAAGCCGAACAGCGCGAAGCGGCCTGCAACCTTTTTAAAAAGGAGGTGCGCTGAAACATGGCGAACATGTCTTTGAAGAAAAACGAAATGCCGGTACAGGCGCCGAATATCCGCAATCGCAATTTTGAGGAGGTGGCGCTTGGTTATACGCCGGCACAGGCTGTAGATGAAGCCAATCGCTGCTTAAATTGCAAAAACAAGCCCTGTGTCTCCGGATGTCCGGTTTCCATTGATATTCCGGCCTTTATTGCGAGGGTTCGGGAAAGCGATTTTGAGGGAGCCTATGAGATTCTGACAAAATCAAGTTCTCTTCCTGCGGTCTGCGGTCGTGTCTGCCCGCAGGAAACGCAGTGTGAATCCAAGTGTGTGCGCGGCATCAAGGGTGAGCCGGTTGCCATCGGACGGCTTGAACGCTTTGTCGCGGACTGGCACATGGCAAACGCCGCGGGTGAGGCCAAAAAGCCGGTATCAAACGGTCATAAGGTGGCGGTCGTCGGCGCTGGCCCTTCCGGCCTTACCTGTGCGGGCGATCTTCAGAAAGCCGGTTATGAAGTGACTGTATTTGAAGCGCTGCACACAGCGGGCGGCGTTTTGGTTTATGGTATTCCGGAATTCCGTCTGCCGAAAGCCATTGTACAAAAGGAAGTCGATAATCTGAAATCGCTTGGTGTAAAGATCGAAACGAACATGGTCATCGGCAAGGTGCTCTCTGTAGACGAACTGTTTGACTCCGGCTTTGAGGCGGTGTTTATCGGTTCCGGCGCAGGACTTCCCCGGTTTATGAATATTCCGGGCGAAAATCTGAAGGGCGTATACTCCGCAAACGAGTTTCTGACGCGAACCAATTTGATGAAGGCCTACCGCGACGACAGCGCAACGCCGATCCAACATGCGAAAAAGGTTGCGGTTGTCGGCGGCGGCAACGTTGCAATGGATGCGGCGCGCTGTGCGATGCGTCTTGGCGCGGAAGAAGTCCATATCGTGTACCGCCGTTCGCTCGAAGAAATGCCGGCAAGGCGCGAAGAAGTCGAACACGCGATGGAAGAGGGCGTCATCTTCGATGTTCTGACCAATCCGACGCAGGTCCTTGGCAACGAGCACAAGCTGGTATCCGGCATGAAGTGTGTAAAAATGGAGCTTGGCGAACCAGACGCATCCGGACGCCGCAGTCCGCAGGTCATTGAGGGCAGCGAGTTCACTATGGACGTGGACTGCGTGATTATGGCGATCGGCACTTCTCCGAATCCGCTCATCCGCAGCACCACGGCAGGACTTGATACCAACCGCCGCGGCTGCATCATTGCGGAAGAGGAAACCGGCCTCACCTCCCGCGAGGGAATTTATGCCGGCGGCGACGCGGTTACCGGCGCTGCAACCGTTATTCTCGCCATGGGCGCAGGAAAAAAGGCTGCCAAGGCCATCGACGCATATATTAGAAGAAAATATGGCGCTTAAAACTGCAAATGTAAAGCTGAATGACGCAGAAGTGAAGCGCATTTATTTTGGCGCGTTTCCTAAAGAGGAGCGGATGCCGTTTTCGATGATGGTGGCAATGTCCAAGTTATGGAATACAAACTTCTGGGCATTTTATGACAAGGACGTATTATGCGGCTTTGTCTACACGGCCGTAAATCGGAAGCTGGTCTTCATTATGTTTTTGGCGGTTGATGAGGCGCTCCGCTCTCAAGGTTACGGAAGCGCTATGTTGCAGAAAATATCAAAAAAATATCCAAATAAAAAGATCATCGTTTCCATTGAGCCTTGCGATAATTCCTCTCCTGATCTTAAAATCAGAAAAATGCGCAAATCCTTTTATTTGAAAAACGGTTATCAGGAAACCGGATACAAGATAAAGCTAAACGGCGTAGTACAAGACATCATCATAAAAAACGGTGAATTCAGCAAAAAGGAATTCCGCTCCTTCTTTGCGGTATACAGCAATGGCGCCATGTGGCCTCAAATCTGGAAGCCTGCGCCTTAAAGCAAAAATTTCAATTCCGTTTATCCTGATGATGAAAAACGGAATTGGCGCATGAGAAAAGAAAAGTTCTTTTGTTTTCCGTTTTATGCTGGCAGGCGGATCGTTTGTTGTGATCTATAATGCCAAAAGGCAGGACGCCGTATATGAGCGGCACCCCATTTGTTAGACGGTATGATATACTATCTGATGAATGGGGTGTTTTAATAGGACAAAAGGAGCAGCCAATGAACGATACTCACCAAAGTTTTTCAAGAAGAATAATAAAAAATCTTCTCTCATCATGGACAAAATGAATTTTGGAACGTCTTTCTTGATGTAACAGTCAAGTGCACGGACGGCTGATTCAAAATTTGGTAAAGACCTTGAGGAGAATATCTCATGAAAAACAGAGTGCGGCATGAACCGCTGCCTCCGGAATTTCAACCGGAGCGGAAGGAAACAAGACAAACGCTTTTGGACAGACTGTCCGCATTTGGCGCATTCGGAACAAAAATCAAATAATAAGGAGACGATCTCATGGAAATGAAGAGTATGGCGGTCTGCGATCTGCGCGCGATCAAAACAGTTGAGGCGGCAAAAGCTATTGATTTAATCGAAAGTGTGGCATTGCTCATTTTGCCGAAGGATGCAGATCCAGAGCTTAAAACAGCAATTTTGTCCATTCCTAAAAAAAGTATTGCTGCGACGATGTGGTTAAACGAAGACGACCGCATTGAAACGCAAAACGGCGTTTCCCATATAAGTGAAGGCAGCCTGAGCAGGGAGCATACAACGGTATGCGTCATAAATGGAGTGGCTGTAGCCGACGCCATCCCGCCGGAAACAAAGGTCGAGCTGATTATAAACGGCGTGGTATTTTTGCACGAAGCCAACCGAAAGGAAAGCGGATTAAAGATTAGCACAATCAACGGAGTGAGTGTCTATGCCGACTTCGACCATTGCATTACCGCCGCAGACTCCTTTGAAATCGACGAGGAGTTTTTAAAATATGCAAAGCCTAAAACTGCCGTTATTGCAGGCGACAACATCAAAGTAGCAGAGGATGTGA